>ERZ1090881.217-NODE-217-length-28070-cov-29.142781_pt1 | contig 28070 bp, 22 predicted proteins | sample MGYA00478470_ERZ1090881 | MGnify/ENA primary metagenome ERZ1090881 (study PRJEB33644, sample SAMEA5815736) | chicken gut metagenome | biome: Chicken; feature: Gastrointestinal Tract; material: Caecum | place: Ireland | collected 2019-01-01 | study: A study of the...
CCCCCGGCATCCCTGAGAGTGGGAACCCTTTGGCGGCGGATTTGCACCGCTCCATCGGCTTTTCAGCCGCCCCGCCTTCTCTATGGCCGGGCCGCGCGTTACGGAAGTATCATGATCTGGAAGTACCAAAGGGCTGCATATTCACTTTTCAAGGTTCTGAGAGTTTGATTCAAGTTTACCAGGGAATTTGCCCTGACGGGAGTGTCTCGTAGTACCGGTTACCGTGTCTCTCAGTACCACCTGGGCGGTTGAATGGGGATGCTATGATTAGGATACCATGTTTTTGGGGGTTCCGGGAGTGTCTCGTAGAGAGCCTTAGGTTGTCTCGTAGACAACCCTGACAGGAGCTTGTAAATAGGATACCACAGTTTCTGATGTTGGGGGAGTGACTGGGAGTACCCCCTTTTTTGCGCTTTAGGGGGTACTGACAGTACACCTTTTGCTTGATGGGGCTTGCAGGTACAGGATAGCACAGTCTTTCTTCCAGCGGGAGTGACTGGTTGTCACAGTAGAGTGGGACAGATTGGCACAGTAGAGTGGGACAGATTGGCACAGTAGAGTGGGACAGATTGGCATAGGAGGAAGTGGGAATGCCTCAGAGGCGGTAAGAAACCAGTAAAAGAAATAGCATAATGGAGAATTGATTGAAACGAATCATTGCGGTATAATGATTAAAATTAGACGTTTTAAATGAAATTTCGCGGATTTCTGAGTTGTTGATTACTAAGTACGGTTTATAGTGTGAAATGTGTGCTTAAATATTATAAAAGCCGATAACCTGCATAAAAGAAAGGCTAGCCATGAAAATCATCAACAATGTTACCCAAAAACTGGCAAACGATTTGCGTGCCACTGAAAAAAGGCAGCAGGGTCTCCATCGCAGCAGCCTGCTTCTCGGTCTATGCTTTTGAAGAGCTGAAAAAGCAGCTTGAAGGGCTGGAGGAACTTCGATTCATTTTTACATCGCCGACCTTTTTGGATAAGGTGCCACTCAAGGCGCAGCGGGAGTTTTACATCCCGAGGCTGGAACGTGAGAAAGCTCTGCACGGCAACATCTTTGAGATTCGCCTGCGCAATACCTTTTGTCAGAGAACTATTTCACAGGAGTGTGCCAAGTGGGTCCGGGAAAAGGCACGCTTTAAGTCTAACAGCACTACAGATAGAATCCCTGGGTTTCTGGCTATTGACGGGAAAGAAGTGGTGGCTTATGCGTCGATCAGTGGTTTTACCCGTGCTGAACTGGGGTGTGAACAGGGAAGAAGCCTGCTCAGTATCATCAACCAAATCGATGCGCCGGAGAGTGAAGCATATTTGAAAGCTTTCGATCTGCTTTGGAACGACCAGCAACGTTTGCAGGACGTGACCGATAAGGTGCTGGATAGTATTGCCGCGGCCTATCAGGAGAACAGCCCGGAATTTCTCTACTTTTTTGCGATGTACAATATTTTCCGGGATTTTTTGGAGCAAGTCAATCAGGATGATTTGCCCAACGAATCTGTTGGGTTCAAGCAAAAGCCAGGTCTGGAATAAACTATATTCCTTCCAGAAAGATGCCGTGCTGGCTATCATCAGCAAACTGGAGCGTTATAATGGCTGCATCCTCGCGGACAGCGTTGGTTTGGGCAAGACTTTTACTGCACTGGCTGTTATCAAGTATTATGAGAATCGCAATATGAGGGTGTTGGTTCTCTGTCCGAAAAAGCTCAGTGACAACTGGCAGACCTACCGGGAAAATTACCTCAACAATCCCCTGGCCGGAGACCAGCTGCGCTATGATGTGCTCTATCATACCGATTTGAACCGCACCAAGGGCTATTCTGGCAAAATAGATCTAAGCAAGCTGAACTGGGCCAGTTACGACTTGGTAGTCATTGATGAATACCACAATTTCCGCAATGGCGGCGATGTGGATGGTGAAGGCAGAGAAAACCGCTACACGCGTCTCATGAACAAGGTGATCCGCCCCGGAGTGCGGACCCGTGTGCTGATGCTTTCAGCTACGCCGGTGAACAACCGATTCTACGATTTGCGCAACCAGTTGGAGCTGGCTTATAAGGGTGACAGCAGCGAATGGCAGGGAAAGATGGATACTGTGCACTCGGTAGAAGAAGTATTCCGCAGGGCACAGAAGGCCTTCAATGAATGGAGCAAGTTGGATAACGGTGAGCGGACCACTGACCGTCTGATGAAAATGCTGGACTTTGACTTTTTCCAGATATTGGATGCTGTGACCATTGCACGCTCCCGCAGACACATCGGGACATATTACAATATCAACGAGATTGGCAAATTTCCAACGCGGATGCCGCCTGTTACCAAGTGCAAACCTACTCCTGCCTATTGGAGGATGCAGTCAACTCCATTCTGGATGCCAAGGAGGACAACGATTTGGATAGCCTGTTCACCGCCGGCGGGACCACCGCTCTATTGGGGCAGATCTCCGGGCTGGAGGATTTTGAACTTGTCTGTTTTCTTGTGATCAAGGAGGGGTGATCTATGTTGCAATTTCCTGCGTCAACGCAGTTTGGCCGCCGCATCCCCAAGCAGAAATTCTATGAGCACCTGGATGTCCTGCCAGAGGTGCGCCAGTTGTTCGTTGAGCAGATCAAAACCATCACATGGACCAACAAGCTGTCTCCACAGACGATGAACATTGCCCCAGGCGAAAAAGTGCAGGAAATCGAGGTGTTCCGCATACATCTGACCGGCAGTGACCTTGATATCCGCGTCCTGAACCTCGTGGACCGTCAGATCCCGTATCATCTGCTTTTTATCCTCGAACGACTTGACGGCACCTGCCAAATTTCGGTAACATATAAGAAAAAGGGGCAAGTGGATGACGCCTTCCAGCTGTGGCAGACCTACCGCACCCCCTGGACTGCCGCCGACGCCCTCTCCCTTGACCTTTCGGCGCTGGATATGGATGCCCTTTATGAAAGCATCGTCCGGCAGGTGGCCGGGGATGCTTTGTCCGCTGCCCCCGCCGGGCCCGTAGGTGAAGCCATCGCTCAGGCCCAACAGCGGGAGAGGCTGGAAAAGCAAATCGACGCCCTCAAAGGCAGGATGCGCTGGGAAAAGCAGCTGGCCAGGCAGATGGAACTGCGGCAGGAAATGAAACAATTGGAGAAGGAGTTTTTAGAGAATGAAAGTTAAAATTTGGGATAAAAATTTATGGAAAGATTTTTTCTCACTACTCGCAGCATTAAGTGCCATAACTGGACTAATATTTATCTTTTTTGATATTCCAGAAAAGTATAAGCTTGTTTCTGCGGTATTGTTTGTTATATTTCTTGTCCTGACTTTTCTAGTTTTATGGCTTAATGCTAATAAAATTTCCAAACTAAGTCTGAAAATTAATACGTCGATACTTGAAATAGAAGTGGGAAATATATTCAACGAAAAAGGATTCAAAGTTATAGCTTTTAATGAGTACTTTGACACTCAAGTGGATGATGTGATTATTTCAGGAGACAGTCTAAACGGTCAATATATAAAAAGATTCTATAAAAGTAAAGAGGAGTTAAATGAACTTGACAAAATAATTTTTAAGAATGAACACTTAACGGATTGTATAGTTGATGCTAATCGCACAAGAAAAAATGGAAAAACAGCAAAGTATAAGCTAGGCACAATTATTAGGTTGGGTGAATATTTTCTCCTTGCGTTTTCTCATTTCGATAAAGAGAATCGAGCATACCTCGAAATAAATGACTACACATCATGTCTGATGAATATGTGGAACGAGTGTGACATTCATTACGCAGGGAAAACAGTGGTTTTTCCCTTACTAGGATCTGGGATAACACGTTTTCATGGGTATGAAAATATAACTGATCAAGAACTCTTAGAAATCATGATCTGGACATTTAAAACAAGTAGAATTCGTTTTCAATATCCATCAAGAGCTAAAATCATTCTTACTCAAAATAGCTTTAACAAAATCAATTTATATGAAATCAAAAAACGATTTAGTATATAAATAGGAGGTTAAAATGGGACATAAGTGCTTTATCAGCTATAAAAAAGAAGATCAAGTATATCGTGATTATTTGGTTAAACTGTTTGACGTTTCTGATGTGGTTGATAAGTCTCTTGATCGAATAATAGAAAGCGAAGATGGTGATTATATTATGCAAGTGATTCGGCAAGATTATCTTGCTGATTCGACTGTAACTGTCTTTTTGATCGGGAACCATTCCTCCGAAATGGAGGGCATTGATTGGTATGGGAGACCTATCAATTATTTCATTCAACGTGAGCTACAGGCATCGTTATATAATGGAAATGGGAATACAAGGAACGGAATCCTGGGTGTTGTATTACCAAGTATGTATAACGAGGTATATAAAGGGTCGTATATCTGTACGACCTGTGGATGTAGTCATAATTGGGTTGCTATAAATGATAATACTGTGATTAGAGAATTCAGTTCAAATTATTATATTGAGCCGCATGAAGGCTGTGCATGGTCCGAAAATGAAAGATATTGTATGCTTGTAAGGTGGGATGAATTTGTAGCCAATTCAGAATACTACATAGATTTAGCCTTTACAAAACGAGAAAATCCTATTGCAAAGAAAATCAGAATTCGTAATCTTCGTTAAGGAGGATTTTAGCTTATGGACAAACTTAACATGCGCACCTCCGACCTCACCGGCCAAAACATCGACCGCATTGCCGAGCTGTTCCCCTCTGTCATCACCGAGATGCGCACGCCGGACGGCAACCTGAAGAAGGGCGTCAATTTTGAGGTGCTCAAGCAGCTTTTAAGCCCGGATGTTGTAGATGGTGACGAGTGCTACGAGTTTACCTGGGTAGGCAAAAAAGCAGCTATGGCCGAGGCTGCCCGGCCTACAACAAAGACCCTGCGCCCGGTGAAGGGGGATAGCCGCGACTGGGACACTACCCAGAATCTCTACATCGAGGGTGACAATCTGGAAGCGCTGAAGATTTTGCAGGAGAGCTATCTGGGCAAGGTCAAGATGATCTATATCGACCCGCCGTACAATACGGGGCATGATTTTATCTATCGGGATGATTTTGCCATGAGCGGGGAGGAGTGGAGCGAGAAAAGCGGCGAGAAGAATGAAGAAGGCGAAAGGCTGTTTGAAAATACCGAAAGCAACGGCCGGTTTCACTCTGATTGGTGCTCTATGATGTATTCACGTCTGGCGTTGGCGAGAAATATGCTGACAGAAGATGGGGTGATTTTTGTAAGCATTGATGATACTGAAGTTGGAAATTTAAGGAAAATATGTGATGAGACATTTGGTGAATCGAATTTTCTTGCAAATTTAATTTGGGAGAAGAAGTATACAGTTGCAAATGATGCATTATTTTTTTCTGATAATCATGATCATATTCTTTGCTACGTAAAAAATATTTCTACTTTTACGATTGGAAAATTGCCTCGTACGGATGAAATGAATGCGGCGTATAAGAATCCAGACAATCATCCAAAAGGACCTTGGAAAGCAACTCCACTTCATGCAAAAAGTGGTTCTGCAAAAAGTGCGGAATTTTCATTTACATTTGAAAATGGTGTGACATTTACACCACCAGCAGGAACGTATTCTCGCTATTCCAAAGAAACATTGAAAAAATTGGACGAAAATAATGAAATTTGGTTTGGTAAAGATGGCACATCTATTCCTTCTCGTAAAACGTTTCTGTGTGATTTGAAAAATAGTGGAATTGTGCCAAGAACCATAATTCCTTTTTCTGTAGGCGGTCATAATCACGAGGCGGTTGAGGAATTGAGGCAATTACTCAAAGATAATGTTTTTACAAATCCAAAACCAGTCAGACTGTTATGTTATTTACTAACAGTTGCTAATTGTAGGCAAGATTCTATTATTTTGGACTTCTTTTCGGGCTCTGCCACTACGGCCCATGCGGTGATGCAGCTCAATGCTGAGGACGGCGGGCACCGCAAGTTTATCATGGTGCAGCTGCCGGAACCCTGTGATGAAAAGAGTGAGGCCTATAAGGCGGGATACAAGAATATCTGTGAGATCGGCAAAGAGCGCATCCGGCGGGCGGGGGATAAAATCCAGGCCGAGCATCCTGACCAAAAAATGGATATAGGCTTCCGCGTTTTCCGGGTGGACGAGAGCAACATGAAGGATGTGTACTACCACCCTGAGGAAGTGGAGCAGACCGAAATGGGCAAGATGGTCAGCAACATCAAGGAGGACCGCACAGATCTGGACCTGCTGTACGCCTGCCTGCTGGATTGGGGTGTGGAGATCGGCCTGCCCCATACCACCGCCCAGATTGCGGGATGTACCGTACACAATGTGGACAGCGGCGCACTTGTGGCTTGCTTTGACGCGGCTGTGCCGGGCGAGGTGGTGGAATATATGGCCAAGCTCCAGCCGCTGCGGGCGGTGTTCCGGGACAGCTCTTTCGCCACTGATGCAGATAAAATCAATGTGACGGAGATTTTCAAAAACCTGTCGCCGGATACCAAAGTGAAGGTGATTTGAGTGTGGAGTTCTTGAAGAATATCCAACAACTCTACATTGAAAGTAAGGGTTCTACCATGAAATTCCATTTTAAGCACCAACCGTTCCAAGCCGATGCAGCGGCCGCGGTCTGTGACGTATTCAATGGACAGCCGCGGCGCACAGCCAATTACCGCATCGATTTAGGGGATGTTTCCCAGCAAGACATGGATATGAGCGAGGTGGGGTTCCGCAACCACCCGCTGGTCCCTGAGCTGACAACTGCCCGTATTTTGGAAAGCCTGCGGGCAGTCCAGCGGCGCAACGGCCTCAAACCGTCCGAGCACTTGGCTGGCCCCGGCATCAACCTTTCCATTGAGATGGAGACCGGCACCGGCAAAACCTACACTTACGTCAAAACCATGTATGAGCTTAACCGCCGCTATGGCTGGAGCAAGTTCATCGTGGTGGTGCCGTCGGTGGCCATCCGGGAGGGTGTCTACAAATCCCTACAGACCACCCAGGAGCATTTTGCTGCCGAGTATAAGAAAAAAATACGATTTTTCATTTACTCCTCTAATCAGCTACATACAATAAAGAGCTTTGCATCTGACAATGCTATCAACATCATGATTATTAATAAGCAGGCATTTAATTCAAGTAAAAACCAAAAGATTATTGATAGAAAGTCGGAAAAATGCTATAGCCAGAGACCTATTGATATTATAGCAAGAACAAATCCCATTTTAATTATTGATGAGCCCCAGAGTGTTGAGGGGGCTGAGACCAAGAAAAATCTGATGAAATTTAATGCATTATTCACTCTGCGCTACTCCGCTACCTTCAAGGAAAATGAAAAGTATGACATGATCTACCGGCTGGACGCCATGGACGCTTATAACCAGCACCTGGTCAAACGAATCGCTGCCCTTGGCGTTACCCTCAGTGGTACCACAGCCACAAACAGCTTTGTTTATCTGGAGGGCATCGACCTGTACAAGAATAAAGCACCTACCGCCCGCCTGGGCTTTGAGGTCAAGGGTAAGGCAGGCACCCGGACTGTAGTCCAGAAGGTCAAGGGTGGCGATGACCTGTTTGCCCTCTCCAATGGCCTGGAGGAGTATGCAGACCGCTTTGTCATTCTGCCCGACGGCATCGACGGGCGGGATAATTCCATCACTTTCTTGAACGGCCTCAAACTCTACGCCGGACAGATCAGCGGAAATGAGCAGATGACCGCCCTCCAACGGAGGATCCAGATCCGGGAGACCATCCGCACCCATATCGAGCGTGAGCGGGAGCTGTATCCCCGGGGCATCAAGGTCCTAAGCCTCTTTTTCATCGACGAGGTGGCCAAATACCGTGTCTACGACGGCGACAACGACGACGGCCGCAACGGCGAGTACGCAAAAATGTTCGAGGAGGAATACCAAAATGTGATGGGGTCCTTGCAGCTCAGAATAGGGGATGATGAGGCCTATCTCCGCTACCTGGATGGCATCGACGTGCACCAGACCCATCAGGGCTACTTCTCGATTGACAAAAAGAAGGGTAGGAAGCCGCGCTTTGTGGAAGGCAAGGTGGACCGCAAGACCCGGACTTCAGACGACGCCGACGCCTACGACCTCATTATGAAGGACAAGGAGCGGCTGCTCAGCTTGAGCGAGCCAGTACGGTTCATCTTCTCCCATTCGGCCCTGCGGGAAGGCTGGGACAACCCCAACGTGTTCCAGATCTGCACCCTCAAACCCCAGAGCGAATCGGAGATCCGCAGCCGGCAGGAGATCGGCCGCGGCCTGCGGCTGTGTGTCAACCAGCAGGGCGAACGGATGGACGAGAGCGTTTTGGGCGGGGATGTGCAGGAACTGAATAAGCTGACCCTTGTCACCGATCTGGCCTTTGGCAAGTTTGCCGAGGCCCTGCAGGAGGGGCTGGCGGAGTCCCTGACCGACCGTCCCCGCAAGGTAGACATGCAGCTTTTTGTGGGCCGCACCCTGGTCAACGCCAATAGGGAGGAGGTCAAGGTCACCCGCGACCTGGCCGAGGCTATTTATGAGGATCTGATCCGGCGCGGATATGTCCATCGCGGCGAGCTGACAGACGCCTACTATGCCGCCAAAGACAGCGGCACCTTCCGCACCGCCGAGGAGGTGCAGGATTGTGCCGCGTCGGTGCAGCAGGTCCTGGCGACCATTTACGACAAGCGCGCCATGCAGCCGGAGGATCCCCGTCAGAACAACGTGCAGGCAGCTTTGGACCAGGAAAAACTGCACAAGAAAGAGTTTATGGAGCTGTGGGGACGTATCAACCACAAGTCCTATTATACGGTCCGCTTTGATGCGTCGGAATTGATCCGCCACGCTGTCCGTGCGCTGGATGTCAGGCTGCAGGTGACGCCCATCCAGGTCAACCTGGAGTATGGCGAGCAGACCTCCAGGCTGGAATCAAAGGAGCAGCTTGAACAGGGGCAAGGCTTCAAAAAGACTGGCAACGAACACGGCCGCGCCCAGACTGCGCCCCTGGGCAGTGTGCGCTATGACCTGGTGGGCAAATTGGTGGAGGAGACTGGCCTCACCCGCGCCACCGTTGCCGCCATTTTGCAGGGGATCGAACCACAAGTGTTTGCCCAGTTCCGCCTGAACCCTGAGGAGTTTATTCTCAAAGCGGGGCGCCTTATCAACAACGAAAAAGCAACCCAGATCATCGAACATATCACCTATAACCGGCTGGACGCCGCTTATGACCAGAGCATTTTTACTGCCGCGACCCTGCGCGGCAAACTGGGGGTCAACGCCATGCCGGCCAATCGCAGCTTGTTCAGCCATATTATTTACGACTCAGAAAACGAGCGTAAATTCGCCGAGGAATTGGATGTCAGCCGTGAGGTGGCGGTCTATGTCAAACTGCCCGGCAGTTTCTTTATCTCGACGCCGGTGGGCAAATATAATCCTGATTGGGCCATTGCATTCAATGAAGGCAGTGTTAAGCATATCTATTTTGTGGCAGAAACCAAAGGCAGCCTGGATACAATGGAGCTGCGCGGCATCGAAGACGCCAAAATCGCCTGTGCCCGCAAGCATTTCGCAGCCATCAGCAGCGACAGTGTAGTGTATGATGTGGTAGACAGCTATGAGTCCCTGATGAACGATGTGATGCGGTAACAAACCTGCCAATAAGTGTCAAGCCCTAATTTTCTGCAACGCAGCAAATTTCAGGTTTTTCCTGGCATTTGCCCAATAGGGTCATAATCAAAGGCAACACAAATAGGCCGGCCATTCTCGTGGTCAGCCTGCTTGTGCTTTTACCATACCGTCCGCCAGCCTTGACAGGCGGCTGTCCGCGCGGTGGTCATTTTGCAGCGACGGAACTCAGAAATATAGCTTTACCTGCTCTGACCGCCGCACACGCAGTGTACCGCGCGGCCATCCGCCCATCAAGGCCAGGTCGCTTTCAGCGATGGCTATGTCCATATAAACTATTTCGGACAAAAGCTCGGGAATCTTGAAATATAGCTATCCAGCTATTGCGGGCAAAGAATTTATATATTTTGAGGCTTTGAAATGACCAGTCACTGTTGCATAATAAATACGCAAGAACTTGGCGGCTCCAGCGACCATATAGACATAGAAATGCTTTCCTTCAGATCGTTTTTTATCCATGAAACAAAATACCGGATTGTCTTCATGAGACAGCTGTAAGATCACGCTCGAAATAATAAAGAGTGTTCGCCGCAGATGGGGAGAGCCGCGCTTGGAAACGTGACGCGACTTTGCCTCGAATGTACCAGACTGGAAAGGTGGCGCATCTACACCCGCAAATGCCACCAGAGCCTTTTTGTTTTTAAAACGACGAACATCACCGATTTCTGCTATAAGAGCTGGACCAGTGATTGGCCCAGCACCTTCCATCCCCATAACAATATCGTATTCTGGCAGAAGAGATGCCAGGCGCTGCATTTCATGCTGTGAAGCCAGCTTGGCTTCACAGACTGCATTCAAGCTTTTGCAAGCTTGGGTGATTAGAACTTTTGTGCTCTCGCACTTTGGCAGCGTGGCAATACATTCTTTCGCTAATGCGTATACTTTGTGCGCTGTATCCGTTCTGAACTTATAATTCTTTTGCCTGCACCAGCGCCGGTAGGACTCGGTAAAGGCCTCCAACGAAAATTTGCACACACAGTCTCTGTGCCAGTAATGCTGAAAGAAATCCACCCACTTCTCGTGTCCTTCTGCACTCTTTGCAGCACGGTCGAATGCCTGATTGATTCCGGCAAAAGTTTGATCTGTAAGGTCGATCAAGCCATTGCGCAAAGCTGTCACCGTTGTAGTGATTCGTTCGCACATCCGAGACTGTGTTTTTAGCAGAAGCCGAATTTCTTCCTCATCATTAAAGGGCGGGAGTTCGTCCCAGAAGGTCAGCGCATAGTTGGCAATTTTGAGTGCATCAGCGCGGTCGGTTTTCAATTTGCGAATCGAATTGTCGCTGAAATCGTGGATCAGCATAGCATTTACAACTGACACAAAGAAGCCTGCCTTTTTAAGCGTTAATGCAACTGGCCGCCAATAATTCCCGGTATGCTCCATTACGACCCGAATATCCCCTCCCAGTTGTTTGAGTTTTGCAGTCAGTCTTTTCAAATCACTGCTTGTATGCCGCACCTCAAATGGACGTATTACAATCTCTCCGCCCGGCCTGCGAACCGCGACAGTACTTTTGTTTTTGGAAATATCAATGCCTACGGCAGTAATCATCGTTGACTTCATCTGACTGACCTCCCTTTTATGCTGGTTCCGCCTATGCCCATTACCGATTCTGCTTGCTTTGTCACACGAGTATCCCTCTGGGGGTCTCAACCTGCGTCAACCGAACGCTGCAATGAGATGGCGGAGAACAGTTTGCGCGTACGAGCTTGGCAGCTCAAGCAGTGCGTCGTTCTCTCAGCACATCTTCATTGTAGCTTAGATTTGGGCATCTGCATAGCTCACTGGCTGTGAGTTTTCTGGAGCCAACACAATTGTAGACCAATTAAGCAAAGTCAATAGCATAAGTGTCTACCAGGGTCAAGAGTAAATGGCTGACGCCACGGCTTCGCCGCTCTTGACTCTGTCAGCCACTTACGCTAAGCAGAAAACAAGGGCAGCAAAAGCTGCCCCATGCCAATTTGGGCATAACAAAATAGACCCTGCTTTGATTTCAGGGCCCACAATTCACAAGTGGGTTTAAGCAGCTTTAATAAACCCCTGTTCCCTCGCATGTTGTTCAGGCGTCCTCAGCTCGAAAGGCTTCTGATCGCGCAGAACGGCGAAGATAATAAAGATCAATTTATGCATAGATGCGGCAAGCGCAACTTTTGCCGGTTTGGTTTTACATTTCTTTTCATAGTAGCCGGATAAAACGGGATTAGCTGCAGGAGCGTTGGCGTGCCTGAACACTGCGTTAACTACTGCCATATGCAAAGCAGCCCGCGCATATGGAGAGCCTCTCTTTGACAGTTTGTTCTTTGTCCCTCGAAATGTACCAGATTGCCTTTCAGAAGGGTCCAATCCAAAGTAAGCGGCGAGCTGTTTTGGCTTTTTGAAGAGCGAGATATCGCCGATTTCTGCCATAATAAGTGAGGCAGAGTGAGGCCCTACACCAGGGATGGTTTGCAGTAATTCTACGTTTTTACGAACTGTTTTTACTTGCGCCAACAAATTTCCAATCGACTGTTCCAAGTACGTCACGCTGTCTGACAATGTGTTCAGCATTGGAATAATAGACAAAATCATGCTTTCATCCGCACAAGTGTGAATCCCCAGAACCTTGGCTGTTTCCGCCGTCTTTATAAGCGCTTCTGCCTTCTTTTTGGCAAACTTGTATCCTGATTTGCTGGCAGTAGCAATTACTTCAACAAGTTCGTACTCGTCTGACGCCAGCAAGATGGCCGGAGTTGGAAAGTGTGACAAGACGGCACGCGACGTAATGCTGCCCACATCCGAGAATACCTTATCGTATCCAGGGAAAATCTGATCCAAGAAGGCAGTGAGTCGGTTTTTATACCGAGTCACATCATTCAGAAGCTCTACTCGTTCCCGGCAAAGCAACCGTAAAGCACGAATCGCAGATTGTGGGATCTGCGATGGACGCAAGGTCTTGGTACGATACAGCATAGCCAGTTTAAATGCATCTACTTTGTCCGTTTTTCTCTTTCGTATAGAAAAATCCTTCATGGAACTGCTCTGGAGAGGATTAACCACAAGCACGTCATATCCACAGTCCGAGAAAAACTGAAACAGAATCAAGTGGTAGTGTGACGTGGCCTCCATGACAACAGCCGGACGGCCGCCAAAGGCTTCTGTAGCCTTTTTCAATAAAGCCTCAGCGCGCTTCATAGATGTACTATCGTGATAAATCTTTGTTTGTGCGAAAATCTGATTGTCTGGTGACAGAATACACATGTCGCTGAAGCGTTTACTGACATCGATCCCCACTACTGGTCCAAAATTCATATACATCGCTCCTTCCCGGGACAGTTTCGCTTCTTCGCAAAAGCAACAGGCGCGTTTTTGATACGGGTAGCGGCTGTGCCGGCCCAACCAACCAAAACATTGATTCTTTTACGAAGCGAACGGACGGTCTACACTGTTGGTAACTTCCAAATCGGAAACCTAGCAAGCAATTTTGCCACTTTCAGCCCCGCATGATAGTTCTATGTTACAATGTTTTCAGAACCGGCACAACCGTACAACATCCTCGATGAAATGTTTTTTATTTCATCGGTAACAGTATACCAGCAAGCAGGGCTTGCTGGTACCAAATGTTCCAGCAAGCAATTCGTCTGGCTATCCATTTTGCCAGACGATACTTGTTGGGGCACGCCCCAAACCCCATGGAACGCAGAAGTTCTGCGCGTTCTGCGAACGCTGAAAGCGGGCAAATGCGCTTGGCATCAGGTGCACCTGCTTGATTGACATCAAATTGACATCAAATAGAAAAATAATCTATAAGGCATACCTTGCCTTTGCAGACGCAAAGGTTCAGTTGGATGATAGGGCAGGGACGTTCCATGGTTTTAGCGTGTTCTGTGGTGTTGCAGAGAGCGTTTGGACGAGAAGTGCCGCTGCAGCATGAAATAAAACGGGGAAGTGCGGAAGGAAAATAGCTAAATCAAAAGCTCCCGTACTATAGATCGCCTTGGAAAGCAAAGCGGGATCCCTGTCAACTGGGACACGCAGCGCTTTCTGGCAGCAACCAGCGGAAAAGGCCTGGCTCCTGCACAGGCGCTATCCTCCTGTGCTGCCGGGGCAAGCAAGGATTTGAGCCAAATGCATAAAAGCAAAACACGAAACTTGTGCGTTGCGTGGAATTTTTCTTTGGGTTGTTGACATTCAAAAACAAAAACTGTATAGTATAAAGGCAAAGCTGAGTAGGATCCGTCGGGATTGTAACTGGCAAACAGGCAACACCTGATATTGGCCGGCTGGTATGGTTGACGTACCGGCCAGGGCAGTATCAGGTTTTTTTCTGCCCATTTTGCGGGCAATGGTGCCCGCGGACTGTGTTGAGAAAGAGGTGACACTATGGGCAGCGAGCGTCTTTGGATCCGCAGTATCGTCAATAACAATGTCGTGCTGGCTGTCAACGAACGGGGACAGGAGCGTGTCCTGCTGGGAAAGGGAGTCGGCTTCAAGCAGCATCCTGGCGCCGAAGTGGACCGCCGCATTGTAGTGAGGGAATTCGTTCCCAAAAACAAAGTGGTGGGTAATCAGCGCTATGCAATGCTGGCGGATGTGCCAGTAGTCTATCTGGAAGTTGTTGAGGCGATTCTGGAAAAATTTCAGGAACTGGTGCATACTGAGCTGGATGAGGGCGTCTACTTGGATTTGGTGGATCACATCAGTTTTGCGGTGACACGGCTGAAAAAGGGACTTGGTTTTCATAATTCTCTTCTGCCAGAGATACGGACCTTTTATCCGCAGGAATTCCAGGTGGCGCTGTACGGCTTGGAGCAGATTCGGGAAAAGACGGGATTTGTTCTGCCGGAAGACGAGGCTGGCGCGATTGCTATGCATCTCGTCAATGGTGAACTGCAGTATGATAACTTAAATCAGGCTACCAAAACTACCCGTCTGATCCAAAAGATCCTGCGTGTCTTTAGGGACAGCATCGGAGTGGAACTGGACGAAAGATCCCTGCATTATACGCGATTTATCACACATCTGAAGTTCTTTGCTCAACGATTGTTCAAAGACGAGATGCTTGACACCGATGACCAAGAGCTGCAGGGATTGGTGCGGACACAGTACCGCCAAGAATACACCTGTGCTGAAAAGATTGCCGCCATGATCTGGCAGGACTACGCCATTGCCATTCCTGAAGAGGAAATGATGTATCTCACGGTCTACATCCGGCGTATTACCCGACCCGATGACTGACAGGGGACCGCGGCCCCTGCTGGACATAGAATTTGCCTGTTTTATTTATGGGCTTTAGGCCCGGCATCCAAAAGGAGGAATACGATGAATCGTTCCAAAATGGCAGCAGACATCCTGCGGCTGGTGGGCGGCAAAGAAAATGTTGCCAGTGTCACAAACTGCATGACTCGGCTGCGCTTTCAGCTGAAAGATCATAAAAAAGCCGATGTAGAGGCTCTGAAGCGCCTGGATGGCGTGCAGGGCGTCGTGACCAAGAATGGGCAGTTTCAAGTTGTCATAGGCACCGACGTGGGTGATGTCTGCACTGAACTCAAAAAACTGGGAGGCTTCCATTCTGATGCTGGCGCACAGCAGTCAAACCAAGACGGCAACATCGTCATGCGCTTTTTTGGCACCCTGACGGCGATCTTCCAGCCCATTATTCCGGCACTGGCTGGCTCCGGTATGATCAAAGCCCTGCTGGCTCTGTTGGTGGCCACCCATCTTGTATCGCCTGACTCACAGACCTACGCGATTTTCAACGCCTTTGGCGATGCGCTGTTTAGTTTCATGCCCTTCATCCTGGCATATTCGGCAGCAAAGTACTTCAACTGCAACCCGTTTGTCAGTGCTTCGCTGGCAGGTGTTTTGCTTCACAGCAGTTTTACCGCGCTGAACACCGGAGACCCCGTTCTGCTGTTCGGCTTCATCCCTGTGACGATGGTCTCCTACAGCGGCAGTGTTGTCCCCATCCTGCTCATCGTCTGGGTCCAGTCCTATATCGAGCGCTTTGCAAATAAGATCTCTCCCAAGCCGGTCAAAATCTTCCTAGCTCCCATGCTCACCATCATTGTGACCGGCATTTTGGGCATCACTATTGCCGGTCCGCTGGGCAACATCGTCGGCCAGGTCCTGGCTGTTGGCTTCAACTGGCTCAACGATTATGCAGGCTGGGTCATCCCCGTCCTGATGGGCGCGTTCTGCCCCTTCTTCGTCATGACTGGTATGCACTACTGCTTTGCGCCTATCCAGACCATTCAGTATGCTACCTTGGGGTACGGCACCATTCTGGGCCCTGGTATGCTGGCTTCCAACATCGCGCAGGGTGCCGCTTCTTTGGTGGTTGGTCTGCGCACCAAAAATAGAAAACTGCGCGAGCTGGCTTTCTCCTCCGGCTTTACTGCGCTCATGGGTATCACGGAACCTGCCCTGTACGGTGTTACTCTAAAGCTGAAGCGGCCCCTGATCGCCACCTGCATTGGCGGCGGCGTGGCCGGTCTCTATGCCGGCATCACCCATTTGCACACCTATTCTTCCACCACTGCCGGTCTGCTGGCCTTGCCTGTCTATATCGGCGGCGACGGCTTCGGCAATGTTATCAACGCTGTCATCACCATTATTATTTCCATCGTTGTGACCGCTATTGCCACCTTTATTCTTGGGTTTGATGATCCCGCCGACGAGGATGCGGCCACCGTACCGGCAGCTCCGTCTGCTTCTTCCCAGGAAAACAAGGTCGTCCTTTCCAGCCCCATTTATGGTCAGGCTGTGCCCCTGGAAAGCGTCAAGGACGATGCATTTGCTTCTCATACGCTGGGTCTGGGCGCAGCCGTCCGGCCTGAGGAGGGGGTGGTGACGGCTCCGGCTTCGGCAACCGTTACCTCGGTGGCGGATTCTGGACACGCCATCGGTCTGACCACCGATAGCGGGGTAGAGCTGCTCATCCATATCGGACTGGATACCGTAGAGCGAAAGGGCAGAGGCTTTGCCGTCCGGGTCAAGACCGGCGACCATGTCCAGAAAGACCAGGAACTGATCCGCTTTGATCTGGAAGATCTGCGCAAAGCAGGTTATGATGTCACTTCCCCTGTGATCGTGACCAACTCGGATGATTTTCTGGACGTTGTGGCAGTGCGCGACGGGAAAGTAGGTCATTCCGATACGCTCTTGACTGTTTTGCGCCGCAGCTGAGAGCGTCGGAAAGGAGATCGTTCCATGTATTTCCCGCAGAATTTTTTATGGGGCGGCGCCATCTCGGCCAATCAATGCGAGGGTGCATATAACGAAGGCGGCAAAGGCCTTTCCATTCAGGATGTGATGCCTCACGGCATAACCGGCCCGCTCACGGAAGGGCCGACGCCCGACAATCTCAAATTGGTGGGTATCAACTTTTATCACCGGTATCAAGAAGATATTGCTCTGATGGCGGAGATGGGATTCAAGGTGCTGCGGCTTTCCATTGCCTGGAGCCGAATCTTTCCCAACGGAGATGATACCGAACCCAATGAGGAAGGGCTGGCCTTCTATGACAAAGTCTTTGACGAATGCCGGCACTACGGTATTGAGCCGATGGTCACCCTTTCCCACTATGAAACGCCGCTCCATCTGGCGACGGCCTATGACGGCTGGCGCAGCCGGAAACTGATAGGTTTCTTTGAGCGATACTGCCGCACGGTATTCGGCCGCTACCGCCACAAGGTCCGATATTGGATGTGTTTCAATGAGATCAACGCGCTGTGGCGCTATCCCTTTATGGGAGCCGGCGTTCTGACCCCGCCTGACCGGCTGACATTGGCTGACCGGTATCAGATCGCCCACCATGAGCTGCTGGCCAGCGCTATGGCGGCCAAGCTGCTGCACGAGATGATCCCAGACGCAAAGATGGGCTGTATGGTACTGGGGGCACTAAGTTATCCCATGTCGCCGCGCCCTGAGGACGTCCTGGCCGCACAGCAGGCAGACCGTCAGGTTATGTTCTTTTGCGATGTCCTGGCCCGTGGGTATTATCCCGACTACATCCGTGCCGCTTGGCAGCGAGAAGGGATTCGGCTCCAAATGGAACCTGGCGATGAGGAGCTGCTGCGCCATACGGTGGACTACATTTCTTTCAGTTACTATATGAGCAAGTGCGCGGCTGCCGACCCGGCCCGCTACCAGAAGGGAGAGGGCAACTTGCTGTCTGGCCTGCGCAATCCCTACCTGCCTGAAAGCGAATGGGGATGGCAGATCGACCCGGATGGCCTGCGTTACACACTGAACTGTTTTTATGACCGGTATCAAAAGCCGCTGTTCATTGCGGAAAATGGTCTGGGCGCACAGGATCAACTGGTGAGCGACGGCCACGGCGGTTGGACAGTCCACGATAGCTACCGCATCGACTATCTCGCCAAGCACCTGGAGGCGGTAGGCTGCGCCATTGCAGACGGCGTCCCTGTCCTGGGTTACGCTGCCTGGGGCTGCATCGACCTGGTCAGCGCCTCCACTGCGCAGATGAAAAAACGCTATGGATTTATCTATGTGGATCGCAACGATGATGGCTCTGGCACCCTGGCGCGTTACCGCAAAGATAGCTTCTATTGGTATAAGAAAGTGATTGCCACAAATGGCGGAAATTTAAGCAACTGAAAGTAAAAGCGGCGTCCTCTCATTCTCTTGTGGGAGAAAGGGGCGCCGCTTTTCTGCAGCCTGGTGCAGTTCTGTATGGCGTAAACTCGATGGTTACTGCATAAGTCTGGCTTTGCCTTCCTGAACATCCCCACAGGGCTTTGAAGCGAAACCTGCGCAAGAAAAATACGAGAGCATTCCCCAAAAGAAAACAAGCGCCTGCGGCAGGTCGAAACGGCTTGCCGCAGGTGCTTTCTTGTTTTTAAAGGTGAGATTCGTTTTGTCACAATACCCCCGCCAGCTTCTGAAAATACCTCTCCCAACACCCCTTGCTGATAACTTTCTCCTCGCTTTCCCATGCCCGCAGGGAGCGCTCGCTGATGCCGAACTGCCGGGCAAAGGCGGTACGGCTCAGGCCCAGCTTCTCCCGCAGGGCGATGATCTGACAGGCCTGGCCCTTGTAAAGGAAGAGGTTATACTCGTCCAGTAGCTCCTTCACCGGCACCTGATAGAGAGCCGCCAGCTTGTCCATGACGGCGGCGGGGTAGTGGGTACAGGCGCCGGTCTCCATGTCGATGTAACGGGGAAGGGGGATGCCCGCCTGGGCGGCGGCTTCCTTCTGCAGCAGACCTTGGCTGTGGCGGAGCCATCGTAGCCGTTCAGGTACGGTGACTGCTTGTGCATAGCTGCCGCCAAGGTGATGGAGTTTTCGTGCTTCCGATAACCGGCAGGTCGGAGACAGGCGGAAGGAGTGGAGGCAAAGAGGTGCAAATAAGGCCCCTCCGCGGCTCAAAAGGAAGATACGGGGCGCAATTTGTCCCAAGAGGTGCCACCCCGGCGGGAGCCTGAAAATCCGGCCTGCTTTTCCAGCCAGGTCCTCCAAAAGGGCCTTGGCGAGAGGGTCGCATTTTCAATGCACCTGCTGGCATAGGTGGAAAATCTGGCCCGGCGGGTGCTGTCGAAAGTGCCGACCGCTTTGATCAGGCCGATGGTGCCGATGCTGATGAGGTCGTCCTGGTCGCCGGGCAGGGCGTAGTATTTTTTGGCGATGTGGGCCACAAGGCGCAGGTTGTGCTGGATGATCGTTTCCCGTGCGGCCGGGTCGCCGGCGCGCAGAGCCGCGAAAGCGGCGGCCTCCTCTTTGGGGGTCAGCGGCCGCGGAAAGCTGCCCGATTCCAGATGAAGCGCCAGATACAGGAACTGTGCCGAGAAAAACTGAAGCAGAGCCAACAGCATACAAAGGCCTCCTTGCTCTCATGGATGAACGCATTCGTTTTCATCTTATGAGAACAGGGAGGCATTTTTGCAGGGGGAGCGTCCTGGCCCGGCGGCAAGGCGGCGCGGGTTTTGCAGGCGGCGCTATGGTCGCTTTGCGGCCCCGTCACTCTCCCCAGAATACCCGCATGGCGTTGTGGTAGAGGATGGCCTCCTTCTGCTCCCGGGCGAGGGCGGGGTCCTCTGTGATGGTGGCGACGAGGTCGGCATAACGGAACTGGCAGAGGTTTTGGGGCGTGTCGGTGCCGAAGAGAAGGCGGTCGGTCCCCACCGTCTGGGCCGCCCGGGCGAGGAAGCGCCGGGTCACCGGGTAGGGCGGCTGGTCGGGGCGGACGTTGTGCTGCAGGGAGGCCAGGTCGAACCAGACGTTGGGCAGGGCCAGGACGGCCAGGCCGTCGGCCATCTCGCGCAGCTGGGTCTGCTTGGGGGCGAGCAGGTGGCAGACCACGAACTTCATCCCGGCGTGGCGCTGGATGAGGCGGCGCAGCGCCTGGACCTGGCTGCTGGGACTGCCCAGCTTGCCAATATCCAGGACGAACACCAGGCCGTGCTCGTCAGCAAAGGCGGCTTCCCGCTCCATCATGTCTCCGTCCAGGGCAAAGACCGGGTGGGTGGCCATCAGCCCCGAGCCGGTGCTGACCTCGAACTTCACCACCCGCAGGCCCAGCTCCTCGAACAGATGCCGGACGATGCCGTCGCGGTTGCGGCTGCAGGGGTCATAGGCCCCGGCGGCCAGAAAGCGCCCGGGCCACTTTTGCTGGGCCTGCCAGCTGTACAGGTTTTGAAAGCCGAGGTATCCGCCCTGCAGCAGGACGGCCCGCTCCACGCCGTTCTCGTTCATGACCTGCAGGATGCGCTCGGGGGTGGCCTGGTCGGTGTTCCATTCGGCCGGCAGCAGCTGGCAGGTGGAGCCGTCGGCGTACATTCCGCGGCCCTGCCCGCAGCTGCGCAGCTCGCCTCCCGCGCCGGTGCCGGCAATGCACTGCACCAGATGGACATGGGCGTCGATGATCTTCATAAGGGGATGCTCCTCTCGTGTTTTTCTACCAGTATACAACAGGAACGGCCCGACTTCCAGAGCCGATCGCTCCGCGTTCCGGACGGCAGGCGGCCCCGCTTGACAGGGCGCATGCCGGATGTGTACAATGATGGGAGAAAACAACGTGCGGGGGAGAACGTTATGCGGAAAAACAGAGGAAACTGGGGAGGACCGCTGGCGGCGGCGGTGGTTCTGGTGCTGCTGGTGAGCCTGGCCGGCTTTCTGGTCACCGAGCGGGTCAACAGGCAGGAGGAGCAGGCCAGCTTCGACCGCCTGGCCGAGGAGGCGGACAAGATGGCCCGCAGCATCGAGGCGATGGTGGACAGCGACCGGGAAAAACTGACTCTCCTGGCCATGGGGGTGGGGGAACGGGAAGATTTCCTTGCCCTGTACCAGGGCACCGGGACCTTTTTCTCCCGGCTGGAAGTGCTGCTGCCCGGCGACCAGGTGGTCACTGCCGGCGGCCTTTGGACCAGCGCCGCCGGCAAACTTTCGTTCCGGCAGGAGGCGGCCCTGGGGGCCCATATCTCGGACCGGAAGCTGGACCTGGACGGAGAAGGCCAGGTGGTGCGGCACTATGTGCCGGTGGTCCGGCAGGGCGAGACGGTGGCAATGCTCTGCGGGGTCATCGAGCTGGGCAGCCTGGTGCAGGAGCTGCCCTATAAGCCCTACGGCGGCCAGGCGGCGGTGTACCTGATCGACGGGGCCACCGGCGACTTTTTGATCGACACCTGGCACACCGGCGAAGAGCCCGGGAACATCTGGGCCCTGGGCAGCCGCCCCATGGCGGAGGGCTACAACGACGCGCAGCTGCGCCAGGGGCTGGTGAACGGGGAGAGCAACTTTGTGGTCTTTCGCTCCAACACCACCCGGGAATACCTCTATTTCTACTATACGCCCCTGAGCGTCAACCGGTGGCGGGTAGCCCTGTCGGTGCCGGAAGAGCTGGTGTTCTCACGGGCGCAGGACATCCGCGGCCTGCTGAACAAGATGCTGGCGGCCGAGGGGCTGGCCTTTTTGGCCTACATCGTCTGGATGATCGGCTACGTCCGGCGCCAGACCGGCGAAAAACAGCGCCAGCTGGACGCCTTGAACTACATCTACGAAGTGGAAAAACTGCTGTTCGACGCCCACCAGCACCGGGAGAACATCGTCCGCTCCCTGGAGGTGACCGGCCGGATGCTGGCCGCCCGGCGGGTGGCGTTCGCCATGGCGGGGGATGAGGCCGGGGGCTACCTCTGGGAGCAGGATGGCCGGACCGGGCTGGGCGCCGCCCTGCTGGAGAGCGCGCCGGCCCTGATGGACCGCTTTGCCGGGGGCGGGGCCGAGATCACGGCCCACAGCCCGCAGGAGGTGCGGGAGATCCTGCCCTGCGCCCCGGAGGAGATGAAGGACCTGACCGCCATCCCGGTGGAGGACGGCAGCGGCGCGCTGCGGGGGGTCCTGGCGGCCAGCGGCCTGCCCGGGCGGAAAGACTGCGTGGCCCTGCTGCGCAGCGTGGGCTTCAGCTACGCCAAGCTGTGGGACAACGCCCGGACCTACCAGGAGATGCAGCGGCAGGGGACCGAGGACGCGCTGACCGGCCTGTACAACCGCAACCGCTACCAGCAGGACCTGTCCCGCCTGGCAGCGGAAGGCCGGCAGGAGCTGTGCTGCATCTTTGTGGACGTCAACGGCCTCCATGAGCTGAACAACACCCAGGGGCACCGGGCGGGGGACCAAATGCTGCAGGAGGTGGCCCGGCAGATCCGCCAGAGCTTTGGGGACCGGTGGTCCTACCGGGTGGGCGGCGACGAGTTCGTGGTCTTTGCGGTGGACCAGGACCGGCAGGACCTCCAGCGCTGCTGCCAGGCCGCGACGGAGGCGCTGAAGCAGAAGGGCTACTATATATCCGCCGGCATGGCCTGGACGCCCGCCCCCGCAGGGGACCTGGGGCCGCTGCTGGAGGACGCCGAGCGCCGCATGTACGAGGCCAAGCGCCTCTTTTACCAGGACCCCAGGTTCAACCGCCGCGCCCGCTGAGGGGCCGGCTACAGGGTGAGCCGGTCACGGTCCGGGGCGGGAAAGGTGGCAGGGGACAGGCCGTTGTGGTATGATAAGGACATAGGATGATAGAACGCCCCCCGGCGGCGCGGCCACAGCCGGCCTCCCGGGGCGCCAAACGGCGCAGGCCCCTGCAGGCCTGCCTGCCCGCAAAGGAGGAACACCCATGAAAAAGCGCATTCTGCCCCTGCTGTTTTCCGCCCTGCTGATGCTGACCGCCTGCGGCGGCGCGGCGCCGGGCGCGTCCTACCAGGAGATCAGCCAGGAAAAGGCCAAAGAGATGATGGACACCCAGGAGGTCCTGATCCTGGACGTGCGGGAACAGGACGAATACGACGGCGGCCACATCCCCGGCGCGGTCCTGCTGCCGCTGGGCTCCATCAGCGAGGAGAGCGCCGCCCGGGTCATCCCGGAAAAGGACACGACGGTCCTGGTCTACTGCCGCAGCGGCAGCCGCAGCAAAAAGGCGGCCAAAGCTCTGGCAGAGCTGGGCTACACCGGCATCTATGAGTTTGGGGGCATCCGCACCTGGACCTATGGGATCGAGAGCTGACCCCCCAAGGCCCCGCCCCGGACAAAACAGGACACGGAAAATCGGGCGCAGCCGGCGCGCCTGGGTTATACTGCTTCCAGAAGGAAGGTGCAGTCCATGGATTGGGTTGAGAGCATCCGGCGGGCCATCCAGTACATCGAAGCCAATCTCCGGGAGGAACTGACCATACGGGACATCGCGCGGCAGGCGGCCCTGTCTCCCTTTTATTTCCAGAAAGGGTTTGCCATGCTGTGCGGCATGACCGTGGGCGAATACATTCGCCAGCGCCGGCTTTCCGCCGCCGGGCTGGAAGTCCTCATGACGGACCGGAAGATCATCGACATTGCCATGGAGTTCGGCTACGATTCGCCGGACAGCTTTACCAAAGCCTTTGCCCGCTTCCACGGGTCTACACCTGCCGCACTGCGAAAAAGCGGAGGCGCGGCGCGCTCCTTTGCTCCGCTGAAGATCAAAATCACACTGGAAGGTGGTCAAAACATGGAATGCAGGATCCAAAAGAAAGAGGCGTTCACCGTACTGTGCCGTGCCAGGACGTTCAAGTACGAGGAAGGCGCGGTGGAGGTGCCCCGGTTCTGGGCGGAACATTTCCGCGCAGGGGGCGGCAGCACCGTGTGCGGGATGTACGGGATCAATCTGGACGAGAGCATGAGCGGCAGCGAGTTTGAATATCTCATTGCCGACAACTACGACCCCGCCAAAGAGATCCCGGCAGGGTTCACCACCCGCACCATCCCCGCCCACACCTGGGCGGTCTTTCCCTGCACCGGGCGGATGCCCCAGGCGCTGAAGGGGCTGAGCGAGCAGATCTTTTCCCAGTGGCTGCCCAACAACACCGACTACCGCATCGCGGCGGGCATCAACGTGGAACTGTACAGCGACGCCAGCCGGTTTGAAGAAGGCGCCCAGGACAAGGACTATTACTGCGAGGTCTGGATCCCGGTCGAAAAGAACTGAACCGGGCGCCCCCGGCAGGGGGCGTTCCCGCCGCGCAGGCAGGGCCTGCCGTCTGGCAAAACAGGCGGCAGGCCTTTCTCGCTTTGCCCGGCGGGGCCATTGCCTGCGGCGCCCTGGTGTGTTATACTGGCAGCCGATGGACGCTTTTGCGAGGCGGATAAGGAGGCAGAAACCATGCAAGCGTATCGTTTTTACGGCTGGCAGGAGGCCGGCGTGCCTGCGGTGGACCAGAGCTGGCCGGGCATTGACACCCCGCTGGACCTGTACGGCAAGTTGTCGCAGATCTGGTGCGCCGAGACCTGCGCGCCCCGGCTCCGGGCCCGCTGGACCCCGGAGAACAGGACTTTGGGCCAGTGCTCCATCACGGCTTTTCTGGTGCAGGACCTGTTCGGCGGGCAGGTGTACGGCATCCTGCGCCCCGGCAGGAACTACCACTGCTACAATGTGGTGGACGGCCATGTCTTTGACCTGACCAGCGAACAGTTCGGCGGGGAGATCCTCTGCTACCAGGGCAACCCGGAGCAGTCCCGGCAGGCTCACTTTGCCAAAGAGGAAAAATACCAGCGGTACCTGCTGCTGAAGCAGCGCCTGCGGGAAGCCTGCGGCGTGGCCGACCCGGACCGGATGTGAATCCGGCGGCAGAGGCCGGCCCACAGCATAACAAGACCCGCCCTGCCGGGAAACCGGTGGGGCGGGCTTTTGTCATGGGGGCGGTGGGGTCACCGGCCGCGATGCCGGGCTTTTTTCTTTTCCTGCCGGAGGGCAAACCGGCGCCGGGCCTCGGCTTCGCGCTGGGCGCGGGTGCGGCGCTGCCGCTCGGTCTTGTTCTGCTCCCGCTGCAGCTGCAGGGCCTGCTGGGCTTTGGTGCCGGCGGCGCCTGTCTGCAGCTGGCTGCGGATCGCCCGCTGCATCCGCTTGGGGTTCGGCCGGCGGCTTTCGGGCGGCGGGGCGGACACCGGCGGGCTGAAACGCAGCCGGTGCCAGTTTTTCAGCAGAAAGTCGTACACTTCGTAGTCCTTTGGCTCGGCGCCAAAAACGATGCGGCAGGCTTCCAGCTGCCCGCCGGACACGCGCTCATAGATGCCGACCCAGAAGGGCGCGTCAAACAGCACGGTCAGGGAACACGCGTTTTCTTGCATAGCAAACACTCCTCGTTTTCCGGCGAAGAATGGACGACCGAGGAGGAGGGTTACTGACAGGAGACCTGTGCCCGGACTACCGGCCGGGGCTGTGTTTTTATCTTCACGCGTATTTGGTTTGCCTCCATTATACCGGAAACGCCTGCCCGATGCAAGCAATACAAAAAGCGCCCTATCGAGGAGGGCGCTTGCGGGTCGGTGATTTTGGAAGGCGTCAGATCTGGCGCAGGGAAGGGGGCGGCTCGAAATGGACGGTCTCCAGCCCGGGCAGGCATTGCAGCTCAAAGGCAAGGTCGAACCAGAGGCGCCGGGCGTCCCGGCGGGCGTCGCTCTCGTCGTAGGACCGCAGGAGAGGGGAGCGGTCGAAAGAGGGCCGGGCCGGCAGGGCCAGCAGGGCTTCGGCGCCGTGCCCCGCGGCACGGGGGCGCAGTTCCAGGGTCCAGCCGGCCAGCCGGCAGTATTCGCGGCAGAGCAGCAGGCCGCTCTTGGTGGTGCCCAAAAAGTGGGAGCGGTTCTCCTGCTGGCTGCGCGGAGTCCCGTCCGGCAGGCCGCAGCCGGTGTCGGTGACCGAGAACACCGCCCCGCCCCGGCCGTCGGCGCGGAGGGTCAGGTCGATCCGGCCGCCTCCCGGGGTGCAGGCCCGCACCGCGTTGGAGATCAGGTGGAGGCAGATGCGGGTCAGATAGCGGCGGTCGGCCTGGACCGTCAGCTCATCCAGCCCGCCGCAGTCCAGCGCCAGCCGCACCCCCAGGGCCTTTTGCAGCAGCTCCTGCTCGGCGCAAAGGGTCTGGGCAAAGGCGCACAGTTCCACGGGCTCCCACTGGGGCGCTTCGGTCTGCTGGGCGCAGCGCAGCAGGGAAGTCAGGCTGCTCAGGTTCCGGTCCAGCCGGTTGGCGGCCACCGCCAGGTCGCTGAGAGTTTGGCGCATCTCGTCCGCTTCGGGGCCGTCCCGGTCCTGCGCAAGGTGCGACAGATACCGCTGGCACAGGGCGATCATATCCAGCGAGCGCTGGCATTCGCTCTCGAATGCGTATGCAGGAAACCGCTCCAGAAGATCCTTTTGGAGCGCATCGGGATCTGCATGGGCCTGTCCGTCATACGCATGCGGCAGGCTGGGGCTCTCGTTCATCGGGCTGTGGTTCTCCTTCCGATGGTGCGTTGGGGGCCGGGGGCGGCGACAGCAGCTCGTCCCGGACCTCGTAGATGAATGTACCGGTGGTCAGTTTGCTGCCCTGGGGCAGGTGGTGCCTCTGCCGGAAGCTCAGCCACGCAGGCGCTTTTTTCCGGTCGAGGGCGTCGATCAGGCGGCGGATGCCGCTGTCCACCGCCTCGTCGGTGATGGTGTGCCAGTCGCCCACCTCCTGCAGGATGTCCTTGCGGATGGCAAAGTGGCTGTCGTACTGCAGCGCCAGGCAGACCGACTCCCGCAGATAGACCACGCCCACCATCTGGGAGGGCGCGCCCCAGCTGGCAAGCAGGCGGTTGACCGAGCCGGCGTTGGGCCGTGGGCTGCTGGCCAGCAGGGATTTCAGGTCCAGCAGCAGGCTGCTCAGGCTGGACAGCCGGGGCGCGCAGGGGCGCACGCCGTTTTCCGGCCGGAAAAGGCTGTCCAGCTCCCGCACGTCGCAGGTCAGCGCCAGCAGCAGAGCGGGGCGGCAGCCGGGGTCCAGCTGCTGCAGGCGGTGGCAGAAGGTCAGGGTGTTCATATCGGCCAGGGCGTTGTCCAGCAAAAGCGCCTGGCAGGCAGCCCCCTGTTCCAGCCGGGCCAGCAGCTCCTGCCCGGACTGAAACGTCTCGCACCGGATGCCGCCGCCGTCCAGGCAGGCAAGGTAATGTTCGCAGATGCGGAAAAAGCGCGGGTCGTAACTGGCAATGGCCACCCACGGCCGGCCGCTGTACGATGCGTCATTCACCCGGCAGCACGCCCTTTCCGGCCGGCCGCGCAGCCGCAGGATAACACTCGGCCACCACGTCCCGCCAAATTTCCGGCTGGACCGCATTTTCGTACAGGTAACGCAGGACCGAGTAGCAGAACAGCGGCGGCGCATCCAGGACCAGGCTGTCGCGGCAGGCCGTTTCGCCTGTGCGGGACAAGGTCAGCCGGCAGCCGCCGTCCGCCTCGTCCAACTCATATGTCAGCAGGTAAGGCCGCTGCAACGGCTCGATGGCAGAAAATTCCCTGGTCAATGACGCGTGTGCTATCATGGTTCACATTCTCCTCCCGCAAATAACCATTGTTTCGATCTGCCGCACGATCAGGCGTGACGAAATGAAAATTTAAAGAACTTTACTTTTATTTTAATGAGATGCCCCTCTTGATGCAACGCTTAAAATGTGGTGAAATGTGTCGGCATCGGGGCCGGCGGAAGGAGAACTGCCTCTAGGATACTGCATCCGGGCCGAAAACGCAAGCATTTTGCCCCAAAAATCCCGCCGGAACGGGCGTCATTCACAGAATATTTGCTTTTTGTTGCCAGATAAACTGTTTTTTTCGTGTAAAATAGAGGCGGTGGATTGCATATCGTGAAAAAATACGATATAATGAAACCGTATGTGAACAAATGATACTGTTTGCCATCCAACAATTTTGCGACAGCCGGCAGGGCGTGTCAGGGCGTATCGGGAACAGCAAACAGGCTGGACCGTTCCCCGGAAGATGCAGGCGCGACGTGCAGGAGCGCTTTTTGGGCAGAATGGGACAGCGCTGGGGCGCTTTCTGCTGCATCCTGAGGCCCTGCCGGACCATTTCCTTGCAGGAGGATCAAAACTTGAGAGTTGGTCTTGATATTGGCAGCACGACCATCAAATGCGCCGTGCTGGATGAACAGGAAAACCTGCTGTATT
>ERZ1090881.218-NODE-218-length-28068-cov-14.143398_pt1 | contig 28068 bp, 29 predicted proteins | sample MGYA00478470_ERZ1090881 | MGnify/ENA primary metagenome ERZ1090881 (study PRJEB33644, sample SAMEA5815736) | chicken gut metagenome | biome: Chicken; feature: Gastrointestinal Tract; material: Caecum | place: Ireland | collected 2019-01-01 | study: A study of the...
AAAGCCATAAAAGAGGGCCTGGTAAAAACCTAATCTGAGTGAAAAACGACAAACGGCAGGACAGAAGTAATTCCTCCTTTTCCCCAATTTAAAACCCCCGTTTTGCGGGGGTTTTGCTTATTTTTTAAAGTTTAAATTCGCTTTTCTCATTCTGACATTTTGAGGAGTGACTTCAACAAGTTCATCTTCACCTATGTACTCAAGGCAGTCCTCAAGACACATAATCTTTGGCGCCTGAAGAGTTACCATGACATCTGCCGTAGCTGAGCGCATGTTTGTGAGTTTTTTGGTTTTGCAAATGTTTATGGCTAAATCCTGCGGACGGTTGCACTCGCCTACTATCATGCCTCTGTAAACTTTTGTTTTGGGTGTTACAAAGAATACACCGCGGTCTTCAAACTGGTGAAGCGCGTAGGGGATAGCTTCTCCGTCCTCAAAGGCAATGAGCGAGCCTGTTCTCTGGCGCGCTATGTCGCCTGCGTATTCTCCGTAGTGGGAGAATGTGTGGTACATAATGCCCTCGCCCTTTGTGATTCTTACAAAATCCGAACGAAAGCCGATTAATCCTCTTGCAGGTATTAAAAAGTCAATGTTAGTGCGCTTTTCGCCGGTTTCCATATTTTGCATCTGCGCTTTTCTTGCGGCGAGTTTTTCAATGACTGAACCTGCAAACTCTTGCGGTACGTCGATTATAAGGTTTTCATAAGGTTCAAGCGTCTGCCCGTCGACTTTTTTAAAGATTACTTCGGGTTTTGATACTGCAAACTCATAACCTTCGCGCCTCATGGTCTCAATTAAAATACCGAGGTGCAGCTCGCCCCTGCCTGATACCCTGAAAACATCGGTAGAGTCAGTATCTTCAACACGGAGTGAAACATTTTTTTCAAGCTCATAGTAAAGTCTTTTTCTTAACTGTCTGCTTGTGACAAATTTGCCTTCCTGACCCGCAAAAGGTGAAGTATTTATGGAAAAGTTCATCTGCAGTGTGGGTTCGTCAATTTTTATGAGCGGCAGTGCAACGGGATTTGTAAGGCTGGAGATTGTTTCGCCTATTTGAATATCCGAAAATCCTGCTATACCTACGATATCTCCTGATTCTGCTTCATTAATTTCCACTCTGCCAAGGTCTTTAAATCCGAAAAGTTTTACGATTTTGCCCTTTTGCATTGTGCCGTCGGCTTTTATAAGTGTCACCTGTTCGCCCGAGTGCAGAATGCCGTTTTTAATTCTGCCGATTGCGATTCTGCCGACATAGTCGTTATAATCAAGTGTTGTGACCTGAAACTGCAAAGTAAGGTCATTATCCGCAACAGGCGGCTGGATATTTTCTAAAATGCAGTCCAGAAGCGGTGTTATGTCTTTTTCTTCGTCAGTTAATTCTTTTTTTGCAAATTTGTGCAGTGAACTTGCATAAATTATCGGGAAGTCGATTAAATCTTCTCTGTCCGTAAGTTCGGTAAAAAGGTCAAAAACCTTATCCAGTATACCGTCGGGGTCGGCGCCCTGTTTGTCGATTTTATTGATAACCACAATAATTTTTATGCCGAGTTCAAGCGCCTTGGAAAGTACAAAACGTGTCTGCGGCATAGGTCCCTCCTGTGCGTCGACGATTAAAAGCGCGCCGTCAACCATACCCAGAACACGCTCCACTTCGCCGCCAAAGTCCGCGTGACCCGGGGTATCTACGACGTTAATTTTAACGCCTTTGTAGTTTACCGAGATGTTTTTTGAAAGTATCGTAATACCGCGCTCGCGCTCAATGTCGTTACTGTCCAGTACTCTTTCGCCCGCTTCCTGATGGTCTTTAAAGACACCTGTCTGCTGCAGCATGCAATCCACAAGAGTTGTTTTGCCATGGTCAACGTGGGCAATAATAGCTATATTTCTGATATTTTTCTTCTTCATTGTTGTCAATCCTTCTATAGTAAAAATATTGTATAACAAAAATTTTTAAGGTAAAATAGTTCCCGAGGGAAAAGGAGTTGAAAATGGAATTAAATATAATTAAAAATACTGATTTTGAGGTTGCGGAGCTTATAAAAAAAGAGCTTGAGCGCCAGCAGAATACAATTGAGCTTATTGCAAGCGAAAACTTTACATCCGAAGCTGTTATGGCGGCGCAGGGAAGCGTTTTAACCAATAAATACGCAGAAGGAAAGCCCTATAAAAGATTTTATAACGGCTGTGAGAATGTGGATAAAATCGAGGAGCTTGCGGTTGAAAGGTGTAAAAAACTCTTTGGTGTGGAGCATGCCAATGTTCAGCCCCACAGCGGTGCCCAGGCTAATATGGCAGTGTTTTTATACGCGCTTAAGCCCGGAGATACCATTATGGGTATGGATTTATCAAACGGCGGACACCTGACGCACGGCTCGCCCGTTAATTTTTCGGGACTTTATTTTAATGTTGTACGCTACGGTGTTAATGATAACGGTGAAATAGATTATGAGGATGTTAAAAATAAAGCGCTTGAAAATAAGCCCAAACTCATTATTGCCGGTGCAAGCAACTATTCAAAAATCATTGACTTTAAAAAATTCAGAGAGATAGCCGATATGGTCGGTGCGTATCTTATGGTTGACATAGCCCATATCGCAGCCCTTGTTGCAACGGGTTATCATCCTTCTCCCGCACCTTATGCGGACTTTGTAACCACAACGACACATAAAACATTAAGAGGTCCCAGAGGCGGTATTACAATGTGCAAAAAAGAACACGCGCAGGGTATAGATAAAGCCGTTTTCCCCGGTATGCAGGGCGGGCCTTTAGAACATGTAATTGCCGCAAAAGCCGTGGCTCTTAAAGAAGCTTTAAGCGATGAGTTTAAAGAATACGGTAAAAATATTATAGAAAATTCAAAAGCTCTTTCTCTTGCTCTTATGGATGAAGGGATTGATATAGTAGGCGGTGTAAGTGAAAATCACCTTATGACGGTTGATTTAAGAAAGTTAAATAAAACGGGTAAAGATGTTGCCAATATGCTTGAGAGAATAGGTATTACTGCAAATAAAAACACTGTTCCCAACGACCCGCAGAGCCCGTTTGTGACATCGGGCGTCAGAATAGGTGTTCCCGCCGTAACCACAAGAGGTTTTAAAACCGAAGATATGAAAACGCTTGCAAAAATAATCGCAGACGGTATTTTAGAGCGCGAGGACGAAGCGGTATTAAGACAAAGAAGCCTTGAACTGTGCAAAAAGCACCCTCTGTATCCCGATATGCTGTGCGGAGTGTAAAAGATGATTAAACTTACGCAGGCACATATCATAGGGGCAATAATCGCCTATCTTTTAGGAATTTTTATAGTTCCCGTTGTAATATATTTTTCTAAAAAGGCGGGTCTTGTCGATGTCCCGAATGAAAGAAAAATACACCACGGGCAGATTTCAAGACTCGGAGGCATTGCGGTGTGGGTATCTGTTATGCTCACTTTTCTTCTGCTTGTTCTTTTGAGTTATTACCCCAAGGGTGTCGGTCTGTCGGGGATTATTGTCGGCGGGTCTTTAATGTTTCTTTTAGGGCTTATTGATGATATTTTCTGTCTGGATGCCAAATTTAAACTGTTTATTCAGATTGCAATTGCAAGTATGGTAATACTTTTAGGCGTCAGAATAGATGAACTCTATATCCCGTGGATGAATTCTCCCTTCGAACTCGGTTTGTGGAGCTATCCGATAAGTCTTTTATGGATTGTGGGAATTTCTAACGCTACAAACTTTATAGACGGCATAGACGGTCTTGCGGGCTCTATTGTAACGATAGGCTGCATTGCAATAGGTATTGTGTCATTTGTTGTGACGCCGCCTTCGCCTATTTCGGCGCTTGTTGCATTTATTTTAATGGGTGCAATGCTTGCTTTCTTAACATTTAACTACAATCCCGCCAAGATTTTTATGGGCGACTCGGGCGCTCTGTACGCAGGCTTTTTGCTTGCAACACTTTCGATTACGGGAATTATGAAAAATTCATCAAGCGCTGTTATGTATCTGCCTTTTATTATTCTTGCGGTGCCTATTTTAGATGTTGCTTTCTCAAGTATCAGACGTATTATGAAAGGTTCGAGCCCCTTTGTGGCGGACAGCGAACATATCCACCATAAGCTTCTGCACCATGGCTGTTCTCAGGATAAGGTAGTGCTCATTCTTGCGACATTTGCCATGGGCTGTGCAATTATTTCAATTCTTATTGCAGGCTCTTTCAGCAGATATTATATAAATGCCGTTGTGCTTGTTGCGGTGCTTTTAATACTGAATATGATTTCAAAAACCATAAAAAAATCAGACAAAAATGAGTGAAGATAATATTCAAAATAAAAGATGGTACGACCTTGACCCGACAGTGAGTCTTGCGGTTAAAATGCTTGAAAACTCTGCAAAAAATATACAGCTCCACTGTGCAAATTTTATTATAGAGGAAGCAAAAAGCAGGGGTGCGAATTTAAGTTTTGAAAACAAGGAATCTTTTAATTACCTCTGGAAAAGATGGCAGGACAGTGACGAGAAAATGTTTGAAGCTATGGAATATTTTAAGATAATTGACTTTGAAACAAAAAAACAGTTATCATTAGAGGTAATAGATTACATCAGGAATTATAAAAATAAATTGAAATGAAATTTTTCATTTATTTGCCTGATGATGGCTGCGGAGGATTGATATAGAATATTTACCATGACAAGGACGGTTTTAAGTTTTTTATTTACTTTTGCTTTTTTGATATTTAACATCCAGAGCGCCCATGCTATTAAAATCGGTCTGGATGACGGTGTCAGGCAGACATATATAGGCTCCTCCAAGCCCGGTGTTGTCGTGGACGGAAAAACCGGCAGGGAATTATTCAATATAAACTCTTTTACTCCTTATACGATAAGAGCTTACAATAATGTTATAGTTATAAAAATTGACGGAAAATATTACAGCTTCGGTACAAATTACATAAAAGTAAAACCTAAAGAAAAGAAATGTTTCCTTGCCACAAAAAGGCGCTGGTACAGGGGTGAACTTATTGTTTATAATATAAATAAAAAACTTGTTGTTATTAATGATGTGCCCATTGAAGAATATCTTTTAGGCGTTGTGCCCTCGGAGATGCCTTCCAAGTGGAACTTTGAAGCACATAAAGCTCAGGCAATTGCTGCAAGAAGCTACGCCATTGCAAATTTAGGCAAAAGAAAACACAGCGGATACGACCTTAAAGATACTCCATTAGATCAGGCATACGGCGGTGCAAGTGCTGAAACCCCGCAAACAACAAAAGCGGTTATGGCAACAAAAGGGATTGTCCTCACATACGGCGGTAAGGTAATTCCTGCATATTACCATGCTTCCTCGGGCGGAAAAACGGTTTCTTCCGGTGCTGTCTGGGCGCGTGATTTGCCGTATATAAAATCAGTTCCCGCATATGATGACGGTATCAGAAAAAACGGTCATGGCGTCGGTATGAGTCAGCATGGAGCTAATAATCTTGCAAACAAAGGCTATAACGCCTATCAAATATTAAATTATTTTTACAAAAATGTAAAATTTTCTGTCGTAAAAACACAACTGTAGTGTGCTTTTTCACTTTTTCGCGGCTAAAAAACCAGTTATTTTGACCTTTTTTATAAAAAACACTTGCCAAATGCCCATAAATAGGTATAATAAAGGGGTAAATATGGAAAGGGGTTCATAGATGAACAAAGAAGAATTAGTAAAAGCAGTTGCAGAAAAAGCTAAACTTTCACAAAAACAAACAGCTGAAGTTGTAGCTTCTATTCTTGAAACAGTACAAAAAACGGTCGCTAAAGGCAAAAAAGTAACTTTAGTAGGTTTCGGTACTTTTGAAGCAAGAAAAAGAGCAGCAAGAACAGGCCGCAACCCTCAAACAGGCAAAGAAATCAAAATCGCGGCTAAAACTGTTCCCGCTTTCTCTGCAGGTAAAAAATTCAAAGAACTTGTTAAATAAGTGTTGAATTAGAACATTTTAAAAGCCGGCATTTGGGTAAATCTTAATGTCGGCTTTTAGTTTTTGCAAATATGCGAATTTATGATAGAATTACTAAGTTACATATAGATTACATAAGGAGATACAACAATTAACAAAGAAATCAAAGCTCAAAAAGAATTGGTCAATGACAGAATCAGAGCAAAGGAAGTAAGGCTCATTGACGACGAGGGTGTAAACCATGGTCTTGTTGCCACAAGCAAAGCGCTTGAGATGGCAAGAGAAAAAGATTTAGATTTAGTTGTTGTATCGGCAAATCAATCTCCGCCGGTCGCAAAAATTATGGACTGGGGCAAATACAAATACGAAACCGAAAAACGCGCCAAAGAGGCCCGTAAAAAGCAGCATACCGTTGATGTTAAAGAAGTTAAAATGCGCTATAAAATTGACACCCATGATTATGAGGTGAGATTAAAAAGTGCAAGAAAATTCCTTGCTTCTGGCAACAAGGTGAAGGTGGTTGTTATGTTGAGAGGCCGTGAAATGCAGCATAACAAACTTGCGCTTGACCTTGCAAATAAATTTCTTTCCGAATTTGAAGAAGGAACTTTTTCACTTGAAAAAGCACCTTCGCTTGAGGGCAGAAATGTGGTTGCAGTGCTTGCGCCTGCGGCCTCTAAGTAGATAAAACGGATTTAATATAAAATAAAAAGCCTTTCGCTTCGGGCAAAAGGCTGTAAAATGGTAAGTTTATATTTTTACTGTCTAAATGTAGTTTAGAAGCGATGCCTGCTGCATAATTGAGGCACCTGCCTGCAGTGACGCCTGTAGCGCCGTTTGATACATTATGAGTTGTGTAGCCGCTTCAGCCATGTCTGTTTCTTCAAGATTTGATTTTAATTCTTTCAGGCTGAGCGTGGCATTTTCATTTATATTGCTTGTCGCATCAAGTCTTTGCACTCTGCTTGAAATGGTAGCCTGAGCTCCTGTTATATCTTTTATTCCTGCCTGAATCGGATCAAGGCAGTCGCTGATGGCTTTTATGTCCATATCCGGATTTTTAAGAGCATCATTTAATTCTTTAAGTGTTGCAAATATTCCGCCGTTTTCATCCCCGAAAATTTCTTGTCCGTTAATGTTTAAAGGCATGGTGACGCCTTCGGAGATTTCGATATTTCTCTCCCAGCTGCCGTCTTGAGATGTGCCGGAGTATGTCACATTTAAATCGTCATCAAGTGCAAAAGGCGCATTTGCTGTGTTTGAGCCTCCAAAAATATATTTATCCTGATATTTTGTATTCGCAAGCTGCGCTATTGTCTTTGTTCTCTGCTCAACTTCATCCCTTATTGCCTTCAGACTGTCTTCAGAGTTGTATGAATTTGCGGCAGACATGGTCAGCTCGTTTATTCTCTGCAGGTTTTCCTGAATCAACCCCAGAGTGTCATAAGACTGGGAAAGCTCGTCTTTTGCGGTCGAAATGTTTTTTGACCAGTCATCAAGCTGCCCCAGCTGTTTGTTGTATTTCATGACTTTTGTGCCGTCAGAAGGGTTTTGACCAACCGAGGTAAGCTTTTTGCCTGAGGTTATCTGCTCGTATGTTGAGTAGATATTCGACAGGTTTTTGTTCATATTTGTCAGCATGAGATTTGATGACATCTGGGTTGTTATTCTTATAGACATATTTTATCTTCCTTATTCTCCGAGTGCCACCAGCACCTGATATATTTCATTTGCTACGTTAAACATTCTGGCTGAGGCCTCGTACCCTCTTTGAAACTTAATCATATCGGCGAGTTCTTCATCGAGGTTTACACCGGTAATACTTTGATAATTTGTCTGGGCAGACTCGTTTACTACATTTGCGGTTTCAAATTTACCCGCAATGTCGCTTTGCTGCAGGCCGACTTCGCCGGAAAAATATGTAAGAAAACCTTCAAAGGTGACATTATTAGCGCCGCCGTATGTGCTCATTGTGTTTTTATCTCTTAATTGTGCGGTTGCGACTATGTTATCCGAGTTTCCGACATTTTTCTCCCAGCCTGCAACCGAGGTGTCAACGCGTGCTGTTGCAATAAGGTTGGGATTATCTATGACATTCTGGTTAACGCTTATGCTGTCTGCCGTTATGGGATTGTCAAGGTTGAAAATAGGCTCGGTTGAAGGAACAAGAATTTGTTCACCGGTAACAGGGTCAGTGCCAAGGGCCATAGCCTGCATGTCGCCGTCGACGAATGTTTGAACATTATTTACTTCCGTTGCAAATGTGTTTGCCATTTCGTCAATTTTGCTTCTCATACCGCTTATAGTGATAAAACCGTCATCGGATGTGTTTACTATATCAAGGATTGCACCTATCTGGCCTCCGGAGATTTCATCGTTCGCGTTTGAAATCATTGTTGTGCCGTCCATTTTTTGAATTTCTATAATAGCGGGCGTATCCTTGTCACCTGCTACGGCATTTAGTTTTACCTGCTGTTCTCCTCCCGCAACCAGTTTTATGTCGCCTGTTTTAACATCTACCGTGCCGTTTTTATTGTATTCTACGTTTAAATCCATATAAGCGGAGAGGTCTTTCAGGAGATTTTCTCTTTCGTTAATTAAGCCCGTTGAGTTTTCGGCGCCTTGAATTGTTATTTGTTTGTTTAGTTCGGCAAGGCGTTCAAGACCCTTGTTGAAGTCCTGAACACTCATATAGATGTCACTGTTTTCAATTGTTGCCGGATGCTGCCAGTCGCCTACAAGCTGCTCCTGCAGGTTATCAAGAGAGCCTGCGATGGAGTTAAACTTCATTGCAACACTTTGTGCGCTTTCAAGATAAATTCTTCTTGCGGAAGGATCGGTCGGGTTGGCACTGAGGTTTTGCGCTGCCGAGAAAAACTCTTCAAAGCTCGCCTGCAGGCCGTCATCGCCGAGTTCGTTTGATATTTCGCCAAGCTGGTCCATAATCGAGCCTAGGGTATAGTAATACTGCGCCTGCGAATTTGCTCCGCGCGCGCTGTTTGCGGCAGCGTTATTGGCATAACTTGTAATTTGTGAAATACTCGCGCCGTTTAAGCCGCGAATATTGCTGTAGACATTATTACCCAGGCTGTATGTCGGGTTTGTGGCAAAATCCGCACGCAGTTTTATGTAGCCGTCAACATTCATATTCGCAAGGTTTTGCGAAACGACAGCCAGCGCATGCTGGTAGTTGTTCATGGACTCTCTGCTAATATTCATTGTTTGATTTATTGTCATTTAAAACTCCTTTTTAAATGTTTAGGCTTCTTCCGTGATTGAAGAAATCTCAAGGGTATTATCCTGATTTTTCTTGCCCAAATGATTATAATCGGCATTTTTTGCCGATGATATGTTTAAAATTCCCTCAAATATTTTATTTATAACATTTAAAGAGTGGGCAATTAATACTTCGTTATTTTTTTGAAGTTTTCCTATTTGTTCGCTTAATGCGCGAAGCTCTCCTTTTTGTTCTTCATTCAGCGAAAATTCATCTTTTCTTTCATAAATTATTTTTATTTCATTGTAAGCGCAGATAAGTTTTTCATCACAGCTTGTCAGCTCTTCCAGATTTTTTTCCACAAGGGCGCGCTGCTTTTGTTCAAGCAGGGTTTTTATGCTTATATAGCTTTCTTTGATTTTTTCAAAAGTTATTTTATTCATAGTTTTCCCGTTTTATGCGCTGTAATCCGCTAATACGCTTCTGCCGTAGGTCAGCCCGTATTTAATATCCTCTTCGCTTATCTCTTCCCCTATTGATTTGGCTGAATTTTTAATATCTTCAATATCTACGTTTTTAAATATATCGTTTTGAATGAGTTTAATGTCATCCTGTTTTGTATCGGTTTCTAAAACACTGCTTTGCGTATTTGCCTGTGTATTTTTCAGTGCATAATTATAAAAAATACGGTTAAGTGCCTGCGCGTCCGCTATTTGATTTGTGTTCATCGAAATATTCATTTTAGCCTGTAATATCCTTTGTGCTTAGTGTTTCATCCGGAACGCTTCTTTCCATCTGCTGATAGAGTTGTTTTGCAAAGCCGATGTTTGATATCGGCGAGTTTGCAACATCTCTGCCTATCTGGTTGAAAAGGATGGATTTGAAGTTTTCTTCATATTTTGATTCGCCAAAGAGCGAGTTTTCTCTATCCACGGTTTTATCCATTTGTGTGAGCATTTTTGAAACAAGGATTGCTTCAAATTCTTTTGCAACTTTTTTTAACTGCTCCTTCTGCGTGCCTGACGAGCGTATTGTATTAACTACGTCAAAGTCTGCGCCCTGAGAGTAGTTTGTCATTGTATGAGTCGGTATGGAATAAAAATTATCGCTCATGTTTGCCTCTAAATTATTTGTAATTCCGCCTGAAGGCTGCCTGACATTCTTAGTGCCTGCAGGATTGCAATTAAGTCCGTAGGTGTCACGCCTATTGAATTAAGCGCGTTTACAAGTTCTCCGAGTGTTGAATTTGCTTTCATCTCAACAAGGCTGCCTTCTTTTTTTTCTATGTCAATTTGTGCGTTTGTAACACCGACGGTTTGACCCTGCGGAGAAAAAGGCGCGGGCTGAGACACATCATTGAATGCCTGAATGGTAACTGTAATGCCCCCGTGTGCAACCGCTGCGGGCATAAGTCTTGCATCCGCTCCTATTACCACGGTTCCAGTTCTTTCATTTATTATTACCCTGGCGCGTTCTCTCGGTGCGCTTACTCTTATATTTTCAAGAATTGAAATAAATGCGATTCTGTCGCTTAAATATCTCTGCGGGATGTTCACTTTTATGCTTCCGCCGTCAAGTGCTATGGCGTCAGATACGTTTCTTGTAATTATATTTGCAATTTGCGCCGCCATTGTGTAATCTGCCTGATCCAGAATGAGCGTGAGCGAGTTTTCATCGCCTATTGCACTTATTATATCTCTTTCAACAATTGCGCCGCCAGGGATTCTGCCTGTTGTGGTGATTGCCGTTCTGGAGCTTGAGCCTGCGGCTTTAGCACTTGCGCCGCCCACGGAAAGAGGCCCCTGTGCCACGGCGACAATTTCTCCGTTGGGTGCTCTCAGTTGTGTCTGTACAAGTACGCCGCCTTCAAGGCTTTTGGCGTCAGCCATGGCGGAAACCACAACGTCTACTTTGTCGCCGTTTTTTGCAAAAGGAGGTATGGTGGCGGTGACAATAACAGCGGCCGAGGCGCCTTTTTGGATGTAGTTGGACTGGTCGATAACCGTGCCGAGGTTTTGCAGTAAGAGCTGGTTTGTCATCTGTGTGTGGCGGGAGTTATCTCCTGTGTTCTGCAAGCCTACGACAAGTCCGTATCCAACAACCTGGTTTTCCCTGACGCCTTTTATGTGTGTTATATCTTTTATTCTCACACTCTGGGCGCTTATTGCGTCGGCAACTCCGATTTGGGATATGCTCAGTAAAAGTATTAATCCTGTTAAGAGTATTTTTTTAAACACGTTTGTCATCCTTTTTAAAATCAGAATATATATCTCATGAAACGATAGAGTATACCTTCGTTTTGACCCCTTGATACCGTTCCTGCACCGCTCATTGCAAATTGCAGATTGGCAACCTGATTTGAGCTTATTTCGCCCTGCTGGTCAATCCATCTGGGGTCGACAACTCCTGATACAAGCAAATCTACACGCTCATTTGCGTTAACAAGGGTTTTTTTACCCTGTACAAGCAGGTTTCCGTTGGGCAAAAGCTGTATAACCTGCACTGCGACTCTATCCTGTATGCCGAGCCTTCTCTGGGTATTTGTACTGCCGGATACTGAAATTGTTCCGCTTGTATTGTTAAGTGCACCTTTTAAGTTGGTTTTAAAAATTGTGTTTATGGCATTAGACAGATTTTCTAATATACTTGATGTTTTTTCCGTTTCATATACACCCGAGTCGGTAAGCGTGGGAACTTCATCAATTACAATTGTCACAAGATCGCCCACATTGCGTGCGCGGACTGAACTGTACAGTGGCCTGGGTTCAATAAAACTTGTCTGTGTGGCATTCAGTGAAAAAAGACTTTCCGCTCCCGCCTGTGGGAGTAAAAATGTCATAAAACAAATTGCCAGCGCTAACTTTTTTATCATCCTTATTTCCTTTAGATTTTTACCGTTACTTCGTTTCTATTGCTTACCACCGCATGGTAAACCTTGTTGTATTTAAGGCTGCGCACAAGAATGTTATCCCCTATGCTGCCTTCTTTTAAGGCTTTACCGTCCACGGTAATTTTAAGATTGTCGTTGGATTCAAAAATTATATTTACAGTTGAATCTTTTATAACATCGGGTTTTGATTTTACATAATTTTTTAATATCGGGCTTCCTTTGGGGATATTTCTTGTCGCCACAAGCTGGTTATTTGGCTTTTTATCCATTGTCTGCCCTAAATATTCCCCTATTTGAGCCTTTTGCAGAGAGGAATTTGATACGGTTATTGCCTGATCTCTTACAATCGGGTTGAGGGCGCAGAGAACTTCCCTGTAAACAAGAGTGTTTACGCCTATAGGGAATGATTTTACAAAATTATTGCCGTCATATACGCTTACTCTTTTTATGTCGCGGCTTAAAAAACCGTTATTGTTTGATTCTACGGTGATTTTTAACTTGTTTTGCACTTCAATTCCGCCCTGGGGCATATTTAAAATCTTAACTTCAATATCTCCGCCTCCGAGTTTATCTACCTGTTTTTGAGCCTGCAGGGTTATTTGTTCAATAATTGCGGATTTAAATTCTTCCTGACTCATTTTTTGCGCATTGCAGTTAAGCATGCTAAAAAGCAGGAGTGCTGCGGTTATTAAGATTTTTGTCGTTTTATTTTTCATTTTTATTGAAGATTATTTGTTACCTGCAAGATATTTGAAGCGGATGTAATAATTTTTGAGTTCGATTCAAATGCGCGCTCCGCTTTTATAAGTGCTATCATTTCTTCCACTGTCTGGACATTTGAACCCTCAACAAAGTATTGCTGGATTGTTCCGTAGCCGTCCTGTCCCGCAATACCGGGTACAGGAACACCTGAAGCGGGTGTTTCAAGGTAAAGGTTGTGCCCCGTGGCTGCAAGCCCCGAGTTGTTTTGGAACTTTACAATCTGGAGCTGGCCGACCTGTGTTTGTTCAATCTGGTTGCCGACTTTAACCGATACCATACCCTGCGGAGTTATAGTAATTTCTTTTGTGTTTTGAGGGATTTGTATAGGCGGCATAAGCTGGTATCCGTCTGTTGTGGTGAGTGAGCCGTTGGCGTCCATTTTAAAAGACCCGTCGCGTGTGTAGGCTATTGTGCCGTCATCAAGCGTAATCTGGAAAAAACCGTCGCCTTCAATTGCTACATCAAGGTTTCTGCCTGTTGACTGCATAATACCTGTTGTAAAAATCCTTGAAGTTGCGGCAGTTTTGACACCAAGACCGATTTCAACACCCACGGGCTGATAAGTACCCTGTCCCATCTGCGCACCTGCGGCACGCTCGGTTTGATATATTAAATCCTGAAATTCGGCACGGACTTTTTTATAGCCGTAAGTATTAACGTTTGCCATGTTGTTAGCTATAACGTCAAGGTTTGTTTGCTGTGCAATCATACCGGTTGCGGCTGTGTGTAGTGATCTTAGCATTTTATTTCCTCAAAACTTCCCTGTTAACCTCTTATAACTCCTAAGTCAATTGCTCTTGACACCGTGTCGCCCTGAGTTTTTACTATTTTTGCCATAGCTTCATATGAGCGGGTTACGGTAATTGTGTTTATCATTTCATAGATTGTGTTTGTATTTGAGCTTTCCAGATATCCCTGCTGCAGGGAGGCGCTTGCGTTGTTTTGATAGGCGCCCGCATCAATTCCCTCGGGCTGCACAAACCTGCCCTCGCCCTGTGCCGAAATTAATGTTTTATCCCTAAAATCAACTATTTGAATTTGCTGAAGGGTTCTTGGGGTATCCGGGTTTGTAATTTGTATTACCCCTCTTTCTCCTATATCTATATCTTTTATTGAGTCAATTCTGTTGTTGGGGTTATTTTCCTCTTCTTCGGGATTAAGGACTATCCTTATCCTTCTGTTTTGTGTATCCATTACCCAGTCGCCGTCTTTTGTGACAAGGTAATAGTCATCCGTCAGCTGAAAGTTGCCCGCGCGCGTGTAGTAGTAATTTTTTTCATCGTAAGGTATGTTATCAGGCACATTTTGATGTCTTATTTTAAAGAAGCCGTTCCCTTGAATGCCGACATCAAGCTTGTTTCCGGTTGTGATTAATCCGCCCTGAGAAAAGTCAATATAGGTTCTGTCCGCAGCATTTCCGAGGCTTAAATCGCCTACACGTATGAACTGAGTATCTTTCGGGTTGTTTGTAAGCGGCACCTGTTTTACTTCGACCTGTGCATCCATGAGGTTTTTAAATGTTATGTTTGTTTTTTTAAAACCTACGGTGTTTACGTTTGCAAGGTTGTTTGCGTTGACATCTTCCTGCTTCAGGAGCGACAACATACCTTTTGTGGCGGATTCAAGACCTCTTGTAATCATATTTTGCCTCCTTTCAGTGCTTCATAGGAAGACATAATATTTTTTACATAATTTTGTGTTTCGCGATAAGGGGGAATATCCCCGTATTTTTGTACTGCCCCTGGGCCTGCATTATAAGCGGCAAGAGCGAGTTTGGGGTCGTTGTTAAAACGGTTGAGCATGCTCTTTAAGTATTTAACCCCGCCTTCGATATTTTGTTCCGGGTCAAATGCGTCGACTACTCCGAGCCCTTTTGCCGTCTGGGGCATAAGCTGCATAAGACCCATAGCGCCGCATTTAGATTTGGCGTCAGGGTTAAAGCCTGATTCCTGTTTGACCACGGCTTTTATAAAATCCGGGTCAAGATTGTTTTTTGCGGCATATTTTTCAATCAGGTTTTCAATATTTTCTCTTGAGTTTTTAAATGTTGTTTTCTCTATGTTATTTTCTGCCGTCTTAGTGTTTTCGTTAAGTTTTTCATCCAGTATGTTTTTGAATTCTTTTGCGGCAGATTTATTTTGCACAGACAAATCTTCATCTGTGCCCAGTATGCGGTTAATACTGTTTTCAATCGAACTTAACCTTCTTAAAGTCAAGTCAAGACCCGTTATTAAGCCCTCACTCATAATTTATATAAACCTACCTCTTACCATTTTTTGTAAGCTATAGCGCTTACAATATAAATATACCCTCAGAGTGTTTGTGTTCTCATCAATCAAACGGTTGAAATTTTTGAAAAAATTAAACCTTTGGATTGAAATTTGATTTCAAATAAAAAGAGGTGCAAAGTTTATGCTCTGTACCTCTTTTTATGTATATCCCTTGTCCTTACGGAAATTTTTATTCAAAAACTTTTGATATAAAGCAAATTGCATCTAAAAATGTTTCTTTTACAAATTCGCCTGCCAGCTTGTTTAAGGGTTTGTTATCAATATGTTCAAAAGCGAGCGTAATAGGATCTTTTGTTCTTCTGAAAGAAGGAACTATGCTTCTTGCATCCATACCGTCGAGCCTGGATTTAAGGTCTTTTGTATCGGCAAACATGCAGACTTGTTCTTGTACATCAAATATTGTTGCGCTCATTTTGTTTTCCTCGTTTGAAGTATATCGTACTTATATAAAAAATATATGTGTTAAAAAATTGCCTTTTTTTAAAAAATTTGGTTAAATTTTGTTAACAAAATTAAAAAAATGCATTAAATAATCCGGGCAATAGCAAAATTTTTTCTTTTTGTGTTTTATGTCAATAGTGTTGTTTAGTATACAGACAGGGTTAGAAAATGAAAATAAGCGCGCTAAACGGTGGATATAAATCAGTAAATTTCGGCAGAGCAATGGCTTCAAAAGATGAGATGACGCAGGCTTATAATGCCGCGCTTGCCGCAAGAGAGGCGATGGGTTTTAAGGAAGGAAAAGGCGTATTGCTCCTGCCTTCGGATAAATTACCTAAAGACGCAGGCGAAGCAGGCATGAAGGAAATAATCTCGGATTTTTTTGAAAACATGAAAAAACTTCTGGGTATAAATACGGTCGAAGTTTCAGGCCCCGTAAGCGAAAGTGTTGAGGAAACCGTGTCTCAGGTGCTTGATGAAAAAGGCATAAAAAGAATTGCGGGTTTTGAATTTCGCGATGAAGGAATAGAAGAAGCAGCACAGGAGCTTGCAAAAAACTATGACGGTCTTAGAATAAAAGATGCCCACAGGTACTCTGATGAGCAGTTGTCGGCAATTGAAGAAGCGTTTAAAAAGGTAAAAGGAGATTCTTTTGACCCTAAAATGCTCATTTATGAAGTAAATGACGACGGAGCGCTTTTTGACTGGAATGCTTCAAAAATTCAGGGAAGATTTGACGGAAAAGTTGTTGTCGGCTCAAGCAACTATTTAAATGACAACGGAGGCGACCTGTGGGGTTCGACAAGCTTTTTTACCGACAGAATGCATACTTCACAGGGGAATTTTATTCACGGTGTAAGAAAAACCGGCCAGCCGACTTTGGCGCAGCAGATTGTTGACCCCGGGCAGGTTAACCAGTCTATTCACCTGCTTGAAGAAGAATTAAAGCTGCAGGATGAAGATATTTTAAATCCCGCAAGGTATGCCGCCGCAAAACGTGCGGACGTGGCGCTGTCGCAAAATTTTTACAAACATTATGATGATATTATTCCGAATTTAAGCACTGACGTTGCAGGTTTCAGCAAAGCATATTTTGAAGCTCTTGAGAAAGGTGAGGCGGATAATTATTTTGACTCTCTTGCAAAAGCTTTAAAAGCCCGCGGTCTTAATGAGGGTGATAACGGACAGATTTATGAAGAGGTTTGCAAATTCAGAAATGCGCTGTTTGCGCCTGTACCCGAAGCCGTTAAGGGCGGTGCAGAGTTAACTGCAGAGCAAATCGAAGCTTCATATAAAGATACAAGCAATATTATACTGCAAGGTGTTCAGGCAAAAAAAGATATAATAGCCCGTGAAGCAGCAGAACAGGCGGAAATAAAAGCCCGCGAAGCGGCAGAGAAGGCAAGAAAAGATCAGTTGAGTAAAATGCTTGACGAACTAAATCCTCTTGACCAAAAATGGCTTGACAGGCTTATGAACTTTGCAAGAAAGCACAAAAAACAGTTTATTTTTGCGGGGCTGCTTGCCGCTATTGCTGCAGTCGGCGGCACGATGTATTCTTACGGCAGGGAGATTGCTGTAAAATCAGGTAATGCAAAGCCTAAGGCAGAAAATTTAACTAAGAAAGCTTAATATTTTATCCGAATAAAAGAATACAAGAAATGCTGCAAAAACAAGCGCGGGGCCGAAGGGCATGTAATAAAACCCTTCACTTTGCCGTGTTTTAATATTTTTTATTAAAACAAAAAGACAGATTGCAAGAATAAGACATATTAAAATAAGCCATATGAAATAAAAACAGGAATCCTGATTAAGAAATCTGAGCGCAATTATTGATAAAACCGTTATAAAAAGCGAAGAGGCGCCCGGAAAGTTTTTATTTTTTATATATTTTACAAAAAGTGCGGGAATGGCAAAAAATGCCTGTATTACAATGCTTAAAAACACTGCAGACAAAAGCATTTTCCATCCCAGAAGCGCTCCTGCGCCCATTGCAATGAGTGTGTCACCCTCGCCAAAGGCCCGTGTTTTAACGGTCAGGGTGCCTATGCGGGCTAAAATTTCAAATATCAAATAACCCGCAGCAATACCCAGAATACTTTCCGTTATTGAAATTGAACCTAAGTGAAAAATGTTATACAAAAGCCCTGCGGCAATTAAAATGTATGTGTGAAAATCAAGTACGACATGTTCTCTGAAGTCTGTTATGCAAATTAATATAAAAACCGATAAAATTACCCAGATGATAAGCGTGTTTATGCTTATGCCGAAATTAAGAAACGCAAATACATACAAAAGTGCATTTGCAAGTTCAACAATCGGGTACTGCGGTGAAATGGGTTTTTTGCAGAATTGACATTTGCCCAGAAGAAAAATGTAGGAAATAACAGGGATGTTTGTATACCAGTTGAGTTTTTTGCCGCATTTAGGACATTTTGAGGGCGGAAATACAATGCTCTCTCCGCTTAAGCCTCTTAATGCCGCAACATTTAAAAAACTCCCTATGCAAAGGCCGATTGCGGCGCTGAATATTATAAGAAGAGCGTTAATGCTCATATTTATATAGACCTTTTTTTGTAATCAGGTTGAATAACTTATCCAGTGCTTTTTTGAGTTTTCTTGAAACCTGCATTTGTGACATATCAAGCCTTTGCGAGATTTCACGCTGATTTAAGCCTTCAAAGTAGTTTAAAATAATAAGCTGTTGCTCGTCATTGTCCAGTTTCTTTATTGCTTCATTTAAAATAAGTCTGTTTTCAAAGCCGGCTATTATGTCTTTTTGGCTCTCATCCACAAGTCTGTCGCTTAATGCCGCTCCTCCGCCTTCTTCATTTCCTACTATCTGGTCAATCGAAATTGCGGTTGTGCGTCTGTCCAGGTCAAACACTTCCTCGATTTTCTTTTCGCTCATCTGAAGCGCCTGAGCGAGTTCTTTATCGGAAGGTGTTGTGCCGAGTTTTTCCGTTAATTCAAGTGTTATTTTGTGCACACGGTAAGAGAGTTCTTTGATTTCTCTGGGTGCACGGATAATTGTGCTTTTATCCCTTAAATAATGGCGGATTTCTCCTGTTATTAAATAAGTTGCATATGTTCTGAAGTTTGAACTTATCTCGGGTTTAAAAAGGTCAATGGATTTAATAAGCCCCAGGGCTCCCACCTGGGTTATGTCTTCAATAGGGTCGGTAGAGCGCCTTGCAAGCGAACGGGCAACCTTTTTGACAAGAGGCATGTACGCAAGTACTATAAGTTCGCGAAGATGACGTTTTGTAGCGTCGCTATCCGTTTCTTTATACTCTTTGAGCCACTGGTTGACTCTGTTTTCAGGGTCTATTATGTCGTTTGTGTTTGGTAATTCCTGAGCCATAAGACGATTATATCACCTGTTTTTGTTTAAATCCATATTATTTTTTTACCGCAAACTCTGAATCCAGTCTTAAAAATACCGGTTGAATTTCTGATTTTTCAATAAGTTTGCCCTCTTTTACCATCTTCGGTGTAAGGTCGTCAAGTTTTGTATCAATGTCTATTTTTAACTGACGCGCCATATTTGAAGCGATATTGGGGCAATAAGGATAAATAAGCACCGCCACTTTGCACATAAGGTCAAAAACACTGTAGAGCACCCTGCCGCATTCATCAATTTTTCCTTCTTTTGCAAGTGTCCAGGGCGCATTGTCGTTAACGAATTTATTTGCGATATCAACCGTATTTATTATCTCCGCGGCGGCTTCAGCGAGTTCTACGCGGTCAAAGTGTTCTTTAACTTTTGATATTGCAGCCATTGAGGCCTGTGTGAGTTCGTTTTCACAAATGTGTTCTTTAAGGATATTTCCGTCAAAGTATTTACATAACATATTTAAAGAGCGGTTTAAGAGATTACCCATATTATTTGCCAAATCTGCATTTACGCGTTCTTTAAAGTCCTCATCCGAATAGTTTCCGTCCTTACCCGAAGGGGCGCTTACGCACATAAAATATCTGAAAGAATCGGGCTCTTTGAGTTCAAAAGCGTCCATAACGGTTTTGGGTGAAATAACATTGCCGATTGATTTTGACATTTTATTTTTGTCGATTGTAATCCAGCCGTGCGCGTAAATTGTTTTAGGCAGCTCAACCTCAAGCGCCATAAGAATTGCAATCCAGTAAATAGAGTGGAATTTTAAAATGTCTTTTCCTATAATCTGGAAATTTGCAGGCCAGAAAGTTTTAAAACTTTCGCCCGATTCACCGTTCGGGTTGTAGCCAAGAGCCGTAATATAGTTGCTAAGTGCATCAATCCAGACATATATTACCTGTTCGGGGTCTGATTTAACCTCTATACCCCAGTTTACGTTGCTTTTTGCGCGTGAAACCGAGATGTCTTCTATGCTCTCAAGCTGGTTTAAAACTTCGTTTGCACGGAACGACGGCATAATAAAATCAGGATTTTCTTTAATGTGCTTAATTATTGCGTCTTTATATTTTGTAAGTTTAAAGAAATAATTTTCTTCGCTTACAATTTCAGGTTTTTTACCGTGAATCGGGCAGCAGCCGTTTTCGTCAAGGTCTTTGGCATTTAAAAAACTTTCGCAGCCGCTGCAGTAAAGCCCTTTGTATTTGTGTTTATAGATGTCGCCTTTTTTAAGGAGTTTTTCAAAAATTTCCTGTACGATTTTTGTGTGTTCAACATCTGTTGTTCTGATAAATTTATCGTATTTAATATCAAGTAATTCCCAGGCATCTTTAAACTTTTGCGCGTTTTCATCACAGAGTTCTTTGGGGGTAATGCCCATTTGTGCTGCGGTTTTTTGGATTTTTATACCGTGTTCGTCAGTGCCTGTAAGAAAAAATGTCCTGTCACATCTTTGCTTAAAATGACGGTAAAGTACATCGGTTAATATTTTCTCAAAAGCATGTCCTATGTGCGGAGCGCCGTTAACATAGTCTATTGCCGTTGTTACCATAAATTTATTCATAATGTTTTCCTCTGTTTTTTAAGATGATTATACAATGAACATTATACGCCGTAAATAAGCACGGGCGGGGTTACTTTAGTATTTGTAATTAAAAAAGAGTTTCCGGCATGTTCTTTTGCTTCTTTTAATTTTTCTTCTTTAATATCGTTATGGTAAAGTGTAAGCACTGTTTCACCTTTTTGAACCGCGTCACCTGTTTTTTTGCAAAGAATGCAGCCTGCACTGTAGTCAATCGGGTCTGTTTTTTTATCTCTTCCTGCGCCTAAAAGTTTGCAGGTATGGGCTATTTCAAGCGCGTCAAGATTTGAAATATATCCGTTTTGCTCCGCTTTTATTTCAACAGAATTTTTTGCGGGGTGAAAAAGACTGTAGTCATTTATCACATCGGGGTTCCCGCCCTGACAGGCTATGATTTTTTTAAGCATTTCAAGTGCGCTGCCTGATTTTATGCTCTCATCCATTTTTTCTTTTGCTTCCTGCTTTGTTTTGCACAAACCTCCTGCAATGAGTGTTTTTGCAACGATTTCAAGCGTTACGTCGTATAAATCTTTTTCGTAGTTGCCTTTTAAAAACTCTATACTTTCAATAATCTCAAGGCTGTTGCCTATATTTTTACCCAGTGGCTGCTCCATGGAGGTGATAATTGCGGATATTTTGCGATTTAAAAGCGCTCCCGTTTCTATCATAAGGCTTGCAAGTTCCTGCGCTTCTTCTTTTGTTTTAATGAACGCGCCGGAGCCGTATTTGACATCTAAAACTATTGAATTTGCGCCGCTTGCGATTTTTTTGGATACAACGGACGCACAGATTAAGGATTTATTGTCAACTGTTGCGCTGACATCGCGAAGCGCGTAGATTTTCCCGTCTGCGGGAGTTAAATTCGGACTTTGAGAGGAAATTGCGGCATTGATTTCTTTTATCTGCGACATAAATTCATCTTTTGACATTTCACATTTAAAACCGGGTATGGACTCAAGCTTGTCAACAGTTCCTCCGGTGTAGCCAAGACCCCTGCCTGATAGTTTGGCGCAGGTTACACCGAGGCTTGCAAGAAGCGGAATCAGAACTATTGTTACCTTGTCGCCAACACCGCCGGTTGAGTGCTTGTCGGCAACAAAATCACTTATATGAGAAAAATCAAGCACTTCGCCCGAGTCGACAAAAGCTTGGGTAAGCCAGGCAGTTTCATCCTTATCCAGTCCTTGAAAACACACTGCCATAAGCCATGCAGACATTTGATAGTCCTCAATTTCACCTTTCATATATCCGTTAACAAGAGAATAAATCTCTTCGCGAGTGTGTTTTTGCCCCTCTTTTTTCTTTTGTATTAAATCAACAGCTCTCATTTTTGCTCCTATTTGTGATACGGTTCGTTGTTTAAAATTTTGTATGCTCTGTAAATCTGTTCAATTAGTATGAAAACAGCCTCCTGATGGACAAATGTCAGTTTTGACAATGAAAATTTAAAGTCGGACATATTGCGCACTTCTTTTTTAAGTCCGTCGGCGCCGCCTGTTAAAAATAGTATTTCGTTTGCAATTCCGCTTGTTTCCACTTCTCTTATTTTATTTGCAAATTCAACACTGGAGAGCATTTTGCCCTCTATTTCAAGCGTTATTATATATGCGCCTTTTTTGTTTTTTAAAAATTCGTAAATGTCTGAAACTTCAAGGACTTCAACCTTATTGAGCAGCCGTTTTTTAAATTCATCTACTCCTGCCTTGAAGTAGGGTTCTTTGATTTTGCCTTCAAGTACGATTTTTATGTTCATTAAACTATTTCTTTATAGCCGTCAGGGTTGTTTAAAAGGTCGTAGTTTATCTCATTTTCATTGTCTGCAATAATTGCCGCAACAACGGCGTCGGAAGCTACGTTTACCGTCGAGCGCAGCATATCGGCAAGTCTTTCAAGTGCAAAGAGGAATGAGAAGCCGACCACAAGCTGTTCGGGAGTAAGCCCGATTCCGTTTAAAACAAGTGCTATAGTAATTAAACCTGCACCCGGAATACCTGCAGCAGTTGATGAGGCTATCATTGCAAGAACTGCTATTTGTATAATCATACCTATAGAGAGTTCTATGCCGTATGCCTGTGTTAAAAATATTACCGCGACTGTTTGCACAAGGGCTGTTCCGTCCATATTAAGCGTTGCACCCAGAGGCAGAACAAAAGAACAAATTTTATTTGAAATACCTCTTTTTTCACAGCAGGTGATTGTCAGGGGCAGTGTTGCCGAACTTGACGCGGTGCCGAATGCAACCATTATGGCTTCGGTTATTGCTGTATAAAGTTTTCCTACGGGAACTTTGGAGAATATCTTCATTAAAAGCGGGTAAACCACAAAAAACTGTATTGCAAGACCAAGGGATATTACAAGGAAATATTTCCAGACTTCGGAGAACATCTGCATACCGAAACTTGCCACAGAGCTTGCAGTCAGTGCAAAAACACCGGGGGCTGCAAGATACATAATCCAGTCCGTTACTTTCATTGTTGCGGCAAAAATACTTTCAAAGAAAGAAACTACGGGACGGTTGATTTCTCCTACTTTTGCAAGTGCTATGGCAAATGTTAAGACAAAAATGATGATAGGTATCATTTGTCCGTTTGCAAGAGCGTTAAAAGGGTTTTTAGGTATCATATCAAGGAACATTCCTGCCATGTTGGCTTTTTGTTCCGCAATTGCGCTTGAAACAAAGCCTTGAAGCTGCTGTGCAACATCGGGATTAATAAAACTCTGCGCGCCTATTCCGGGTTTGAATATGAGAGCCAGAACCGCACCTATTGTAACTGCGGCAAGGGTAATAATGAAATAATAGAATATCATTTTCTTGCCGAATTTAGCCAGCTGTTTGTTATCGCCGATGTTTGAAACACCGATAACAATGGCGCTGATTACAAGGGGAATGACTACCATTTGTATGATATTTATAAAGCTCTGGCCTATAAAGTTCAGTACTTTATGAATCACAGGGTAGCTTGAAGACGGAAATAAAATCCCTACAACCATACCGGCTATAAGACCGAAAAATATATGCCAGTTTCTTTTAATACCCAGAAGAACGGCAATTAATATCTGCATATGTATTCCCATAAAATAAAATCCTTTATCCGCTGTTTTATTATCAAACTTAATATTACAACTATTTTTTAACTCTGACAATACATGTTATGTTGTACTTTTGCTTTCCAATCGGGGTTTTTGTTTTTTTAATAAAAAATTCAACCGTTTGGATGATTTTTACCGTTTATATATGAAGCACAATCAGTGTAACCCGTTAAAATTAATTGTATATTTTTAAAACCAAGAATCTAAAAAAGGAACATCATGTTCAAGCAGAAAACTCCCGATAATTCGCATGCAGACCCGCATGGTGGGTCAGGAAATTCCATGCAGCTTGCGCAGGCTGCCCATCAGCGTTATCTTTTGCGCTCATCAAGCGAGGATTTAACTACCGCAATTAATTTTTATATTGAAGCGCTAAAGAATAATCCCGATACACCAAATGCTTATTTCAGGCTTGCAAGTCTGCTGCATGAAAACGGACAAATTGGAATAGAATCTGCAATAGAACAGTGTAGGAAAGCGGTCGGAATCGACCCTGAGAACCCTAATGCACATATGTATCTGGGCTATTTCCTTTCTTTGCATGGCGATTTTGACGAGGCAAAAGAGCATTTTAAAACCGCCATTAAACTAAAGCCTCTTACCTCTTCAAGAACAAGACTTGTTCTTGCGCTTACTCTGCTTGAGAAAATTAAAACAAAAGAAAAAAATATCGGTGATTTTTCTTCCGCAATGTATTACATCTTCTCAGGCTCTCTGCTTTTCCTGTTTGACAGGGCGGGAATAAAAATGTTTTTCAAAAACGTTGCGGATGATTTAAGTTATATTAAATACCGTGCTTTCGGCGAGATTCTGGAGAAATTCCATAACGATAAAAGCGCTTATAATCTCTATGCCGATGCGCTGGATAAAACACGCAACAAAGCGGTTTTTTACGAGAGAATGGCACATATCGCAAAAAAGAAAAAACGCTACGATGTGGCGCTTGAGTGTTATCAAAATGCCGTGTCGCTTTCAAATGCCGACCCGATGTGTGTTGTAAGCGCAATAGAATTTATTGAAGAATTTTATCCCGATAACACGGATGAGCTTATTGATTTGTACACCGTGCTTACGGGGAAAAATCCTAATCTGCCCCGCTGCTACTACGAACTCGGGCATCTGTATCTTAAAAAAGAAGACAGAATAAGTGCGGTTAATGCTTTTAAACTGGCGCTTGAACAGGATAAAGACAACCCGTTTTACCTGAATTCCCTTGCATTTGCCTATGTGCAGCTTGAGCAGTATGACAGCGCGGTGGAGCTTTATCAAAAAGCCCTTAACATAAACCCTGATAATGAATGGTCAGCCGTTGTGGCACAGGCCCTTGCGGCTATTTACCATCAGGTAAAAGGAAACCATGAAGCAGCGATTTCCATGCTGCAAAACGCGCTTCTTTTAACAAAAGACAAAGCCCCTATCTATCAGGCTATTGCAGATATTTATTATGATATTGAAGATTTGGATAAGGCAATTGAGTTTTATAACTGCTCATTAGACGGCGACTGCAATAATCCAAAAGCGTACTCACGTCTTGCTATGGCTTATTGGGAAAAAGATTATATTGAAAAAGCCATCATATATTACTCAAAAGCAATTGACTTGGACCCTGAGTATGATATAGCCTACAACAACCTCGGTGTAATATTTTTAGACGGGCTCGGCGATGCAAAACGCGCCCTTGCCTACTTTGAAAATGCCGTTGATATCAACCCTAATTATGTTCTTGCGCATTTTAATATCGGGCGTGCATATGAAATGCTGGAACAAAAAATAGAAGCGGCAAAGCAGTACCAGATTGCACTTAATCTGAACAAAATTAACCCCGAAATTGAATCGCAGATGATAGAAGATATGCTCTATAAACTGTTTGAAGCATAAAAGACATTTTCCGTATGAAAAAAATTCTTGAATTTTTTAAAAATACCACCGTAAGAATTATAAGCCTTTTATTGCTTATATTATTTATACTGAGTGTTTTTTTGTTTTTTGATGCATATGTAAGACAGGTTAAAAAAGGCGTCAGCTTTTACTGGGTATACAGAGGCGATAAATATTACCGTGAAAACAAGCCCCAGAGAGCCATAGACTGCTATAAAAAAGCTCTTGAATACCATCCGAACCACTACAGGGCGCGTTATAATCTTGCAAACATTTACGTTGTTTATGAGGACTACTACAGTGCGCTTGACGAGTATTCAAAAGCCCTTGAAATCAAGCCTGACTTTATGGTGGCGCGCATAGACTACGGTCTTGTTCTCTCAAGTGCCGCTTTTAACCACGACAGAGCAATAGAGGAATACGAAAAAGCCGTAAAAAACAAACCTAAATGGCTCTACATCCCGTTTTTTATAAACAACAGAAAAACATACAAATATAATTCAGGCATTGCCTACTACAATATGGGTCTTGCCTGGCGGGCAAAATCGCTTCTTGTCGGGGAAGATAAATTCTCCGCAAGGGAATATCTATACAATGCCGTTGAAGCGTATAAAAAAGCTCTAAAAAATCTCAAAAGTTATGAAATATACTACAACTTAGGTCTTGCAAACCAGCTTTTAAGAAATAACGAAGAAGCCGGAATAAGCTACTGCAAGGCAATTGAGCTTGCGCCGCTTAATTATGAGGCTCATTACAATCTCGCCATTCTTTTAAGGGATATGAAACTCTACCGCGATTCGCTCGAGGAATTTAAAAAAGCGGGCTTGATTTTAGACGTCGACGGCGATAGTGTTAAAACAAGATATATTTATGATGTCTTAAGCGACGTAACACAAAAAATGGTTCAGCAGGGCGACTACAAGTACCTTGTGGAGCACGTTGACGAAAAAGGCCACAAAGACGGCTACTCTCAGGCGGAACTCACTTATGTCGGCGGAAAGCTTGTAGTTACGGACGAATTTGACAGAGCCGTGCTCAAAAACTTCCGCACCTGCTCGGCAAAAGTCCATTTTGAAGCACTTAACGGGGAATAAATAAATCAATGGATTTTAAAACTCTCTACAATTTCATGCTTAAACTCACATCTGCATTTGAAAACTCCAAATGCAGAAAAGATTTTGCCTGCGGTCTGGAAAGCGCGTTTTCAAAGATTTTAAGCGTAGAAAAAATAAAAATCTACATCCTTGACGAGTTTTCTTTTATCCTTAAAGACTTTGAAAAACCCTGGGAAAATTTAAGCGAAGATGAGAGCATGCAAATACAAAAGGTTTTAAATTCTTTTGTCGGCTCAAAAGAAAGCGCCAGACTTTCGGATGATATAATATATATGCCCATTCTTGAGGAAACAAAAATCTTGGGCGCGCTGAAAATTATCCCCGACGGCTCAATAGATTCGCAAAACGACTTCTTTCAAATTGCCTCGCTTGTGCAGAAGCAGATTTCATACGCAATCTTAAACTTTAAATCGCGCGAGAAAATGCAGCTCAACACAAAATTTTACCAGACCATAAGAAACATAGCAAAAATAATCGAAACCCAGTACGAACTCAGCTACATTCTGCCTGTTTTAGGCGAGATGATAGACGGTTTTATTCATGAACACTTAATATATATATTTATAAAAAACAAAAACAAAAAAGACTTCAAACTCGTCTGGCCTGCGAATATTAAAGACGTAAAAATATACGGCTACTTAGAGCAGCTTACCTCAAAGTCGGGCATAATACTTGAGCGCGAAGGCAAAGTGGGTATTTTCCCCCTCTTAAACGAACAAAAACTCTTAGGTGCAATAGTTGCCTGCAATCCTTTTGACAAACTGAACGAAAATGAAATAAACTATCTTGATGAAATTTCAAAACAAGCCTCAATCACCATAGAGCGTGCGTCAGAATATATGAAAATCTTAAAAGACGCCACGCTTGACGCCCTTACGGGTCTTAACAACCGTCATCAGTTCGCTCTCAGGCTCAGGGAAGAAACTGCGTTTGCAAAAAGGCAGAACAAGCCTCTGTGCTGCATTATGACTGATATTGATTTCTTTAAAAAAGTAAATGACACATACGGGCATGCGGTGGGCGACTGTGTTCTTAAAAATGTTGCGCGCACCATAAAAAAAGAACTCCGCGAAAACGACATCCCCTCGCGCTACGGCGGAGAGGAGTTTGCCATACTCCTTCCCTATACGACACTTGAAGAAGCCTCTCTTGTGGCACAAAGGTTAAGAGCTGCAATAGAAAAGAAAAAAATTAACATAGAAGAATACAATATAGATGGCGTAAAACAGCTCTCCGTCACAATCTCTGTCGGTGTGAGCATTTACGATAAATCAATGAAAGAACCTGATATGCTCTATCAAAATGCCGATAAGGCACTCTATGAAGCTAAAGAAGGCGGCAGAAACAGAGTTGTGGTCTATAAGCCCTAAATCTCAAATCTCAAAAGAGAATGCAGCCTGCCTACAACTTCTATTTTTTCATTTTTAAAACTGTTTATTGAAATGTCCGTATAATCTCTGTTGTCTGATTTTAAAATTATATTGTTTATAT
>ERZ1090881.219-NODE-219-length-27903-cov-91.241705_pt1 | contig 27903 bp, 38 predicted proteins | sample MGYA00478470_ERZ1090881 | MGnify/ENA primary metagenome ERZ1090881 (study PRJEB33644, sample SAMEA5815736) | chicken gut metagenome | biome: Chicken; feature: Gastrointestinal Tract; material: Caecum | place: Ireland | collected 2019-01-01 | study: A study of the...
GTGCCCCGCGTGAAAACAAAGTTGAACTTTCGAGTTCTGCAAGGCTTATTGTTTCCTCTTTACCGTTGGCATTGTATATAATTTTTAAGTGGTCGTCATAAAGGTAAATTGCGTTGATAAATGTATCTATTATCTTGCGTTTGCCTTCCTGCGTGGTTATGTCTATCTTGCGGAAGTTTGAGAGAGCCATTTTAAAATGGTCTTGCGAGAAGATTGGAGCTTTAAGCTGCTCTTTAGCAATCGCGTCGCTTATCTCACGCTTCTCCTTTTCCAGCCCGTCAAGTCGTTTCAATAGCGTTTCCGTCGCGTAGCCCTTCTGCACGGCGTTTACAATATTTTCTATCTCTTTTTCCTTTTGTTTTAACTGCTCCTGCAATTTTGGAAGAATAGTACTTTCTGTGTACTGCAACTCGTACAGCTTGGCCGAAAGCCTTTCAATAATGTCGTCGTCTTGTAGGAATTCCATAGTCTTGTAGACAATGAAATCTTCCAGCTTTGTCTTATTTACGGGTTTCTTTTCGCATTGGTGCTTTTTCTGACGTACACAGGCATAATAGCGATAGACAACACCTTTCGTGCCGCTTGTTCCTGCCTGCGCAACCATCATTGCACCACATCTTCCACAGAAAAGTTTTGTGGTTAGTAGATAATCTTCATCTGCTGTATGCCTTGCAGGTGCCTTTGAATTCTTGGCAAGTTCCAACTGTACGGCGTTAAAAAGCTCTTCCGAAACAAGCGGAGGCACGCTGTTCTCTATAACCACTCCCATGTGGTGATACTCTCCGATATAAACTCTGTTAGAGAGCATATACCGGATTGCATTGTATCTCAATGCCTTGCCGTTCGAGCGCGTTACTTTGCGCTCGTTCATTATTTTATAGATTTCTTTTACCGTCTTTCCGTCATTGCTCAACTTAAATATTTCCTGAACGACGGGCGCGGCTTGCGGATCGATATCGAGCTTGCGCTCTTTGTTTATCACATAGCCGAACGGAACGTTGCCGCCATTCCACAAGCCTTTTAGGCGTTCTCCTTCATGCCGCGCGTTACCTTTTCGGCAAGCTCGGCTGAATAGTATTCTGCCATGCCTTCGAGGACACTTTCCAGCAGTATTCCCTCAGAGCCTTCGGCTATTGTCTCCTTTGCAGAGATGACCTTTACTCCATTCTTGCGTAGCAGAGCTTTATAGTGCGCGCTATCATAGCGGTTACGGGAAAACCTGTCCAACTTCCAGACGATAATACAATCAAAGGCGTGCTTATAACTGTCCTTTATCATTCGTTGAAATTCTGGACGGTGGTCTGTCTTAGCCGAAAACGCGCGGTCTATGTAATTGCCGATGACCTGAATATCGTTATAGGTCGCATACTCCATACATTCGCGTATCTGACCTTCTATCGAAGCTTCAGTTTGATTGTCGCTTGAATAGCGGGCGTAAATAACGGCTTTCATTATTTCTGTTCCTCCCGTAAGAGTTTTAGCACGGCTTCTTTGAGTTTGGCGTTGGCAGGAGATTTAGATGTCACTATGCCCACTTTCATAGCGAAAAATTGCAGACGGCGCGACATTAATGGCTTTGGCAATAAATGTTTGTGATTTGCCAATACTTTCTCGAAGTTCTTTTATGCGCTTGCCAATCTTGTTATCTTCCATATCAATAACCTTGTATCTATCATATTTTATTTCAAGATAAAAAGCAATACGATAAACGCATATATTAATAATAAAAAATGAAATAGGTCGGATTTCTCCGACCAAAGACTATGATTTTATTTAAATTTACATTTTATTTATGTAGATTTTCTATAATTTCCGCAAGCTCATATATTATAACTCCGCCTGTTAGAAAGCCGAGAAGAACTAACGGTTCTGTTACAATTATTGATAAGACAAGCCCAGCGCAAGCAATTAAGCCAGCCAAAATTTTAAAAATGATAATTTTCATTCAGGCACACTCCTTAATAACTATAGCGTACTTGTATGTCATTCCAACTTGATTTATGGTCATTTGCAAAATTTGCATAAGAAGAAATATCAATGGCGGCATAACGTCCAGCAGAAGCCCAAGATGCACCAAATGGATAAAGTTTATTGTTTAATGATGCGCCAAAAAACCAATGGCGATCCACCTTCCATAAAACAGTCCTATTAGTAGAATTATATGACGTATTTATGTCAGGTGAGCTACCCGGAGCAAATGTAAACCCTACACTTCCTGAGACACCAGAATTCCCAAATCCTAATTGCACATTTATGTTGTTTGCTTTATTAGTAGAATATGGACCATACTCATAAATGTGATCACTTGTTTTGGGTAAGGTTAATTTAACTTGAAAATCTTCACATTGCAACCTTAGAGCCGTATTCTCGCAAATTGGATTAACATTTACCCGTATCGCAAAGTAGTCATAATCTGCGACACTTTCTTCTTCAATTTTATATAAGTAATAATCAATATTTAGATATGCAAAATCTAAAGGCGTGTTAGGATCCGAGTAGAAATTAGCATAATTTCTATAATTAAAGCCATTCTTAACTATAGTTGCATATGTCATTGGATTAACAAAGGTTTCAGCGTAATGGTTAATAATTATATTCTCTAAAATTTCAGATGTTGCGTTTGGAACAGAAGCAATTAAACTTTGATACTGAGGATTTTGTGATAAGCTAATAATTTGCTCTACCTTGTTATCCTCCTGTTCTTTACTGAAAGACATATTGGCAGTTTCACCAATTGCACCGCTTTCATTATAAATATCTGTAATTACACTATATGCATTTATATCCATAATATCCTTAAACTCTGATATTGTAAGATTACCGTAAATGTAAATTCTCGCGTCATTATTGATATATGAATATTTTAATATTGAGTTTACGCATTCATTTTGCGCAATCTCTTTAGTAACAGCATAAGCAATATGGTTATTATCAGAAAGAGAAATATCAGAAAGATGCACAAACTCAACAATCTCGTTGTACTCATCCGAAAACAAGGGTTCTTGTTTCGAATCATCTAAAATAACCAATAGTTTTGTGTTGATATTTGAAGTCATTGCTGATGCTGAAACTGTTGAAGTTGAAAATAACATATAGAAACAGACAGCAAAAAGCATTAAGCTTATAAATAAGCATGAAAGGGACCTTTGATGTAGGAAATTTAATCGTTTCATAAAAACTCCTTAAAAATTTACTAATTAAATTCCCTTAAGAAAAACGCCCCAAAAAAGGGGCGTAAAAAATCATAGTATTCTTCTTTCATCCGGACTGTACCGTCGGTATAGGAATCACACCCATTCAGGAACTTTCGTTCTTCTCAGACTACTCTTTAAGAGATTACTGCCGGTCAGGAATTTCACCTTGCCCCAAAGAAATTTAATTGTGTTTTTATTCTAACACTCTAAATAATTATTGTCAATAGTTAAATGCCATTAATTACCAAAAGATATTTATATATATTTTAATTCCACACATAGTGTTTACTCAAAACATTCAACCAAATCTTGAATTACTTATTCTTCGTTATTATCTTCAAAACTGTATTCGTTCAGCTCATCAAAATCCAGAAACTCTGCAAGGGTCATGTTAAAAGCATTGGCTATCTTATGCAACGATACGATTCCAGGGTTCTTTGTAATCCCTCGCATAAGATTGTCTAAAGTTGATTGTTTGACGCCGCTCATGGTAGCAAGTTTATTGATTGAACAACTTTTCTTTTGGCAAAGCTGCTGTATTCGTCTGACGATTATTTCGGAGTATTCCATATATTAACCATTATTACCCGTATTCGGTTAATATATGATAACAGAGTATAAACGCTGTTTTACCCATATTCGGGTAAAACATTTGACATAACATGGCCATATCTATAAAATAATTTATTATTACCCGAATATGGGTTATAGGGGATAATTATTTTGGCTGTATGTATGTTTACAGGGCACCGCCCGAAAAGATTACCATTTGGCTACAACGAACGGGACAGCCGTTGCAAGAAATTAAAAAAGGCGCTAAAAAAGCTAATCTTAAACAAGATACAGGAAGAAAATACAACTGCCTTTCTATCCGGAATGGCTCTCGGTACAGATATGTTTGCCGCAGAGATCGTATTAGGGCTTAAAAGAAAGTTCCGCGATATAACATTGACTGCCGTTCTCCCTTGCCGCACACAAGCTGCAAAATGGAATAAGGAAGCCACTGCAAGATATGAGCTCATTTTAGCTAAGTGCGACAAGGTCATTATTTTGCAAGACGAGTACACTCCGAGTTGTATGAACATGCGTAACTTATATATGGTTGAACATTCTGACTGTGTTATAGCCGTATGGAGCGGTACCGAAGGCGGAACAGCAAACACTATACGTTGTGCAACAGAGAGACACTTGCCTATTACAGTCTTAGATCCGACAACACTAAGGATATCTTGTCGGTAAAATATCAACTTTTATTGTCACACAACAGCTCCTCACCCATAATCAGACAAAATTTTCAAACAAATGTTTGTATTTCTATTGACAGTGGTAACTTTATATGATATAATGCAAGAGTGCAGGCGAAAGCGCTGCCTGTGCTCTTTTTCCGTACAATTAAGATTGTACAGGTACTCCTCTTCTACGAGAGAGTTTAGCGCAGATATGACTGCGCCGCATAGCGCATTGCTCTGCAAGGATTTCAGCGCAAAAACGCGCTGCACCCGAGCCGTCTGAAAGACGCGCCATAATGGAGCTTTATAGTGTTTTGTTTATTTGAGAAAGCTCCGTTAAATGGCTGTCTTTCTACGAGCGAAGACAGGCTTATTTTGTGTTACAGTTTTTTAGGAAATAAGTCGTTATCACCTTCGTTAGGAAAAGATGTACGATGAAAGGCTTTTATTGTTGTACAATTTTTTAGCGAACAAGCCTAAAATATCTCGCATTTTTGGACGCGCCTTGATGGGTTTTTTTAGCGTACAAATTTTCAGATAACCGAGGCGTAAACAAAAGCAAATCAACCGAAAATTACATAGAATGGCTAACCACCATAGAGCTTACAGCTAAACAAGGTTTTAAGTCGGTGATCGCGTTACAAGCATCAGCGACTTTTTTGCGTTCTTTTTAGGCTATCGAACCTATGATTTTGCTCGTAGGTAAAGATAAAGAATCAACAGATCAGGAGGTAAAAAATGAACAAGCAAACGACAATCAGACCGCCTTAAATCAGGCAAGCAAATGGGAATTACAGTACAATCAAAAGTCTGATTTTGGCAAGCAAACGTGAATTGGTTTATTGATACTTCTTCCACTTCGTGAGTTCGAAGTATAGCTCACTATACTTCGCAAGCGAAGTACCGTTCGCTCTGCCGAGGGCTTTTAACCAGAAAAATCAAGGAGGACAATGAAATAAGCTACTTAGTTTGTCACATGGAAAAATATCACAAGACGGACATTGCACCCGTCGAACAGGAGAACGAGCGAGACGAAAACTATCCTGCCAACAATCCGCAGATAGACTGCACTCGCACCCGAAACAATTTCAACGTCATTAAACGGCAATGCTCCTACACTCAGCACATCAACAAAAGGATAGCCGAACTCGATCTACCTACAAAAGTGCGCAAGGACGCAGTTCTGATGTGTTCCTTTGTTGTGGGTTCGGACAGAGAATTTTTCAAAAATTTATCAGTACGGGAACAGGAAAAATTCTTTGCAGATTGTACTCGGTTCTTTGTAGACAGATACGGCGAAGAAAATATTATTTCCGCCGTCGTCCACATGGACGAAACCACGCCACACCTGCACCTGAACTTAACCCCGATTGCAGACGGCAGGCTCTGTGCCAAGCAACTGTTTGACCGCAAGGAATTGCAAGAATTACAGACAGACTTTCATTCTGTGGTGGGTAAGAAATGGAACTTGCAACGTGGCAAGGAAGGCAGCACTGCCAAGCACCTTGATACAATGTCGTACAAGGTCAAAAAAATGAAAGACGAAGCCGTGGCTGCAGTATTGCAGGCATCCGAGGCAGAAAGGCGAAAAGAAGCCGCAGAGCAAAGCCAAGCCCACGCGAAACAAGTCACGCATGAGCTTGAAGAAAAGCGTGAGCAATTACAACGTGAAGTTACTCCTCTTCAAGCCGCCGCGGACGTTGCACAGGAATACAACTCAGGAAAACGTAAGCCGAACAAGAGAGACGTGCCGGCACTTGCCGCTGACAATGCGCGGCTCAGACAAGAGCTTGAATACAGCATTAAAGACCAGCACGACGTCTTTCAGCTCTACCAGAAGACCGAACGCGAACGACAGTCGCTCCAAGAGGACGCCAAGACTTTGAGAGAGTTACGTGAGCAAGCGCCGGACAAACTTCGGGAAGCGTTAGCAACTGCCGAGCAAAGAAAGACGGCAAAGCGCAACACTCCCTTCAAAAGTGCTGGCAATGGTTGGAGCAAGTAAAACTGAATAACCGCTAAAAAGGAGGAAAACGTATCGAACAGAATACATAACTACGGGGAATGGCGAGAAAGAAACTAATTCAAACTGACTTTGATATTCCTGATTACCAAATAGAATCTCTTGCAAGAGTTCTGTTCCCGCAAATCAGGGCATATCTTCTGTCCGAACAAGGGCAAAAAGACTATGCCGAATGGTCGGCAAGTCGACAACTGAATACAAAACTTAATAATAATTTATCCCTTTAAAAAGTACAGGGAACGCCGCTATATAAGTTGCGGCGAGAGGAAACCGCTGAAAGTTGCGGTATATATGTTAGTAAAAATAGAAATTATCGAGTTGCGCCGTAGAAGAAAAAGACTATGATGATAAAAACGGCGAGGCGGGCAGAGCGAAATTCGCTCTGCCCGCTATTTTTATGTTCGGAATTCTTTAAATTCCTCAATATAGCAAAATAGCCCGAACATTCTTTTTATGGTAAAGAAGTTCAAGCTATTATGACTTGGTGCCCGAGATCGGACTTGAACCGATACGGTTTGTTCAACCGAGGGATTTTAAGTCCCTTGCGTCTGCCGATTCCGCCACTCGGGCATATTTTTATGTATATTTATTCAGTTTTTTGTATAGTTTTGCATATTTTAGCAAATCCAAAGGATTTTAAGGCTGATGCAAGGCACCATAACCACAATATATAGTGTTTTTATAATTTATAAAACGCATTATATTGTATATGAGAAAGCCCTTCCCCAAATCTCCCCAAGGGGCTTTTTTAGGACATTATACAAGTATATGTATTTTTATACATAAGCAGTGTCCGAGCATATCCTCCAATCATTTTTCCCGTTTCAGACACGGGAGTACGCTGTCAATCAGTTCTGACATAGAAGGTACTTCTGCCGGCACCGTGCTTATTAAGTTCACCGCTTTTGACGAGCTTTTTTAGCGCTACCTCCACCGAGCTTGCACTAAGCGAAGGGCAAAGAGCTAAAACCTGAGTCTTCGTGATTTTACCTATCTGACTGAGGACGGCTTTGCGCACCATTTCGAGCGCGGGCAGTTTTTTGGGCATCGTTGTCGTCTGAGAAGGGGTGAATACACAGAAAATCGTGAGTAAATAGGGGGATGAGTATGAGCGGATCAACCTCTCTCGCCGCAATCGCACGGTTAAACTGCTCGCATATGGCATCAACGGCCATAGGTGTTTCGTAGGGGAGAAAGCGGCGTAAAGATCATCGTGCATTCTTTTCCATCGGCATCTACCGCATAGATATAGTTCTGCACGTTTTTAATTTGCCGCCGATACTTTTTCCGGAATGGCTGTACAAAATTTTGTGTAATTGTAAGATATAATTTGCCGTAACGGGGATATATTCGTAGTTCTCGCGAATAACATTGAGGGCATCGCGATAACCGGCAATTTCTTCCTCGTCGCGTGTACGCGGAGTGGTCTTGTCGCATAAAAGCTGTTTAAGCCTTGTATTCGTCGTGCGGATATCCTCAATCTCGTTAGAGGTTTCGGTGCTTTGAATCCTGTCGATCTCCACAAGTTTATTAAGTTTCTGCGGCTTTTGCTTAAGATAGAGCTCCTGCCTGCCTTTCGCCTCATGGATTGAGGCAATATAGGCAACAGTCTCAGAGTCCCACTTTTGATTTTTCAGCCCGACATAATCAAAATTGCGCATCGTCTATTCTCCGAACAGTAACTGCCAAAGAGGCCGCAAGAATAATCCGGTTTGCCCCAAGGGTGAACCATCATCAAAAAGACGCTATACTCAAAGTAACTAAAATAAATTACGACGAGTATGTAGCTGGGGTGGAAAAAAACTGTAACGACTTATATTTTAACATACATAATTCCTCTGATCAGAAAAAGTATTATATCGAAGATATAGCAACATAATTAACCAATTGAAATATTTAACTGTTAAATAAATTTTAAGCTTTTGTAAAAATAAATAGAGGAGGCTTTTCCTCACCTATTTATATTGTCAATCTTAACACATCTTGAATTTTTTCGCTGTCACGTATACTATCATAAATATTAATTTTATTATGAGCTTTTTGAAATATTGCGCGACCAAATGTTATTGCTAATGAATTACACATTGCACAAAAAAGATTGATATGTTTTTCTTTCCCATAAACAACGCCGATTCTATCTAATATTGTTACACATTGTTTATAGAAGTCTAGCAACTCAGCCTGACTACTAATATTATCTACTCCGATATTATTAGCTTTTATCTCCCAAATATCAGTATTATCGCCAAGCACGTTATAAACTCTTTCATCAGCAACTTCCGCTGTTGAACTAACTTTTAATGCAATATTATTATCTTGAATTATTTTCTTAGGTTCTACAATATTAAAAGTATTTTGATTGTCAACTTTTTCATCGTAAACCCATCTATTATTCCTTAAAGAGGTAAATATCTCTACCTGATGCTTATCGTTAAAAAGCGTTCCCAAGTATATCAGCAAAGGCTGAGGCGCTCTAGCAAAAAGAACTATCCTCTTTTCCTCTAAATTATCTATTTGCCTCTTTATTCTTGCCTCAAATTTTCTATCAAGTAGTTGACGAGAAAGTTTAATATCTTCACTATCAGCATCTTCACTTAAATTTATAAGATGTTCGGTGCTACATAATCCATTCTCAAAAGCTAATTTATAAGCACTGTTATCATCTATCGTTGCTCCAGCCGTCCCTATTACACTAAAGTATTTAACAATGACGCTGGGCTGCAAATTTAAACTATTTAATGCTCGGTTCACCAAATCTTCTTTAGCTTTTTTGGTTTTCTTCAACCATTCTACAGTATAGCTACCTTCTACAATTTCTTTATCAATAGTATCGTGACATATTGGACAAAGAATCATTAAATTATCTATATCGTTGCGTTCAGCAATTGATAAAGAAGGATTAGCCCTGGGGCCGAAATCACTAAATGCTACAATATGAGCTTTCTCAAATAAATCCATTTGAGTAAAAGTCATAAAATCAGACATAACGTCTTTATTACAAAGCGTGCATCTACCCCCACAGGCAACTAAAAGTTTAGTTATATCCTTATTGTTATATCTTCTAGCCTTTTTTGTATCTTTGGTTTCCTTTTTCATATGAGATACCTACACTGCGTACATCCTCTAAAAATGCGCTTTTTAAACTAGCAAAACCATATAATTGAGAAATAAAGATTTGTATTAACCTTCCATGACATTTGCGCAAATTCATACCACTACCACAAGGGCACATAATATGCCCTTTAGGTAATTCATTTCTATAAACTTTTTTACTTAAGTATCGCAAAAATGGTATTACATGCTCCTCATCACAGTCAAATATTTTTTTATAATAATCAACTACACCGAGGACAGAATGCGGTCTTTCAGGGGTAACACATTTCCCAGTTCTAGAATAAGATAACAGATTCATTAAATACGGATCTAGTATCTTATCAAAAAAAGCTTCAGCACTTTGATCCTGTCCCCAAATCGATAATACTTCATGATTTAATCCAAGACAGCATGTCTTATCACTATACATGTGCATAAATGATTGCGGTCTTTCTTCATGAGGCAACCAAACGATAGGAACCGAAAATCTACCCGTTTTATCTAGAATTATAACAAGATAATATATCCTGTTATAAATTTCATTGTTGTAGGACCTATTTAATAAATACTCGCCAGCAATTGCAACATATTCGCAACGATTATTATCCACAACGGTAATCTCTTTACTCGATAGAATCCTATACCATTGAAATAATGGCTTCGCTTGCTCGATAAATTTATTAAAATCCATTGCGATTATAAGGTTGTGGAGCTTTTTCTACTACTAAAGGCTTTGGTTTAGGTAAATCACCAAAATTATTTTTTTCGAATATCTCCATTATATCCTCACCTAAACACTGCTTGAATTTTTCTTTTATCTCATCAATTGGTCTATCGAGAATATCTATTAAATCGTTGGTCGCCTTTTTAACCCATCTAAAAAATTCGGTGGCATATTGATAAGACTCATTCCATTTATTGGCCAAATTTTCTTTTGAGTTAGCAGGATTTTTTATACACCAATACACCTTACCGTCGACAATATGTTTTGTAATTAGTTTTTTTGTTTTAAAGTCCTCGCCAAAATCACTTGTTTTACCCAATCCGGTAAGACTTGAATAAAAATTCAACCCTTTCAAAACTGTTTCAAGCAAGTCATATGTATTATTTTGAACAACTTCATTTTCTTCAACAATTTTTCCAACCAATGTCGTTATTATAATAGAAATAGGCTTATAATCTGCCATCTCACTATGCAGATACATAACATCGCGGTGACGTTTTAATATCTGTATTACCATTTGCAAAGGAGAGCGAGTATAAGCATCATCAATCTTATCAACAGATTCAAAGAGGTTGCTGTTAGCAGAATATATTCTCTTCTTATCATTGTTTTTCAACTCAGCATAACGACTATTGTTTACAGCATCGAACCACATTGCATAGCCAGCAGGATTACTGCAATCCCATGAATACTCATAGGGTTTTGCGTTTTTATCTTTGATCTTTGTTATCGCAATAGCACTACTCCTATATGTTTCAGGAGAGATATTCAACTTCTCTTTTTCTGATTCCGGCACACAAGGGAGTAAATCAATATGGAAATCTGTAGTTGTTTCATCCTTATATGAATAATTTAATGTCCAACACTTTTTTCCTTCCCCATCTAAGGAATTCTTATAATTGCTTTCTTTCAATAAATCCCCAAGCCGCTTCTTTATATCTTCCGGCAAAACTCGACCTTTACCAATATCATATTGCACAACCAAATCAATGTCATAATCCCCAAATTTATCTTTCTTGCAAGGTTTAATGGTTGTCCCTAATCGAAAAGACCCCTGTTTATATATTTTGGACTCTTTTTGCGAATTTTGTATGTAGTTACTAAGGCCATTAACAACTTTAATTGCCCTTTGATACATTTGCGGAGTTATATCCAGTTCTCTGGCAAGGGCTACTATTAAACTTTTCTTAAGATTCTTATCCATAATATCTCCTTATCATATCGTATACTTAACATATAACCACCAAATTGCACAAATAAACACAATATATAGATTTACATTTAAGGAAAATACGACATATTGTACATAAACAATAAAGTGTCAGTAACTATATACTGTAAAAATATATCATCATAGACTATACATCAAGTAAAAGCATAACTAAATCCTGTACATTTGTATAAGGATTTCTTTCAACAAGAGCTGATTCTTCACTATATAATTTATTTTTCTTTTCGGAACGGTTTATGGCAACTGCGTACTTGTCCGCCAAATCGCATTGATCATAGACATCCATAGCCTCATTATAGCCCGGAACATATTTTTTCATCTGCTCCTTGACCGCTTGCGAAGAAGATTCTGCTTTGGGATTCTCGGTAAAATAATATAACAGCCAGATTTCAAAACAGGGGTTGGAAACAATAAACCTAACTTGCGGATACTTTTGCTTTGCCTTCAAATATGCGTCATACTTATCATGGCGCAAATCGAGGTCAATAAGGCAAAAAGCCAAATCGCCAATCGCGGGATCCATTTGATACTCTTTATAAAGGTTTGCTGCATGCCTTGCCATGCCCTTGACATCGGTAGCTTCGGAATCTTTTATCGCCAAACGATAATGCGATTCTCTGACCTGATAATGAGAAAAATATTTGCGTTCCGTCTTATTTTTCCCTTCGCAGACAAGCAAAATGATCGGATTCCGTTGTCTTTTGTAAAATTGCTTTTTGGCCATTCTCAGTTCTCCTTGATAAACGGAATGGCACCAAAGCGACCGAGGATGTATGCTTTTTCAATATTTTCATTTTTGCGCGGTGAAAAATCAGTCAGCGGATACATCGTCGTCTTTCCGCTCTTGAAATCACGTTCTGTGAACCAAATCTCATCCCGACGAAGAAGTTCCAGATCGAGGAGATTGGTATCGTGCGTATTGGCTATCAGCTGCGCATTGTGTACATTTATTTCCGGATCGAGGAACAGACTTACAATATACCTTACGAGAATCGGATGAAGACTTCTGTCTATTTCATCGACAAAGAATGTTATTCCGTTTTGGAACACATGATACAGGATAGGCGAAAGTTCAAACATCTGTATCGTTCCGAGCGATTCCTCCTGAAGATTTAGAATGTATTTTTCTTCCGCATCCTCATCTGAAACGGCATGCTGTATGTTGATGTTATAGATGGGCGAATTTTCTATCTGTTCAATCAGTTCGGCTTTGCCTTGAGCAATAAGAGATACCATCGAGTTGAGCATGGGGTCTTTCGGCATCTCTTTGAACTTCTTTTCCTCTATTGCAAAATCATCGATGCTTATATCCGCATTATTAAAGAATTTAAGGCAAAACTTTTTGTAATCTTCAAACTGCCCGTCCGTCTTAATTTTTGCGATATGTGCCTGCCACTGTTCATTAAAAGAATACGGCAGCAGCGTGTTCAGCAGAAATTCGACGACCGGCTTAGTAAGAGCATAATTCCAGTTTGCAGAAGTTGCAAGAAAAAGTTTATTACGCGTCGTCTTTGACGCTATATCGCGAAGCGTTCTGACATCACGCTTGAATTCATACTGATCGGTATCCGTTCGTTCAAATATATTCGTAGGTTTAGCCGTATTGTATATATCAAGCTTTTCATAAATCACTCTCTCTTGCGTACAGGAAAACTCATAATGATACTTTTTCTCCAGCATCACAAAAGTAAGCGCAAATTCCGAGGGAATATTCTTGGCATCGTGGCGGAACTTGAAAGGCACGACCGGAATAGAGACATTTTCAAGCAGTTGACTGGAATTAAAGATAAACCAGCGGACAAATGCAACCGCACGAATAAACGAGGTTTTACCGGATGCATTGGCGCCATAAATAAGCCTGACGCGCGAATACTTATCATCAATCAGACTTTCCCTGTGCTGTTTATCGCTGTTTGCAAGCATATCAAAGCGGCATTCATCTCCGAAAGACATAAAGTTTTTAAAGCTGAAATCAATAAGCATCTTTTTATCTCCTTTTTTCTTTAATATTATTATATACACTTTTAAAAGAAAAATCAACGTCAAAACAAGATATTTTTTTGATTTTTGCAGTATTTTTACAAAAACAGCAAAAATATTTTGTTTTTAATATAATATTCAGCCGCTACTCTATCGCGTTGTCTGCTCAAAAAATCTATTTGCCCAATTATTTTTCCCGTTTCGGGCAGGGAGTTTGGCACAGCTCTCGCGGAAGTCAACGTGAAAAATTATCGCCGAAAAATTGAACAGATCGGACATATATACGGCCGAACAGGTAATTGACCTGCTCGGCTTTTTCTTTTTATTAAGGGTTCATCGACCTGAATGCAATAATTTTTCTTGTCTCGTTGACTTCCGTAATAGACAAAAAAGGATAGGCAAATAAGCTCCCGCTGTGCCCTTTTCGCCCTGCCGAAAGGCAAAAAATAAATAATTGGAGGTAGTTCCAAATGAAGAAAGTAGTTTATTCCGTTTCCAGAAACAATCGGTTCGGAAGTAACAAGCTGGCCGGTCTCGGGTTTATCACCGAGAGTGACCTCGTTATCGCCTGTAAGAGCAAAAAAGGCAATGCGTATATCCGCGTATTTGAAGATTGCGTCAAGAATTGCCACGCCGTATCGGGACGTGACGGAGAGTTCAAGGGCGCTTACTACGAGATCCGCGAAATCGAATTTGAAAAGAAAGCGTCGGGCGGCGAAAGCACCGGATATGAAACGAGAGAGATCGAAGTTGAGTATTCCATCTGGTACAAGTTGGTTGACTAAGGAGGCTTGCAATGAACAAATTTTATCTCAAAGAATTTCAGTTTTTCGACGGTGAAGATACCGTCGTTTTCAACATTGTTGCCCTTTACGAAGGAAGCGACAAAATTACGGTTGCCATTACCAAAAACGGAAAAATAACCGTTACGGATTATGACCTTCTCTCCGATGAAAACGGATTGTACTTCGAGTACGGCGTTTCTGGTCAGGAACACATCCACATTGACGACTTTGAGGAGATCTGAAATGAAACTTACCCTTGCAAATATCAAAGAAATCAAACGCAAGTCAGAGAACCCGCTAAAGCGCCGCGTCTGCAATTATGTAATTGAATGCTGGAGCGAATACAGCGATAAATCGGGCATATTCACGGACGTATTGTATCACGGCTGTCAGTCGGGCATTGTCGGGGAACTCATCTATTACACGGACACGGTGCGCTTTTACAAACAGTACCGTTCTGAAATCAATGAGCTTTTATACGACACGATGAACGGAACGGGGCTATATGCTCCGTCAGACCTCTTCGGCGAAAAGTGGGACAAAGAGGATCCGCTTGCGCAGGAGTGCCACAACCAGAACTTACTCGCATGGTTCGGTTTTGAAGAAACGCTGAGAAACATCGGCTACAACTTCGAAGCTTTAGAAAGTAAAATTTAAGGAGAAAAGACAATGAAAGATATGAATACCGCGAAGAAAGAAAAGGCGATTCAGCTTTTGAAAGAGATGGATATTTACAAACCGTACATAAAGGGATTTGAGGAAAAAGGCACTGTATGCTTTTTTGAAAACTACGGCGGCTTCTGGATAGACCAGGAGCCTGAGCTGTATGCCAAAATGAAGGAAATCGAAAAGAAATTTAGCTGCCTCGTGTATGCCGTAACGCACGAATTTACGCCGTTCGGCGAATGCTATTCCTTCCTCATTGTAACGGACTACCGCTCGGAATGGAAAACTTTGATGTATACCGAAGGGAGCAAACATACCGCTTTTGCCTATGTATGGAACAAAGACGATGACTGGAGCAGCGAATTCGGCAGCGTCATGGTACAGAGCTTCGGCGGCGGGATCAGAAGAATCGCGTAAGGTGAACGGCATGAAAGTTTATCTGGTAGTATTTGAATGGTCAACTGAAGACGACTCGGACGTTGATATTGAAGCTTTCGGCAGCTATGAAAAGGCGGCTGAAAGATTTAATGAACGCATACAAGAAGAGAAAACAGATATGTCTTGGGTACATGAAGCATTTGACGAAAGCGATAATATTCTTGCCGGATATGATTTTGACGAATGTCCGCCCGACAATCGCCTGGAAACGTATGCGTATTGGACTATTACGCAATGCACTGATTGGCTGATGAAAGATTATCTGGCGATCGTAAAATTGGAGGTGAAATAAATGCAACACTACAAGGCACAAGCTCATATCCATTCCCTGAACGGCAAAATGGATGAAATCACCGTGCTTGAAAAAGTCGGGGATAACGACTATATCGTGGACTACAAGGGCGTGAAATGTCACGCCATCTTTAATTGGTTTGTTTGCGAATATTACGCAGACGACGTTTATGAAATCGTAAAGGAGAATTGAAACTATGGCTAAAATCGCAGAACTCAAAAAATATCTCACTCACGAATTTTCTACCGGGTGCTACACCGGCGACGATTACAAGAGTTTTCAGACGAAATATCTGAACTACCTGAAAACGTTATGCCGCGAAAACCATTGGCAGCTTGTCAACGTCGGGAAAAATCATTATTGCTTTTCCGCCTTTATCAAAAGCGCGGAAAACAAATGCGTCTACATATCCATCAGCGACGTAAGGTACTTTACAAACGAATGGTTCAACCATATCCTCGTGCGAACGGCTAAAAGCGAGGTCGATTACAGGGGCGGTTTCAACAACTACACCACTCTCGACAGACTGGAAGTAAAGATAGCCGAACTCCTCGATGATATGCCGTTTTAAGGAGGCGCGATATGAAATCATTGATTGAGAATCTTTACTACGGCAACGTCTACGCAAAGGACATCGTATTGTCCGAAAAGAAGCGAAAAAAAGAACTTGCCCTTTACGACAAGCTGAAAGCCACTCTGTCAAAAGAAAGCGATGAGCTTTTTGAAGCGTTCCTTGAACTGACGGAAGACAATCACGACGATCTGATGCTCATGATTTACAAACGCGGCGTTTCGACCGGAATCATGCTTGCAGCGGAAGCGTTCATAGAAGGAGAAAATTTATGCGACTGAACCTTGAGACAAAGACCAAAGCACAGCAGTTGGTCAAGGAATATCTTGAAAATAACGCCTCTTCTGCCCTTGCCGAAAAGATAAACAACGGCACGGTCATAGAAAAGGACGGCAAACCGCTGAAAAACAAAAAGACGCTGGACGGCTTTATGAAATACGCATCGGACGAGGCAAGAAAACTTGCCGAAAAAGGAGCAAATTCCGCCTGCGTGGAGGACGAAGTTGTATTCGGCTGGGCTGTTCATTACTTTGAAGAGGACAGTATCGAAGGTACGCTCTTTAATGAAGACGGCACAGAATACAAGAAACAGCCCGGCGCCACAGCAAAGGCTCCGACGGTGAAATACACACCGCCGAAACCGCAGCCGAAACCGCAGATGTCTATGTTCGATATGTTCGAAAACGACGATAATTCAGACATATGTGCCGCTCAATCGGACGAAGAACCGGCAGAGTGCGACTGCGAAGTGGCTGAACAGACAGCCGTGGAAGAACCGCAGAACGTTGACCCTGAAACGGGCGAGATACTTTCCGAAGAGGAAATGCGGGAATTTGACGGCGACATTGACGAGAGCTTGCCGACGGTTTCGGGCATTCTGTCCGATTACTCCACGGAAAGTACGGCAGACGAAATGTTTTTAAAAGACGCCTCTCCCACTGCTGACGAAGAATACGCTTTCGATGTTTCCGCATTTGACTCCGAAGCTGTCGCTATTTTAAGCGAAATGTTCGGCGATGAAATTGACCTGAGGTGATACCATGACCGAGAAAGACATAAAACCTATTCCCAGATATATTATGGACGAGATTTACAGGCGCGATCTGAAAATCGAGCCCTGGCAGACGAGCACGGTACGCTATTACGCATATCTGACCGTTTGGAAAAAGGAACTCGTAAAAGTAACCGTCGCCGTTGCGACCATTCAGAACAAGCATTGGGCTTGCAAGCAGGTTGCCGTACACGGCGTTCATTCTCCGAAATGTTATGTCCGCGATATGGAGTATAACTACTTCGGATACGGCTACCGCGTAGGCTGGTTTGCAGAGGAATTGCAATCGCAACAAAAGCGATTTGAAGACGGCAAATGGTATCCTGCGGATGCCAGGTATTATGACCCGTATGCACCGCTTATCAACTGCGGCGTGGTCGGAAAATTTCCCGAATACAAATACAGCGCCTATCAGCTCTATAAAGGCAGAGACATTATCAGTTATCTTCGCATCTACGAGCAATACCCGCAGACGGAATACCTTCTGAAACTTGGCTTGGGCGCGTATGCGGAGAACCGTTCCTTCCTCAAAAAGCTCGCCAAAGACAAAGCGTTCTGCAAGTGGGTGATCCGAAGCCGAAAGGAACTCGCCCTTCCGTACGGGAACGCTTATAACATCACGACGATCACGCAGGCGTATAAGACGGGATTGCCGCTAAAGGAAGTCTCCCACTTCCTTTTCCGCAAAAAGCAGTTTGAAAGAGATGCAAGTACGTCGCCGATCCGCGAAGCGTTTCCGGGCTATGAACTAAAAAAGTATTTTGATTATGCAGAAAAGCACAACATCTCCGAACGGCTGTATCTCGACTACCTGAATGCCTGCAAACATTTAGGAATCGATATGACCTTAAAGCAGAATTTGTACCCGAAAGACTTTACATATGCCCACGATTTACGCACGCAGCAATACGCAGAACAAAAGGCAATCGAAGAAGCAGGCAAGAAACAAGAGCTTGAACAGAAGTTTTCCGAAGTAGCCGAGAAGTATTCTCCGCTGCAGCACAACAAACGGAGCGCTTTTATCTGCGTAATTGCAAAATCGCCGGCAGACCTTATCCGCGAAGGCGAACTCATGCACCATTGTGTAGGGCGGATGCAGTACGATGAGCGTTTTGCTAAGGAGCAATCGCTCATTTTCTTTATCCGCGCAAAGGAAAAACCTGAAAAGCCGCTCGTAACGCTCGAATACTCGCTCTCCATGCACAAGGTGTTACAATGCTATGCCTCTTACAATCAAAAACCGAGCGAAGAAATTCTGCATTACGTAAACAAAGTCTGGTTGCCATACGCAAACAAGCATCTCAAACAAATTCAGACGGCGGCATAACCGCAAAGGAGTTCATATGAAAAACTACATCGACGAAATCTACACCGTATCCGAATTCAGGCGGGACAATCCTGAGCTTTCAAACCAGGCAGAAAAGGCATTGCAGTATCTCAAAGGCCATTGCCCGAACAGCGAGGACGCTACCTTCGTTGTCATCGAAGTAGAAAGCTATCACTGCATTGCCTGTCTTGCAGACGAGTTCGCTCCGTATACATTGGCTGAAATGATCGCGCCGTTTGATAAAGACAGAATTTACCCCATTCAGGGGCTTGTAACAAAGTACGCTTTCAAAAGATATTAAGGAGAAAACACCATGGCAAACTATTTCAGAATAACCGCATACCACCCCGCCAGGAATATCTGCGCCGTCTTTGACAGCAACGGCAGATTTGAAAAGCTCTGGCAATTCAGCTCATATCTCGTTCAGAAGGGCTTCAAAATCGTCGAAGTCGGAGGAGCCGATAAATTCCTCGACGGAGACTTCCCGAAGATTCCTGAGGGCAATCAGCTCGTTGTACGCGCTTGCGGGAAAGGAACGCCGGAAAGATACGGCAACGGCATTGCCGTACACGGCAAATCGTATGAGGTGACAGAATGAGCAAACGCGCTGTAAAGAGAACTTGTGAAAACAGGACGACCATTGCCTATTACAGCGGTTTTGGCGGCCTGGAAATAAAACATATCGAATTTGGCATCGAGGACTATATCTATCTCGTTGCCGGCGCCTGGAGCGGCAAGAGGACATATCACCGCTTGAAGCTGCATTACGGAACAAAAAATTGTTATGTGCGCTTTCGCGGATGCAGATATAAACTGTCAGATTTTATCCGCGCCTGAAAAGTTAAGGGAGAAGTCATCCGGCTTCTCCCTTTTTTTATGTGCAACAGCTCTTTTAATTTACTCGATTTCCAATTCTTCGGATGCAAAGATAGGGTCATCCAAAAATTCCAACACCGTCATACGGAAACCGCGGGCAATCATCATGACCGTGTTCAGCTCAATGCCGCGATTTTTAGCGCTCATGATGCCGTTCATTGTACCGTGTTGGATGCCGGAATCCTGTTCCAAACGATATTGCGTCATCTTACGCTCCGATAATAAATTTTTGGTGCGGATGGCTACCGCCTGGCAAACAGTCAAAACAAAAACTCCTTTCAGGTTCTTTTGAATAGTTTACCAAAATACGCCGTTAAAAATACGGATTTGAAACGTCGTATCAGTTGCTCTGTTGACCGCTTATCCTGTATAATATAGGAAGTTATAACGCCGTATGGCAATTACAACAATGAAAACAAAGTACGGAATCTGACAGAGGGAAAAATGATTATAACATTTTGCGGGCACCGCGATTTTCAGGGAAATTCCATTTTGAAAGAACGCCTTACAGACGAGCTGCTTGTTCGTGCCGGGCAGACGGATACGCTTGTCTGTTACAGCGGCGGATACGGAAGATTCGATTATTTTGCGACGCATTGCGTAAAAGAAGCGCAAACGAAAGCGAAGAATATCCGCAACTGTCTTGTAATTCCTTATCTGACCGTTTCGTTTCAGGAAAGGGTCAAAGAATACAACGGCTTTTTTGACGAGGTTATCTATCCTGCGCTTGAAAACGTACCGCCGAAGTACGCCATTATCCGCCGGGACGAATGGATGGTTGACAGAGCCGACCTGCTCATTGCCTATATCACGCACGGTTGGGGAGGCGCAGCGCTGACTTACCATTACGCAAAACGAAAAGGCATTCCGACGGTCAATCTGGCAGAGGCAAAAAATGCTTAAAGGCAAGGCACTGAAAACGCTTGAAAATTTTGTTAGAAATTCACAAATGACGGCAGTGTGTGCGCTTGGTTATAAACAAGCGGCGGCGCTGCGCGCCGCCGACCAAGCGCACACACTGCCTGCACGCAAACAATGGCAAACCTGAAACGCGGCGGACGGGCGTTTGCGCTGAACCGCTTGCAAATCGCCCGTCTCCGCGCGCGCTTTTCTTTCAGGGTTTGCCTTTTGTTTTGGCCTGCGACGCTTTAATTCACCGTTTTTGCCTGCGCCAAAACGCCCGGCGTTACCGCGCCAAGCTCTTTTCCGTCCCTATACACCTTGAAGTCGTCAAAGAGCAGGTATTTTTTATCGTCGTCCTCCCTAAGCTGTGCCACGACGTCATCGTTGTCGATGTCTGTTTCGATAAACGTTTTCAGTCCCTTCGAGCAGATGATGCGCCCGCCCGATTTTTCTATGTACTTGATGATGTAGCTTACCGCCATTCCGAGCGTCAGAGCGGTGCCGTCGATGAGTTCAAACTGATTCCGCCCGAAGCGATCCTGAAAGAAGCTGTTTTCCATGCGCTCGACCATCCGCTTCTTCTTTACGTCATAGTCGCGCTTTAATTCGAGCTTCCCGACCATCTTCCCATCCGGGATATAGAGGATGGCATGGAAATGCAGGCGGTCTGTATCGCCGCCGCGCTCCCAAGTGCCCATATACTTCCATCCCTTTCGGCTTGCAAGATTCGATAGTGCCGTAAGCAATCTCTTTTTAAACTCTTTTTCCGTTGCCTTCTTATCGTCGTAGGTAAATGTTGCAAAATAGCTTAATTCGTGCAGGGCGGCGCGGCGCAGACAACGGATCCTTCTCGCGGTTTCCGACCGCCTCTTGCACTCCATTTTATAGTCGAGGTACTTATGCAGCGCCTCATCGCTCTCGAAATAAGGGGCGAGTTTTGAGGCGATAAACGCATACTGCTCCTTTTTTCGCATTCCATAACTCTTTCTGTACCACTTCAGAAATTCGTCCGCTCTCGTGCTTACATACCACTCTTTTACCGTCTCCGACTGCGTTTGTTCGGGCATATCCCCGCACGTTTGCCCCTGTCCCTGCGGCACCGCACACTCTTCCGCGACTGCATTCTGCACGTCTGATGGCGCCGCCTCTTCCACAATAATCGGTTCTTCGGGAGGAGGTTTGCGCCTCGGCCCGGAATATCCTTCGGTAGGACGGATAGCTATGTAATGACTGCCGTCCGAATATACCTTACATTTTTTCATGATCTGCCTCCGTACAACAAATTGATAAAATAACTGTTCTGCGCCTGCAATTCCGTCACGCTCGCCTTTTCGGTCGCGTACTCGAGATAATCTGCAAGTCCTGTATGGCTGCGGCGCGCAAGGTCGTTGAAATAGTCTGAGAAACAGTCTGTGCTGAATCTTTTTGCATAAATTTTAGCATTCATCAGGTAATACTTTTTGTTCTCCGTCTTGCCGTCCATTGTGCCGCGCTCTTTTTCTATCTTCAAAACAGAATAGCCGAAGCGGTTGTAGATGCGCAGGTTCCTGCGCCAGATCCACGCAGTAACGCTTTTGAAGATATGTACTAAAAGCGTGTTGTCGCCACGACGAAAACGGAAGTCCTCGTAAAGGCGCATAAAGCGATTGAACACCCACTCCGAAAACATTTCTTCTATAGTGTAAAAGGGCATTGCAAGGCGCATATCCCCCGATGAAACAATGTGGATAACGTCGCAAAGGTCGCGTGCATCCGCACCCCAAGACTCCGGTCTTTGTTCGTCCGTGAATACCTTGATAAACGGAAAGTTGTCTACCGTAGCCGAGTGCCTGCACATTTTAAGCCATGAATTGAACAGGTCGTTCTTTTGGTTTGCCGCATCCGTGCCCTTCTTAACTTCTTTTAGTTCGAGGTTATTTCCACGTTCCTTGCCGATCTCCGTAATGGCAACGACGCCGAACTCGAAACTTCCTGCAAGCGGATTATTCTTCAACACTTTTTTGCCCAGGCGCAGCACATCAAAATCGAGGATGTGCGCGTGGCGGCTCTCCGTTCTTCTGTTCTTCGGGAAAAAGTCCGTCAGCCACAAAGGGAAATTACCGCTATCCAGCATCAGATTGTCCGTGCGGACAGAGTAGTTCGCCACAATCAGACTGCTCTCTATTACGTAAATGAAGTAGGCTGAAGCATAAGTTTCCAGAACGTCAAACAGTCCGTTTACTTTGAGAGCGTCATCAAATTCTCCGCCGTATCTCGCCAAATCGTAGCCATATATCTGCCATTGAACGTTATGATGACGGGCAAAGCGCGCCCGTTTTAATGCCACCCATGTCTTGATTGACGCGAGATTATACACGGTACCGTGCGCCATACATGCCCGCAATTCGTCCTCGAAGGAGATCCACGGGAAGTACGGGAATTTCATGTCGCTTTCCTGTAATATGGAGAGAGCTTTTTGTCGGAACATTACCTCCTGAGAGAGCACCATGTCTGTAATGAGTGTGGTCTTTTTCTTTCCCATAGAGCCGCAAGACATTGACACGATAGGCAGCTCGTTGATAAACCCGCAGTTGCGCGCCTCGAAGTGCCGAAGTCGGTTGAGTGCTATATTTTTGCGCCAACGGTTGAAAAGCAGCCACGTTACCGTTACGATACTCCACCATGGAAAGTGACGGAAAATGACCTGCAAATCAACAAACAGCTTGCAGACCTGAACATAGAGACCCGCGACGTCGAAACTCAACACGAAGTAGAAGTAATAAGCCAAAAAGCCCATGATGATGCTTGCCACATTCAGATGGAATACCCAGAGGACAATCCAACATACCCACACCGGCTTATGCTCCGAAAGATAATTGCGGTACGAAAGTACGGCACGTTTTATGGGCTTATACGTTCTCTCCGACAGCCACTTAAAGATTTTAAGCGGCCTGGTATCACGGTTGTGGTCGGTATTTTCCTGACGATACAGACGGACGACTACGAGCAGCAACACCATGACGCAAGGCAGTATCACCGCAACGGCTTTTGCCACGACGAGCAGAACATCTCCGACTGCAGACCAATACCCGGCAAAGTTTTCTTTGTCCGTAAGCATTGCAAAGAAATTGCCCGCCGAAACGGTAAATTGATTGAAATCCGCCGGTAAAAAAATCTCCCATTGCAGCACGCCCGAATACTCCGTGACCGTAGGCGTAAACGAATAGTCTGCTCCAAACAGCTCGCAAAAATAGTAGGCGACTGAAATTCCGAAGTCCTTGCAGGTTTCCCCGAACCTCGCATACGACTGCCAGAATACGGCTGTCAAAGCAAGGAATATAAGTGAAATAATGACCGTAACGCTAATGTGAAATCGTCTGCTCATAAGTTGCCTCCTGCTGTGTGTCGGCAAGCCGGCTGCCCGTATAACACAGGTAGCCGACCGCCAAAGCCACCACGGTCAGGAGGACGATTGCCAATATACGTCTGAATGTTTTCATTACGTCCTCCTGTCCCTTTGTTACTTATTCGGCCAGTGCGCCATTGCTTCGATATAGTCCCATTCGTCATCGCTCATAAAATCTTTCGGAAAATCTTCCGCCATGACTTTCATAAAGCGTTCCCGCTGTTTTTCCTGCTCGCGATGATCAGGTTTTTGCGCTTTGTTCTTTTTCGCATAGTAGGCGCGAATGGCATACTTCTGCGCGTTTGATTTGCATTTGAATTTAGGTTTCATTTCCACCTCCTCGATTTATTTGCTTTTTCCGTTCTTTTGCCTTCTTGCTTGCCGCGCCGATTGCCTTGAATGGCAGGGCTATGATTTTCCCGACCGCATAGACAATAAGCGGAGCAAACTTGAATAAGAGAATGACAACAACGACGAGCGTCAGCACGGCGAGAAGAATCTGCCACCAGGCAAGCCCGTCTTTTGTAGTAACCAGCGGCGGCGTACCGTCCGCAGCAATATCCATAGGCGACATGATGACGGGAATGACCGTATCCACATTGTCTTTGGTGAACGTCAGGTCGATAATATCGAAGTCCAGCTGTACCCACATCTGACAAAGGTATGCGTTTGTGTCCTTATGCTCATAATGCCTGCCATAAGCGGGTTGAGTAAGGTCGCCCACTATCTGCGTATAAAACCCCGTTTCATAGACGCCCTCGGAAAGCTCCACGGCGAAGTATTCCGACTGATAATAGCGAAACAGATACACCGTTTCATCGCGTGCCTTTGCCGTCCTGACATAGGAATACAGCTCGTCGTAATCGCCTTCGGCGACAAAGTATTCGTCGCAGAACTGCTTTTCGCTCAAAACGTTATCCATATCGTCTAACGTCACGTCCTGTATGGCGCTCATGGTATAAGTGTTCGTGTAGGACGTAGACGTTCCCCAGATTTTCTGCCAAAGATTCTGCGAAGTTGTAACGCTTGTAAGGCTGAACGTGTCGTCGCTCGTGATGGTTTTGTCCGTAAAGGAGCCGTCCACGCTTTCAAATAACGCAGCGCTGTACTTATCGTTCACCAGCTCCCCACCGAAGTTCTGCGTGTACGTTTCAAACCAGCCTTTCTTACCGCTCTTGCTGTCGCCCAACAGCTCCTCCGCAGGCAGGGTGTAAATGTCCGCATCGCCGTTTTCCGCATAGAAAACATAGTTGAGTTTTGTAAGAACATCGTCCACCGAATTTGAGTAGTTATACCCGTGCGAATAGTTGACAAAATAAAAACCGCCCAGGTATCCGCCTTTTTCATTGGTGTGGAAGGCATAGTCCGTTTCGGGGCTTTCCTTGCCGACCAGCTCCATAAATCCGTTGTAGTATTCCTCGTTACCCGTTACAAAAATGGGCGATGTATAGGCATTAAGCCACGTTGCATGAACGGCGGTCATTACGCCATATTCCCTTATGATTTCATTGGGAACGGAAAAATAAACGGAGTGCAATGTATCCTGCTTATTCTCCGAACCGTTGCTCCCTTCCGGGCGATAGTAAGTGGACCGCACGTCCAGAGTGAGATACTTGTTAAACCCGTCTACCTTGCAGGCAAGCGTATCGCCCGTGGCGAGTTCCGAACCATAGCCTTTTGCATAGCCCGTATATGTATAGGTCTGCGCACAGACATATTCCGTAACATCGCTCTTATACGAAAGTTCGACGCCGCTTATCTTATAGACGCGCCCGTTGTCATCCACCGTGTTCAGAATATCCAGCCGCTCGGCGTCCGAAAGGCGAACCTTAAACTTATAGAACCTGCCTTCATAGCCTGCTTTTTCGGAGTAGTTGAGAAATTCCAACGTGTACTTGGAATAGCTCACCTTATCCCCGTAGGTGAACTGAATTTTGTTCCTGTACGTCGCCATATCGAAGGCGATGTCCTGCGGGTTGTACAGATAGACATACAGCCCGAAGTCCGTCTGCCTGTCCGCATAGTAGGAGTAGCAGAACTCAACGAGTGAGATTATCTGCGGCACGCCGCTGTCGCTATGCGGATAGTCTGCGATATCGAACTCCTTTCCGCCGATGGTGCTGCCTTCCAGATTATCTAAAACGTTCGTGTTCTCGTATGCCGTCTGCACGTCGGTGGCGGCAAAAGCGGACAAGTTACCTTGCCCGCCCATGACCGTACCGAAACACACAAGAAGTGCGAGCAACAATGCCGCAATCATAGCTTTCATGTTCCGTATCGTCATGTTTTGCCTCCTTATTCCTGCGTACCCGTAAAGATTATCTGCGAGGGATCCAGCGTCACGCCCGTTACCTCCGTGCCCACACTCAGAGCGATGTGGTAGACTATATTGCCGTTATAGGAGGATACAACGAGCATATACGGGTACGCATTGGCGCTTATCGCCTCTTCGGGAACAATGACCTCTTTGCCGGGATAGCAGCTTTGCAGCGCATACTGCAAGCTGAAATCTTCCGGGATAACGAGCTCGAAGTATGTATCCTGTTTATTCAGCCCGAAAGCCGCCGTTAAATCATCTTCTTTGGAATAGAGATAGCGTTCGCCGTCCACCGTGAAATCAAAGTCGCGTTCGGCGTTGGGTATCACTTTGACGTTATAGTCCTTCGGTTCGGAGTTCCCCGTGTCGAAGGTGTACTTTACGTCAAAGCGATGCGTATTTCCCTCTACGAGATGCAGTTTGCTGTCCGTCGTCAAAATCTGCTCGCCGTCGTACTCGACATAGAAGGTCTTGAAGTCCTCGTTGAAGCCGTTGGTAAAGCGGTAGATGACGGCAACGATTCCTGCCAGCAGCGCAAGCACAAGGATAACGCCTATGACCTTCGCCGCTGTCTGTCCTTTGCTCTGCATGGTTCACCTCCCCGTTAAAAAACTACATCAGGGCCGGCGGATACACTTGACACGGGAATATTCAGCGATGATTCGTTAAACTTCATTTTACTGACCGTTTCGTATGTCTCTCCGCCATATTCCGCAACTACTTTTACCTCGAAATGATAATCATCTATTTCGAGCGCCGCACGGATAAAGGGCGTGAGCGCGCTCGGATTGATATAATATACCTCCGGCGCCACAGCCGTGCGGAGTGAATTGCAGAGCACGTAGTAATAATCGATAACGGTATATTCTTCGGAAGATGTAACGCCCCCGCCGGATGAAGGGACAGCATCGGCTTTTGAAAGTGTACCGGAAGCCTCATTGAACAGCTCCCAATCTATCGCCATATTTGAATCCGTGAACACGGTATTCTCTGTTTTCAGCGCCGAAGCAAATACAGGGTTTATCTTGATATAATACTTGAAAGATATAGCCCCGTCTTCAAGAGGAAGAGAATATGTGTCCGATAGGCATACGCCGTAAGCCATTTTGTTCTTGGGACTATATGTTGTATTCGTATTGTACCCGGCCTGCGCCTTGTTGGGGAGATTTACCGTACTTGCAGAATCCATAGATGTCGAAACTGCACCTATTTGGTAATACTGCGAGTTATTGAACGAAATATAAGTTTCCGTACCCAGATACCTCTGGCTGTAATCTACGGTGCAGGTACCTTTGGCGGACGAATTGTCCCTGCTCGTTGCAGTAATTATTATCTGTTCCCCGAAAGCTTGCAGACACTCTGCCGTTGCCGTAAGCGCGCCGTCTGCCGTCGGCGTTACAGTTACATAATCTGTTACCGTTTTGCCGTCAGCCCAAGCGGACGACGCATTCGCCCAGGCGACAGACCAATCCACCGCCTTATTCAGCGCATCCGAAGGCTGTATTGTAGCCGTGACCGTCTGCGCGCTCTCCGCCAATGGGGACACGCCGTAAGCTTCAAAGTCCGCAGGCGATATCTTTTCCGACATTAAAGAAACGCCGTCGTTTATGCCGTCGTTTACGACAAGCTCGCCGCCCTCTTCCGTCTGCTGTTCCTCTTCCGCAGGTGGCTCATCTTTTTTGTCGAACCAGCCAAGAATAATTCCTGCAAGCATTACTCCTACGAGAATGAAAGCAAAGAGCGTCAATACCCATTTAACGGTGTCCGAACGCTTGTGTTCATAAAGTTCGTTATTACTCATAAAAACCTCCTCCTTAA
>ERZ1090881.226-NODE-226-length-27683-cov-14.891921_pt1 | contig 27683 bp, 21 predicted proteins | sample MGYA00478470_ERZ1090881 | MGnify/ENA primary metagenome ERZ1090881 (study PRJEB33644, sample SAMEA5815736) | chicken gut metagenome | biome: Chicken; feature: Gastrointestinal Tract; material: Caecum | place: Ireland | collected 2019-01-01 | study: A study of the...
TCATTACCAAACAATTTAATTAAATTTTTGTCCAAACTTTGGGGTTCACTTCATTCTCCGTATCGGCCTTTTTGACTGACTTTTTGATTTTAAAACTCTATTGCAAATTCTCAACCAGGGCAGACATGTAATTTCTTTCCTCTTCGGAGACCACGCCGTCCACCGTGAAAAACAAAGCTGCCAGGCGCAACAGATCAAACTTCATCGAAGGATCCAGAGTGTTGGAACGCAACACCTTTTCGGTCCAGGATTTTCCGAACGCAAGTTCTTCTGCCGACCCGCTGCTGTTTTTCTTCTTTTTTGCCTGCGCAAGAAAGCTTTTATAGTTCTCCTGCATTTTTTTAGGAGTATCGTTTCCCATCTGTACGATATCGTAAAAATAGCAAAACTCTTTGAAAGAGATCTCCCCGTCGACATTGGAAAAATGATTGCAAGCGGCCCTTATCGCCATTAAAAAGTAAAGGAGGTTGTCCTTGTCAAAGGCCAGATACTGAGCCATTTTACCGATGATCTGCTGCCCTTCCTTTACTTTTTGCTCATATGTATCGGAAAGCTCGGCAAAATTCAAAATCTGCTCAGCCAGGTCATTCTTTTGTTGAGACCGTTCTATCACCCTTCCGACAAAAGCACCCGCCTTGCCTTGTTTTTCCAAAATATCCAGGGCCTGCTTTTCCGCTTCTTTTTCATTTTCTGCCCGAACAACAACTCCGATGATGTCCAAATTCATGGTTTTTTTGTCCAGGTAATTGCAGATGACCTGATATTCTTTCATCTTTCCCTCCTTATCTGTATCTTGATCCAAAGTTTAATTTGCTTACTTCTCTTGCCGTTTCGGATGTATTGCTTACAACATCCATCATCTGCATATCAATAGATCCCAAATTTGAGGTCGAAACATTAATATCTTTGAGATTTTGCTCAATATCACAGAGCTTGGCATAGATCGCGAGTAAAATCTTTTCTAAATCCACAACATCCCCTCCTTATTTTTATTGTAGTATTTTACCAAATCAGTGTATCAGATTTTGAGAACGGCGCTGTTTTTTATTGAAATTTTTTCTATAACCGCGGCAAATCGTTCTGCAAAAACTGCCTTAAACAGAACGCCCCGAACCGACTGAAAATACAGACACTGGGCAGTTTGATATAAAAAAGAAAAGCTTGCATAAACCGATATTTTTGTTGTATAATTGTCTTATAAAAAACAGACAAATACCGAACACAATATATTCTCAAAAAACCTGGAGGAAACAAACATGAAAATCAAAGCAAAAGACTGGAAATGGACGAGAGAACCCGCCGATTATACAATAACCGATTCTGAAATTAAAATTGTCACAAAGCCGCACACCGACCTGTGGCAAAGGACCTATTACCATTTCAGAAACGACAGCGCCCCAGTTCTTCAGATGCAGACGGATGAAAAATACTTTTCCTTTATCGTCAAGGCTGAATTTGACAGCAAGCACAGGTTTGACCAGTGCGGCATCGTCATGTACCTCGACAGCGAAAACTGGCTGAAAGCCTCGATAGAATACGAAAACGAGAAAATACAGCACCTCGGCAGCGTGGTGACAAACGGCGGCTATTCGGATTGGGCCACAACGGAAACAGACGCATCCGTAAAAACCATGTGGTATCGTCTCAGCCGCAGAGAGGACGATTATCGCATAGACTGCTCGACGGACGGAGTACACTTCATGCAAATGCGTATCTGCCATATACAGAAAGGCGGCGGCACTATCCGCTTCGGAATTTACGCCTGTAGCCCCGAGGACAGCTCCTTTACCGCCACTTTTTCCCATCTTTGCATGACCGATTGCCAATGGCTTGCACATGACGGACAGCAGCCCGACGAGGAAAAATAAAACCGTCCCCTTACAAATAAAAGGGAACGGCGACCAGCAGGAAGCAAAAAGGCGGTTTGCTCCTCTTTTCAAGTCTGACACGATTTTTAATCTTTGGGGCCCATTTCGCGGAGTTCCTGCATTGATTTCGGCGTTTTGTTGAATTTCCAACGCAGGATGATCAGCCCGAGAATGAGCATCATCGGGAAAGCAGTAGCAACGAGCAGCCCCGTTTTGAGGCTTCCGTCAAACACGTTGGAAATTGCGCCCACCATGGTAGGACTTACGGTAGCACCCAAATCCCCTGCCAGCGCCAAAAAGGCGAACATGGCCGTGCCGCCCTTCGGACACTTCTGCGAGGAAATGCTGATAGTTCCCGGCCACATGATGCCCACTGAAACGCCGCAAAGGGCGCAGCCTGCCAACCCGATGACGGGAATTGCGGACAAAGAAGCCATGAGATAACAGATCACGCACAAAATGCCGCACGCCAGCATTGTTTTGGTCAGATCCAATTTTTCGCTCAGTTTGCCGTACAGGATTCTGGAAATTCCCATAAACACCGCAAACAGGCATGGTCCTGCCAGATCGCCGACGGTTTTGGAAACGCCCATGGCCGACTCCGTGAACGCAGACGCCCACTGAGCCATGGAAGCTTCGGACGCACCCGCACAGACCATCAGCAGAATCAGCAGCCAAAACAGAGGCAGGCGGAGCAGCTGACGGGTGCGCATCCCCTCTCCGTCCTCGATGAGCCGCTCGATGGGACAGGAAATAAAATTAAAAGCGTTGATGAGCGGTATAAGCGCCCAGATAACCGTAAGGATCTTCCAGTTTTCCACGCCGAATAGCGCAAAAAAGAGGGTCGAACCCAAAATGACGCCCACCGCGCCCCAACAGTAAAAAGAGTGCAGCAAGCTCATCATGCCGTCCTTGTTTTCAAAGGGACAGGCTTCGACGATGGGGCTGACCAGCACTTCGACCAGGCCGCTCCCCATGGCGTACAATACCACGGATATCAGGATCCCTACAAATGGAACGGGAAGCAGTTCGGGTAGGATCGCCATGAGCACAAGGCCTGCCGCGGAGAGCACCTGTGACGAAATGACACAGGCACGGTACCCTATTTTATCTGCAAATTTTGTCGCCGCAAGATCGATCAGCAGCTGCGTCAGATAGAACACCAGCGGGATGAGCGCGATCTTTTCAAAACCGATCTCATACGTTTTTGTAAACGTCACAAACAATAGCGGGGCAAAGTTTGCCGAGATAGCCTGGGTGACAAACCCGAGATAACAGGCGATGAGAGTTCTTTTATAGTTTTTCTGCTTTGTCATAACTGCTCCCTTCATGCGGCCGCAATCATACCGTATGATTGCATTATATCACCATGAGAGAGCAAACACAAGAAAAATAGAAATACTATACTCCCGAATATATGCACTATTTACCCATCATTCGGTATTCCCCGGGAGTACACCCGTACGCTTTGCGAAATTGGCGGATAAAATAAGATACGGAATGAAAACCGCAGGAACAGCCGATCTCCTGAAGGGTCAGCGTTGTATCCTTCATCAGCCTGAGCGCGGCCTGCAGCCTGTGGCGGATCAGCGCCTCCACGGGAGAACATTCCATATAGGTGTCAAAACAGCGCCCCGCTTCACTGCGGCTGATGTCTGCCGCTTTTGCAATGTCTTCAAGCGTGACAGGCTCTGCATACTTTTCCCGAATAAAGGAGAGCATCTTTTGGATGCGGATCTGCGCAGTGATCTGAATGCGCGTATTTTCTGATTTGGGCAGATCGTTCAAGTGCAAAAACAAGAGTTCAAAGATCCTGCTGAGGCTGCGCTGTACAGCCATTTCAAAGCATGGCCCCTGTTCCCGCATCAGGCGGTAAATGTCTTGGATCGAGGCATTTACCTCGTTTTCCCAGCCGTTTTTCTCACGGAACAGAACGAAAGGCAATGCGTCGCATCGGGCGATGGGCTGAATATATTTTCGGTAGATCTCCCCCGTTTCGGGCGCGACGGCTGTCCCCGAAAAGACGATGTTCGGAAGCGGATCGGGAAACGTACCCGAAGATTGCTTGATTCCGTGCAGCATATTTCCGTTAATGAATATACTTTCTCCCGCGTTGAGCAGAATATGCTGCCGCCCGACCTGAAACTCTATGGCGTTATTCAGCGCGGTGGCAATTTCAAAATCGGTATGCCAATGCAGAGGCCCCTCCCAATGCGGGAGAGAAGCCAGTTCATTGCAAAAATATGTAACGGGAAACATGGATGTATGGCGCGCAATTTGTTCCCGCAGCTGATGATCGAGCAAAATCGGCATGATTTTTCCCTCCTTTCTGCTTGTATCCGTTCTTTCACATGAAAACAAGAGCGATGTTTCCCCTTTCCGCATCCTTTCGCTCAACGACCTTGCAAAAAACGACTCATTCCTGCATTTTCCGCCAAAGCGTTCGGATAACACTATTTTACCACCGTTTGCTAAAAAAGTCTATTTTATAAACATATTTTGCCCCTTTGATTTGTACTTTTTCCCCATTTTTGCCCTGGCCGGGGCTTTTTTCATATAAAGGCGGCACCTGTTCGGTCGCACTGTTTAATTAAGAAAATTTTTCAAAAAGCTGGAAATTAAAAAAGCGGCGCCCCGACGGGGCGCCGCTTGATTTGTACGACATAGCCGCACCTATTCTTTTTTTGCAAAAAAATACGGGCAGGACGAGCCTGCCCGTATCAGATTTCGTTACGCGATGGTAACTTTGACCGTCTGTGTAAGAGAGGTGTTGAGAGTGGAAGTTACGGTAAAGGTAAATTCTCCCGTTGCCTCTGCGGTAAGAGTGAACACTCCGTTTTCATAGGTTACGCCTGCGGGCAAGGTGGAAGCATCTACCGTGTAATAATCGGTCTGTACGCAATTTGCAACATCGTATGTGCCGCCTGCCGTCATCGTGACTTCGGAAGCGGCAACGGGAACCGTCTTCATGACGGGGATCCCGCCTTCCGTAAAGAAATTGTCGTCAAATTCTCCGAACGTGACGTCGCCTGCTTTAGACAGAGGAACGGACTCGATCTCCAAATTCCTGAGATTTTCATAAGCAAGTGCGCTGTTCGTGCCGTCTTTATGGAATACATAAAGATTGTTGTAATTCACATCAGTCAAAAGGAGCCCTATCAGGTTGCCGGGCTGACCGAATTTGGCTTGGAGAGCCGCTACGATGACAACATTGGTAAGCGTTGCGCTGTCCTCATACCTTGCAATGACTGCATTGCCATAACCGTCGTTGGTCTGCTCGTTGCTGACTTCCAGGAACACGTTGATCAGCTTTGATTTTCTGATGGAATGCGCAACCGCCGTCGCCTGAGATCCGTTCAGCTGAATATCGGTAAAGGCAACGTTCTTAATGACTGCCCCATTGGAGAGATCGCCGAACAAGCCGCCGTTTTTGAGCATAAAGCCGGAGATCGTATGGCCGCGGCCGTCAAACGTACCCGTAAAGCCCATGTTGTCGACGTTGGTGGACCTGTAACCGTTGTGACCGTTTGTCTTTGCACCGTACGTGTGCTCCTTATCCACGGAAACGGTTGCACGAATATCGTTGCCGAGAACGAAGTACCCACTGTAAGGATAGAACGTCATCTCCGTTCCGTTGACAGTCTGCTTGACTTCCTGCACACCGCCCAGCGTCTGCATATTTTTCAGATCTTCTTCCGTGCGGAGGATCTTGGTGATGACTTCAACATTCTGATACGTGATCAGCCTTGTGGAAGTGGTAACGGCAACTTCATACTTGCCCGCGGTAAGAGCATCGTAAGGAATGGAGATCTTTCCGTCCACGAGAGATGCTTCTTCCGAAAGATCCTGATCGCCGACCATCACGGTGTTGCCCGTTTCATACCCGGACATTTCGGGAAGGGTAAGCAACAGCGCGCCCTGTTCGGAAAGGTCTACTTCAAAATGATCGGAAATGACAACGGGTTCGCTGGGCATTGCCGTCACGTCGACCGTGATTTCCTTATACAGAGAAGAGTTGAGCGAAGAAATGACTTTGAAGGTGAATGCGCTGGTAGATACCGTTCCGGCAATCTTGAGAACACCGCCTTCGATAGTTACGCCTTCGGGCAAAGTGGAATCATCGATCGTATAGTAATTTGTGCACAGGTACTGCGTGAGATCCGTGGTGGAACCAGCAAGCACTTCCAGCTCGGTCACAGAGACAACGGGCACCGTCTTCATGACGGGGATCCCGCCTTCCGTAAAGAAATTGTCGTCAAATTCTCCGAACGTGACGTCGCCTGCTTTAGACAGAGGAACGGACTCGATCTCCAAATTCCTGAGATTTTCATAAGCAAGTGCGCTGTTCGTGCCGTCTTTATGGAATACATAAAGATTGTTGTAATTCACATCAGTCAAAAGGAGCCCTATCAGGTTGCCGGGCTGACCGAATTTGGCTTGGAGAGCCGCTACGATGACAACATTGGTAAGCGTTGCGCTGTCCTCATACCTTGCAATGACTGCATTGCCATAACCGTCGTTGGTCTGCTCGTTGCTGACTTCCAGGAACACGTTGATCAGCTTTGATTTTCTGATGGAATGCGCAACCGCCGTCGCCTGAGATCCGTTCAGCTGAATATCGGTAAAGGCAACGTTCTTAATGACTGCCCCATTGGAGAGATCGCCGAACAAGCCGCCGTTTTTGAGCATAAAGCCGGAGATCGTATGGCCGCGGCCGTCAAACGTACCCGTAAAGCCCATGTTGTCGACGTTGGTGGACCTGTAACCGTTGTGACCGTTTGTCTTTGCACCGTACGTGTGCTCCTTATCCACGGAAACGGTTGCACGAATATCATTGCCGAGGATAAAGTAGCCGCTGTAAGGATAGAAAGTCAGCTCTGTTCCGGCGACAGTCTGTTTGATCTCCTGCACGCCGCCCAGCGTCTGCATATTTTTCAGATCTTCTTCCGTGCGGAGGATCTTGGTAGCGACGACAACAGTGATCTTGTAACCGTAATCGGGATTCTGCACCGTCATCACGCGTTCGCCGACGGTGAGTTTATCCATTACAAAGCCGCCGTTTTCGTACAGATTGACGGTTTCATCCGCGGAATCGGTAACCTTTTCGATGGTTGTATCTTTACCGAAAATAGCGGAAGCATCCAGCGATGCGGAAGCAAGGCTGCTGTCTACGTCAATGCTCACTTCCTGCGTCTTGTCCACGACAGGGAACAGAACGGTGATTTTGAAAGGTGCAGAAACATATTCCTGGTTGGGAGTAATATAGCAAGCGGTGATTTCAACTTCGCCAACGGCTTTTGCCGTGACCAGACCGTTTGCATCGACAGTAGCGATCTCCGTATCCGAGCTCTTCCAGGAAATATCTTCCTGTGCAATTTCATTGCCGCCGGATGTCGCCGTGCAGGACATTGTCACGGTGTTGGAGAATTCCTGCTGATCGATGGTACCTGCGTAAGTATAAATTTCCGCAACGGGGGCAGTAACATCGAACACGACGTCTTCCCGCACATAAACAGGGATGCTCTTTGTCAGGAATTCCGACTCCACATTGCGCCAGGAAGCCGCAACCGTAAGAGTGGTTTCGCCGTACGCTTTCGCAGTCACTTTGCCGTCTGCATCCACTTCCGCGATGTTGGTATCCTTGACGGTGTAAGTGATTTCCGCATCCGTCATCGTTTCACGGAGATACACGACCTCTGCGTCGACGGTGATGCTGTCCCCGCCGATGACAAGTTCCAGAGAACTTTCGGAAAGCTCCAGAACAGGGCGCATACCGGTATCCGAAACGGTGACCTCACAAGCGGCGGATGCTCCTTCATAAGACGCAGTTACGGAAGCGGTTCCTTCCGCGACAGGCGTAAGTTTACCCCCGTCGACGGTGACAACACCCGTGTTGTCCGACGCCCATGTAACAGCAACGTCTTTCGGTTCGCCGTTTTCCGTCACGCTGGCGGTGAGCTCGCCCGTTTGATAACGGTCGAGCGTCAGTTCCGTCGCGCTCAGAGTAACGGCATAAGTGTTTTTACCAGTTTCTTCTTCTTCTCTTCTGTCACATGCCACTGCAGAAAACAGCATGCACACGGTAAGAAGAATACCCAATACGTAAAAACCAGCTTTTTTCATCCTTTCCTCCTAAATTATTTTTATTTATTGACCGAGTTTTTCACTCAGACAAACGCTTTTAGTCGTTCAGGCCCCAAGAGGTGAAGATCGTGGAAACAGGTGCGTTTCTTTCGGCATAGAGCGTGAGGCCGATCGATTCGATGATGCGCTTGCACTCCGTCTTATACAGGTTGACGGTTTCCAGATCGGTCACGTTTCCGTAAAGCTCGACATACAGGTACAGGAAGGAAACGAGTTCCACTTCTACATTGTTCACGAGCTTATCGTAAAGGCTGACGTCGGTAGTTTTGAGGGGTTCAAGGCTGTCGATTCCCTGATACAGCTGATCGATCCAGCGGGCAAGGAGATTTTTGGGCCAGAACTTTTCCTGCAGGGCATTCATGAAGATGGAACGGGATCCCTTGTACCCCATCTCATCCGTCTGATAAGCGGCAAGGACTCTGTATTCCTTATACACGTTGTAGACATAGGGAGAAGCATCCCCGTACGTTCCGTCAAAGAATTTTTGGGTAAGCGCTTCCACGTCCACGTTGACGTCCCAGCCGAGCTTGCTGACGAGGTATCCCTTCAGGGTGCCGAAACCGGTCGTTGCGTTGGTCTGGCTCCACTGTCCCTGCGTAAAGATGAAGTCTGTTCCGAGTTCAAATGCAAACTTGTAGATATCCTGCACGGCGCCGAAACTGTTGTACGGGATGAGATAGTTTGTAAAGTTTGTATCGTAGCTCCAGAAATACAGTTCGTTGGAAATAGCGCTCCAGCCGCGCATATTGTAGGCGATCTCCGTATTTGCCGTCCCCTCATCGTAGTAATTCTGCGTATAGTCGCCGTTGGTTTCTGCAAAATAAGGGGCAATGTGGCTATCCAAAACGACTTTGTCGTCAACGGTCGTGAATGTATCCGTTGCGGCATCGTAATTGACGGGAGCCGCGTTGGTCTGGTGGTAAGCAAAGAACAGAATGCGATAATCGCGGGCATAAGGTTTGCCTTCTGCCGTTTCCATCCATGCCCCTACTTCCTTGGAGATACGGTTGAGGAATATGATGATGGCTGCCGAATCCGCATTGTATTTTTCCTTGTATTGCGTACAGGTTTCGCAGGTGCAGGAGGTCATCGTATCTTCGATAGAAAGAGTGATCAGGTTTTTGTCGGGATTCGCCTTGAAACTTTCTATCATGACGTTTGTCGCCGTATCCACCATCCATTGCAACTCTTCCTCGTCCCCGTGCGCCGTATAGCACAGCTGCGTTCCGTCGTCCGCATAGATGTCAGGATGCTTTTCCTGATAATCTGCCTTCGGGAAATAATTGAACGAGTTGTGCCACAAATTTCCGCCCACGGGAATGATGAAATCGTTACCGTCATTATAACGCATACGGTTCATGTTCTCTTTGTTGCGGGAAATGTAGCCGTAGCCCGAAAGCCTGTACCCCATATCCGGCACATCCGTCGCGTTGTACTCGTTCAGCGGAAGGGTGTCCGTTTCATCGAGGCTGTATGTGGAAGTAGTGAACCAATCAAAGGAGAGTTCCTTTTCCAGATAGCTGTACACGCCGTACAGCGTTCCGAGGGATTCCGCCCCCTGAATAAAGACGTTGTCGTTTACGGTGCGGATGATGAATCCCTGATGCCCTACGACTGCGGGATCGGCCGCGACGCCGGATGTTTCCGCAAGCGCGGTCTGTCCCAAAGAAATATATTTTCCGCCCTCTTCGGCTGCCGTTGCCGTATCCAGGCTGACGCCCGTCGCCTCCGCGACAAAGGATACGAGTTCCTTGGCCGCCAGCGTGACAGTGTCGTCCGCATTTTCCGGGATAAGCACTTTATACTGTGTGGAGCCCTTTTCGATGATATTCTTGCCCGTGGGCTTGATCTCATAATTATGGATCCCGCCTTCCACAAACCCGTGGACATCGGTATTGAGCGTATTTTCCGGTGTCGTGCCGCCGGGACCTTTGGAAGTGCCGCCTCCGCACGCCGAAAACAGCATACACAGCGCCAAAAAACAAATGAGAAGTGTTTTTTTCATGGTTCCTCCTATTCAGTCACCGTTACAGTGTAGCCGGTGATCGCCGTATTCCCCGCTTCATCGGTCACATAGTACCAGACGCTGTATTCCCCTGCCATGTTGGCGATAAACGAATTGCCGGGCAAAGACACCAGACTTCCGTTGGGAAGTTCCAGATACCGCACAACGGTAAATTCCTTAGACAGGTTATCCGTGATCTCCGTTTCCGCAATCAGGACAGTTTCGCCTACCTTGGCTTCCGTGACCTTGTCGGTCAATTCCACTTCGGGGGCGACGATATCCGACACGGTGAGCATATACGAATAGATCATCTCTTTTCCGTTGGAATCAGCGGCGGAGTAGTAAACCTCATACCTTCCGAAACTTTCGAGCACGATCTCATAACTCTTGGTAGGATCTGCCTTTTCATTGAGGAGAGTGCCGTCCTTTGCCGTCACATACTCGCCGTTCGGATCTTTTACATACATTGTAAAGGTGATGTCCGGATCCAGCACGTCCATCGCAAAGGAAGGAACGATGGTAAAGACTTCGCCGACATCCTTGTAACCTCTTGAGGAGGTCATGGTCACTTCGGGGGAGATGATATCCGACTGGATCTTGCTCAGCGGCTGGTTGTTCAGCTTGTTCAGCACGATACCTGCCTTGCCCGTTCCGGTCTTGCCCGTCAGCTCGATCCTGAGATATGCCTGCGAGGAAGGGAATCCGTTCCACGCATTGCCGTTGAAGTCCGTTTCCACCTGCACGCTGATCGAGCTTGTAGGCATCACTTTCTTTTCCGCCGCGTCGTACGTCGCTTCAAAATTTCCCTGTCCGCCGAAGAAATCCGCCGTCACGGGATATTTTGTACCGTCGTTCAGGCTGAACCGGCTGCGGCCTTCCGCATCCTTTTCATACACAAATTTCAGCCCGATCTCGGGATTTGCAATGTCTGTGAGCCAGACCGTGACCGCACTGTACGCGTTGAGTTCCTTCGGAACGTTGAAGTTCAGATAGAAGTCGAACACCTGAACGGGTCTGATAAATTCCAGAGAGGTGTCGTCGCTTGTGCTTTCAAAGGTGATGGAGCTGTTGCCGCGCTCCGCCGTGAAATCGCCCAGGAAGTATTTGGAAATATCCAGCCTTCCGCCGTATCCCACATCGATGACGGGAATACGGTACGACTTTTCCGTATCGCCGATGACAAAGACAAGTTCGCAATACTCGTCCGCATAGGACACAAATTTTTCCGCCGTGTGCTGCCTGCGCGCGCCGCCGTCATCGGAAATGTACAGATCGGCCTGCGTTTCCTGCGGTTCGCCGTTCACAAAATTGAATCCGCTCAGCGAAGGAGTCTGGTACAGCGCGCCTTTGATGAGATATTTCGGAAGGGACGCTTCCGCCTCAATGACGGGTGCACCGTCCTTCGTCACTTCTATCTCATACGTTTCCGTCTTAGTATCGATGTAATCGGAATACTTGTATTCGATGGTGTACGTGCCCGCATACATGGGACGGAATTGCAGATTTTCCACTTTGTATTCGTGTTCGCCCGAAACCGCAGTGATCTCCACGTTCGTGCTGCCGGAAGCATTTGACAGTTCGTAGTCCGCCACGGTAACGACCGTGCCGACGGCCGCCTGCATGCTGCCTTTGTCACCCAGTGCGATCGTGAGTTCCGTTTCTTTCTGTACCGCATTGACCGTGTACGTCGTCTGCGTCGTATTTCCGTACTTGTCAGACGCCGTGTAAATGATCAGATACTCTCCTGCCGCAGAAGGCGTAAACTTGTTGTCACTCACCTGCAGGCGGGACTGGGAAGGAGTATTGTAAGATTTGTAGACGAGACAGCTTACCGCCACTTCTTTGTCGACTTTATCGTATCCCGTCGCTTTGGGGATGGCAAAGGGTTTGCCTACCACCGCGTCGGGGACGTTTTCCGTTTCCAGCGTGATCTCCGGCGCTTCCGTATCCAACAGGACGTTTTCTTCAAAGTCCGTGACCCCGTCCACTTCCGTAATGATAAGGTTCATGGTGGATGCGTTGTAATTTGCACCGGAAATGCTCATCGTGCATTCGCCCGTCGTAAATCCGTTCCAGCGGACGGAACCGTAAAACGTAGGATCGTCCAGATCAACGACGATGGTGTTGTTGACATAAACGCGGCGCTGGTCGTAATCGAAAGAGACACTCAGGATCTCCGAGCCGACGTCCGCTTCCGCAATGGTAGGATGGTTGGGCGTTCCGGGAATGGAGAACTTGACGCTTGCGCCATATGCGTTGTTGCGGTGCAGTTTATATGTTCCGCCTTCCCACACCGTTTCGCCGGAGGAAGTAGCTTCCAACCCGATAGGCAGCTGTCCCGCACCGTTGGCGGTGACGTAAGAAGCTGTTTCCGCCCAGGACGCACCAGCCTGCGCCGCCTGCACTTTTTTCGCTGTCACCGTGACGTAATTATCCGGATCATAGAGATCGGTAAACGTAAAGACAATGTGCTCCGCATCCGAAACACCGGGCGTTTCCGGCGTGACGGCAATCTTTACGATCGAATCTTTGCTCGTCTTGCCCGTAAGGTCGATCGTGCGGTTATATTCCAGCTTTTCGCCGTTTGCGATGCTGGCAACGATCCCCGTCTTATCCTGCGCGTACTTAGGATGTTTTCCGTAATACGCCGAGGATACCTTTCCGACCACCGAATACAGTTCGTCAACGACAATAAAATCTTTTTCGACCGTCTTGACGACGCCGTCCACAATGGACTTGTATTCCAAAGAATATTTTCCCGTTTCGTTGAGCACTGCTTCCGTTCCGGCATAAGCGAGCCCGGAAGGATAATGCAGAATATATTTTGCGGAGTACGAAGTACCGTCCACAACCATCTGCGAATCGGTAAGTTTGAGTACGTCGCCCAACATATAGCGCTCAGCCACTTCCACGGGCTGCGTAAGTTCCGGCACGCTGTTTTCCCGTCTGTCCTGCGTGGTCGCCGCCATAACGGGGACGGCAAAGGACATCATACACAGCATCGCCAGAGCCAGGACTGATTTTCCCTTCATGAAATTTTCCTCCTATACATGTTCATTCCTTTACGCCCCCCATGGAAATGTTCGCCATCAGTTTCTCTTTGAAAATGAGGAACAGCGCCAGGATGGGGATCACCATCAGGATACATCCGGTCATACGCATAGGAACATTGTTGAACTCCTGCTGAACGGAATTGCTCAGATAATACACACCGTATGCAATGGTGGGGTGCGTAGGCAAGAACAGCAGAGGCGTCTGATAATCGTTCCAGAAGCCAATGAACTTGATCAGCATGACCGTAACAAATATGTTTGCCACCAAGGGGAAAATGATGCGGACCATGACGTGCGTTTCCCCTGCCCCGTCGACATAGGCGGCTTCCGCAAAGTCGTTGGGGATTCCCCTGAACGTAGCGTAAAATACGAGATAGTACATTCCCAGAAAGTTGAATTTCTGGATCCAGTTGCCGGGGATCGTATCGAAAATACCCAGCGCCTTTACCAGCTGCAATTCACTGGCCGTGTTTCCGACGACGGGAAGAACCATCGTCACGACGACCACCGTATAGATCACGGAGCTGAATTTATATTTGAATTTTGCCGTAATATAGGCCACCACGCAGGGCACAAGCGTATTGATGAACGCGCCGCCCGCCGCGTATAAGATGGTGTACAGGAGCATTTCCCCCATGCCTACCGATCTGAGTCCCTGTGTCTGAGAAGAGATAGGAACATAGAAATTGTTCATGACATAGACAAAATTGCCCCACTGCCAATCCCAGGGTGCCCCGTGCGGGATCCACAGGACGTTGGTACGGAACTCGTTCTGACTTTTCAGGGAGGTGAAAATCCCCCAGACCATCGGCAGGATCATGGAGATGGTATAGAGAGCAAGTATGACGAGCAGCAACCAGAAAAACACGCCCATATTCCGGAACGTCGTTTCTTTTACGTAAGCTTTCTTTTTCATTTTCCACCTCTGCTCACACTTTCGGCCCCACTGTTTCGAGGACTTTCCTGACGATCAGCGTAAGCGGAACGGCCACCGCAGTCAGGACAAGACCCATCGCGGCGAGATACGGATAGCCGGAAATGTTGACGCTCTGAATTTCCTTATACAGGAAATATCCGAACGTGTACAGGCTGTACTCCGCTTTCAGACCGTAGAAGTTGTACAGGTTCATCTGGTTTGTGAAGATGCCGGCCACTTCCACGACCAAAAAGGTGACGAGCGTAGGATAGATCAACGGAACAATGATATAGAAAAATTCCCTGATCGGCGTGATCCCGTCCAGTTTAGCCGCTTCGATAACGGAATCCGAAACCCCGCTCATCGCCCCCGAATACATCAGCATCTGAACGCCGAAGCCGGACCAGCAGCAATAAAAGATCAGCGTTCCCAACGTCGTTTTCTGGTTTCCGAGCAGGCCCTGCACCGTCTCCCCCATCAGCTTTTCCCACGCAAACGGAATGGCGCGTTCCACAAAATATTTGAAGATCGTGACCATGACGATTGCAGAAATGATGTTGGGGATAAAGAGCATCGTCTGAAACAGGCGGCTCAGCGGCGCGCGCTTGAAAATATAGTAGGAAAACAAGAGCGCAAGAAATGTTGTAAGCATCGTGAATGCGTACAGCATCAGCGAGTTGCGGATAGAAGCCTGCAAGTAAAGAACGGACCCGAAGTCACGGAACACTTCCTTGAAGTTCATGAAGCCGACCCACTGATACGCACCCGTTTCGTACTCGTAACTCTTGAACGCCAGAAGAAGGGAGTTGAAGTTGACGCCGATATAAAATATACAAAATTGCAAGACAGGCAGGGACAGGAAAGCGCAATAGAAGATCAGCCTGTTTCTGTTACGCTTTCCGAATCCGTTCTTTTTAGCCTTTATGCGTTCCATCAGAACCACCTTGAATAATCTTCTTCCCAATCTCTCTTGTAGATCTTCATGCCGTTAAAATAATCCATCGCGCTGATAGAATTTCTGAACGCGGTGACAGGATTGACGTAAGGCTGGTTTGAAACGACAGATTCCCAAGGCGAGTTGTAGAATTCTTTTTCATTGTTCATGAAAATTTCGCTGGAAGAGATCGGTCTGACCATCTCCGTCGTCTGTCTCATATCCCACACGCTCAGGGCAAAGGTGCTCATCTGGCTCTTGTTTTCTTCCGTCAGTTCGTAGTTCAGACCGCGCGCGCATCCCGTGACCTCCGTGAATTTCTGCAGATTTTCCAGCTTGTAGCAATAGCTGAGGAAGAGTTTTGCAAGTTTGACCTTGTTTTCGTCATCCGCGATATTGCCGTTGATATAGGCGTAAGATCTGACCGTATCCTTTGCCGCATTCTTTCCCGTCTGTTCCGAGGAGACCTCACCGTCGACCGTTGTAGGCAGCGGCATCCAGCCGAAGTTGCGGTTTTCCGCCCTCGTGCCGTAATCTTCAATACTTCTCCGGAAAGCGCCCTGCGCTTCATTCACCCAGTAAGATCCGTCGATCAGCATGGCGATCGGCTTGTTTTCCAGCTTGGAATAGATAAACGCTTCCTGCGCATCGAGGTGCGAGAAGGTCTGGTTTGTGCTGAGGCTGTAATAATATCTCGAATCGGAAACCATCTTGTTGAGGAAAGCAAGACCGTAATATTTTCCTGTCTGCTGTTTCATCAGGTATCCGTTTTCCGGCGCGATCTTCACCTTTTCTGTGATCGGCTCCGCCCCGAACATATTGTTTTTCAGTTCTTCAAAGCCGGTGATGATCTCCACTTCCATGTCGCCGCTGTCAAACGTGTAGTCCAGCGAAGCCACGTCCGCGCCCGCATAGTTGGAATAGATCCACTCCACTACATACGAGGTGTATTCAGGATACATTCCCGTATAGACGAAAGGCGTGACGTTGCTGCTGAGCATATAGTCGAACAGCCGGAAGAACTCTGCCATGGTTGAAGGCAGTCCGTCGTCGTTGGTACCGTATTTGCCGTCAGGCCCCGCAGAACGTTTGTCCGACGAAGAGATGATAAATCCGTTATTTCCGTTGTCCTTTTCGTCCGCAAAATACAGACCTTTTTCTTCAAAGAGGTCGATGTCATAGCTGACACCGCGGTAACCGTCGTAATGAGGCAGAGCGTAATACTTGCCTTTCAGGGCAATGAGTGCCTCCTTCTGTTTGTCCGTCATCCTGTCTTCCAGGCTGACTCCGTTCTCATCGGCCGTGACGAGGTCGGTGATGTCGAGGAGCAGGCCCTGCGAAACCATGTCGGTATATCCTACGTTTTCGGTGAAAAAGACTTCGTTCGGGGAACTCTTGATCTTTTCATCGTTATAGAAAGAAAGTTTGTTTGCCTCGATCATGATCTGTACGCCCATCTTGTTCGTGCCCGGTTCAAAGCAGGTATCCTTGTATTCCGCTTCAAACCTTTCCTTTATTTCGTACAGCCATTCTGTTCCGACACCGGCGTCATAGTTGAATACATACAACTGTGTTCTGTTCGGGTCGATCGCTTCAGTTATTCCGGGGCCTTTGCCGCAGGCTGCGACCGAAAGGCTCATCAGCAAACCGAGGATAACGCACAAAGTTTTTTTCATTCTGTTCCTCCATTCCATTGAATTTTTCGATACCGTTTATTTTTGCAGCCGGCACGTTTTTGCCGGTTCCAAATCTCTGTACTTATTATAAGGCAATAATAATTATTATTCAATATCAATAAAGACTAAAAATACTTGCAATTATTGTCGCCTTATACTATAATGAAACCATGTTTAATATCCTTTATTTCACTCATATCTCTTTTCATCATAACCTGACAAAGATAGACGTTTCCCTCAACCCGAAGCCGCACTGTCACTCGATGTACGAGATCCTTTTTGTGATAAAAGGAAACAATGAGTTTCTGATCGAAAACAAAACCTATAAAGTGACGGACAATTCTCTGTTCATTTTCCCGCCGGAAACCTATCACACTTTGCTGCACAACCCGGACGAAAATTACGAGCGCTGCATCATGTATTTTGACCAGAACCTCATTCCGCCCTGCCTGACCATAGAGACAAACTTAAACGTCATTGTTTCCGATGAGATCAAGGCCCTGTTCCTGAAATTCGACAAGTTTGCGGATGAATTTGAAACGGACGCACTCTATTATCTGCTCATCTCTTTTCTGCACGAACTTCTCATACGCGTTACCTATTCGCGGCAGGATTCCATTTCCCATTCCAACCTCCCCGCCCTCGTGAAGCAGACGGTAAACTACATCAACCAGAACCTGGACCAACCGCTGAACCTGAACGTCATCTCGCAGAACCTGTTTGTTTCCAAGTCGCACCTGTGCCATATCTTCCTGAAAAATATGCAGATCAGCATTATGGATTTTATCCGCATGAAAAAGATGTACAGGGCGCAGAACCTGCTTTCCCGCGGGTTTTCCCCCACGCAGGTGTCCAAGCTGCTCAGCTACGATTCCTATTCCACGTTCCTGAGAAATTACAAGGCGATTTTCCACGCGAACCCTTCCGTAAACGAAGTTGAAGAAAAAATTCTCAACGATTTTACAAAAGAATAGCAAAAAAAGCGCACAAAAATCCTCTTGCCTGCAAAAGACATTTTGGAAGGCAAGAGGTTTTTTTATGTATTTTTTCCGCTTCGGGGAGATCTGCGCCGAATTTTCCGCCTTTTACGGCATTTTTCGGAGCGCTCCCCGCTTCTGACGATGCCCGCACAGCGCTTTTCCGCCTGCGATGCGCTCTTTACGGGTGCCTGCCAAGGGATCTATTTGTCCCCTTCTGCAAGCCCCTCCGTCAGAAAGCTTCCGCCGACGGCGGCAACGTTTTGCAAGGAAAGATATTCTTCCGCATTGCTCTCGTTAACGCCGCCCGTCGGGATAAACTTCACCTGCGGGAACGGCCCCGCCAAAGCCTTGATCGCCTTGACGCCGCCGTAAACGCCCGCGGGGAAAAACTTGACGGTGGAAATGCCCAGTTCCAGCGCGTGCATGATCTCCGTCGGGGTGACGCAGCCCGGATAGTAAGGTATGCCGTGTTTTTTGCATACGTCTGCAACTTTTTCGCTCAACCCGGGCGAAACAATGAATTTTGCCCCGGCGGCGATCGCCCTTTCGCATTGGCCGCCGTCGATCACCGTGCCTGCCCCGACTTCCATCTGCGGGAACGCATCGCAGGCATATCTGATCGCCTCCTCCGCGTAATCGGTGCGGAAAGTGATCTCCGCCATGTGCAGACCCTTGTTCAGAAGTCCCTGCAGGACTTTTTTTGTTTCCTCGGCGTTGCGGACAACGACGAGAGGCAGATATTTTTCCATGGTTTCCTCCCCAAGGCTATTATACGCCGCTGTATGCGGAAAATCCTCCGTCCACGGGGATCACCGTTCCCGTGACGAATCCGCTTGCGGAATCGTCCGCAAGCCACAGGAGCGCCCCCGTCAGATCGGAAATTTCTCCGAACTTTTTCATCGGCGTAGCCGCCAGGATCTTTGCAGTGCGCGCCGTGGGCTGCCCCTTTTCGTCAAAGAGCAGGTTTCTGTTCTGATTGGTGACAAAAAATCCCGGAGCGATGGCGTTGACGCGGATGTTGCAGGGGGCAAAATGCACGGCAAGCCACTGCGTGAGATTGGAGATGCCCGCCTTTGCCGCACTGTATGCGGGGATCTTTGTGAGAGGACGATAGGCATTCATGCTGGAAACGTTGATGATGTTTCCGCCCGTCTTGACCATGTCTTCCGCAAACACCTGCGTGACGAGAAATGCAGTCATGATGTTCAGATCGAACACGAAGCGAAGTCCGCTTTCGTCCAGGTGGAAAAAGTCCTTGACGTTCTGCGTATCTGCCGTCATCGTCTCGTTATCCGTGGTGGCGCGGGGATTGTTTCCGCCCGCCCCGTTGATGAGAAAATTCACCTTTCCGAAGCTCTCTTCCACAATGTTTTTCGCCTCAGCGATGCTGTTCTTGTCCAGGCAGTTGCACCTGACCGCGATCGCGTTTTCCCCTATTTCGTCGGCAATTTTCTTTGCCGCTTCAAAATTGATGTCCAGAAGAGCCACTTTTGCGCCGCAAGCCGCCAGCGCTTTGGAAAATTCGCCGCAGATCACGCCGCCGGCGCCCGTTATGGCAACCACCTTGCTGCTCAGATCTACTTTAAAAGGCAATTTCATTTTTTTACCTCCCGTTCCGTTGCCTCAAACAATCCGTTCAGATACGCCGCTCCCAGAGCGCGGTCGTACAGACCGTACCCGGGTTTTCCTTCCTCGCCCCAGATATTCCGCCCGTGATCGGGACGGACGTATCCTTCAAATCCCTTCTTCACCAGCGCGCGGACCACGCCGCAGACGTCCAGATTCCCCTGCGAAGTCATATGGCCGTTTTCCGCAAAATCCTTTTCTCCCGAAAAACTCAGCTGGCGCAAATGCGCAAAAAAGATGCGGTCGGCATACTTTTCCGCCATATGCGGGAGATCGTTTTCGCGCCCTGCGCCCAGGCTGCCCGTGCAGAAAGTCAGGCCGTTGTGCCTGTCCGGCACGGCGGCAAACAGCGCGTCGAGATTTTTTTCGCAGGTGATGATCCTGGGAAGCCCGAACATATCCCAGGGCGGATCGTCGGGATGGATCGCCATACAGATACCCGTTTCCTCGCACGCGGGCATGATCCCGCGCAGAAAATAAACGAGATTTTCAAACAGTTTTTCGTGCGTAACGCCCTCGTACGCTTCCAGCAATCCGCTGAGTTCTTCGGACGTGTAGCTTTCGTCCCAGCCCGGCAAACGCAGGCCGTTCCTGTCCAGCTTCATCAGCGTTTCGTGGCTGTATGAGAGGGACGTGGAGCCGTCCGGCAGGACGTGCTTCAGATCTGTGCGCAGCCAGTCGAATACGGGCATGAAATTGTAGCAGATACATTTCACCCCTGCCTTGCCGAGATTGAGTATGGTTTCGGCATAGTTTCTGATCAGCGCGTCGCGCGAGGGTCTGCCGAGCTTGATGTCCTCGTGAACGGGTACGCTCTCTATCACCTCCATCGCGAGGCCCTCTTTTTCGCAAAGGCCTTTGAGATGCAGGATTTCGGGCAATCCCCATACTTTGCCGACGGGTACGTCGTAAACCGCCGTGACGACCCCGTACATATTCGGGATCTGCCGTATGTACCTGAGAGGGATGCTGTCCTTTTCCCCGTACCAGCGGAAAGTCATTTTCATAATGCAAGCACTTCCTTGATGTTATAGTAGGAGATCTTTTTTGCGATCTCTTTTGCCGCCGAAAGGTCGTACTCCCCTTTTTCGGCAAGGCCGCCGAGATAATCGGCGAGGATCCTGCGGAAAAAATCGAACCTGACGTAACTTGCAAAGCTCCTGCTGTCCGTCAGCATCCCGAAATTGTTCCCCAGTGCGGAATATTCCGCGATCGTTTTCAGATTTCTGCGGATCCCTTCCGCCGTGTCGTTGAACCACCAGGCGGCGCCCATTCTCACCTTCCTGAACGCGCCCGTCACACAGCACAGCGCGGGAAGATTGCTGTCGTTGAGGGTATAGAGAACGGTTTCCGGCCGTTCCTCGTCCGCCAGATGCGAAAAGAAGGCGATCAGATCCTGCGTGTTTGCGGCGGGGCCGATCACGTCGAACCCTGAATCCGCGCCCGCGCTGAGATACATTTTTTTGTTCACGTTGCGCGTGACGGCAAAATGCAGCTGCACGAGAATGTTGTGCCGCGCGTACATCTTCATGAACTGCACGAGCAGGTACCCGAAAAGCGCCTCCCGTTCGAGAGGCGTCTTTTCCTCTTTTGCGAAGATGTGCTCCGCCTCCGCTTCCTCCGCGTAGACGGAGGGAAATTTTTCAAAACCGTGGTCGGCGATCTTGCAGCCGTGCAGCATAAAATACACGAGACGGCTCTCCGCCGCCCGCAGAAGATCCTTTGCCGAACGAATGGGAATGCCCGCCTTTTCTTCAAGCTGTTTCAGATATTTTCTGTCCAGCGATAAAAGCTTGTCGGGACGGAAGGTAGGCGCCACCAGCGTTTCCCCGAACTTTCCGTGATCTTTGAGATCGTCCATGGGATCGTTTGTGGTTGCCACATACTCCACCCTGAATTTTTTTAACAGGGAAAGCACGTTTGTATCGGCAAGCACCCGATTGGCTTCCCGATAGATCTCCTTTGCCGTGTCCGCACAGAGCGGCTTCCCGATGCCGAAGATCTGCGAAAGCTCCATGTGCGTCCAGTAATACAGCGGATTTCCCGCCAGCATTGGCATGATCTCCGCATATTTATAAAACTTTTCCTCAAAGTCCGCATTTCCCGTGATATAGTACTCCGGCACGCCGCAGAGGCGCATGGCGCGCCATTTATAATGATCGCCCGCGAGCCAGAGTTCCCCTACGTCGCCGAAGCCCGCATTGCGTGCGATCATCCGCTCGTCCAGATGACAATGATAATCGATGATGGGAAGCTGGCTGATCTCGCCGTAAATCTCCTGCGCGCACTTTCCGTTCAGGAACAGTTCTTTTCCGTAAAAATCCATCAAAATCCTCCAAAAGAACAGGTATTGTCCTCAATTTCGCCGATCACGTTCTTTTTCTGCCCTGCTCTGCTCTCCGCGATGCGCTTGGAAAGCTCCTCAAAATACAGATCTTCGTCGATGGGCAGATCGACGTCCTTGTGCAGCCAGGAAGAAAGCAGCATGGCATTCATGAGAGAAACGCTGTTGATCCCCTCTTTTCCGTCCACAAACAGAGGTTCTTCCCCCCTGATCGCGGCGACAAAATTGCAGAGGATGTCCTTATGACAATCGAAGGAGTCCGTCTGCCTGAATACCTGCGTTTCCGCAATTTCCGGCTGACTGAAACTGTTGGGGCAGGTCTTTATAAATTCGTTTTCGTCCTGCGCGTATTTTTTCAGCGTGAGCACGCCCCCTTCCAGCAGGAGATTTCCGCGCGAACCGAAAATTTCCAGCCTGTTGGTGCCGTTGGATTCCCCCGTCGTGGTGACAAACACCCCCGTTGCGCCGTTTTTGTAAAGCAGGAAAGCGGTGACCGCGTCCTCGACTTCTACGTCGTGCCATTTCCCGTATCCGCAGAAGGCAAACACCTTTTGGGGCATCCCCGTGAACCATTGCAGGAGATCGATCTGGTGGATCGCCTGATTGATCAGGACGCCGCCGCCTTCCCCTGCCCAAGTGGCCCGCCACTGCCCGGAATCGTAGTAATGCTGGGTACGGAACCAGTTTGTGATGATCCAGTTGACGCGCTTGACCCGGCCGATCTCTTCGCCCGAGATCAGCTCCTTGATCTTTTTGTGCAGGAAATGCTTGCGCTGGTTGAACATGACGCAAAAGATCTTTCCGCTCTCTTGCGCCGCCTTGTTCATCTCCCGCACCTGTTTTGTATAGACGCCCGAAGGTTTTTCGGACAAAACGTGCAGTCCCTTTGCAAACGCCGCAATGGCGAGCGCGGGATGGCTGTAATGGGGCGTGGCGATGATCACCGCGTCCACGTCCGCTTTTTCGATCAGCTCTTCGCCGCTGCGATAACAGGTATATTCCCCGGGAAACAGCTTTCTCACTTTTTCCAGCTTGATCTCGTCCGTATCGGCAACGGCGGTAACGACGGCGTTCGGGATGTTGCCCGCATGGAAAAACCCGAGATGAACGGTACCCATGTTTCCCGTGCCGATGATCCCTATCTTTACGGTTTTATCCATTCTTCTCCACTCTCCCCGTAACCGCATTTTAACAGCACGTTCTTCAGGGCACGGGCCGCAAAATCGAAGGCTTCCCTTCCCGTAGAAAAGCTGTACTTGTTTTTCATCTCGTGATTGTCGATCGCCGCATATCCTGAAAAAACTTTCAGATGCGGTTCGAGTGTGAGGGTCATATCCGTTCCGACCGAGCCGATGAGTTCCGCGATCATGCCGTCACCCTCTCCCGCGGGAACGAGTTCGCCCGTCCTCAACACGTCTTTGATATGGAGATACCCCGCCAATGCCGCCATTTTTGACATATTTTCCGGAGTTTCCCCTACCTGCACATAATTTGCGGGATCGTACACGCTGCAAAGCCCGGGAACGTTTTGCAAGAGATCGGCAACGCGTTCCGCCCGATCGCCGTAGATATCCTTTTCATTTTCGTGAAACAGGCGTATTTTCTGCTCTGACGCGATTTCGACAAGCCTGCGCATTCTGTCCGTCACTTCCTGCCTGTCGCGCGCATACTCTTTCGTAAAAAAGCTGAATACGCGGATCTTGTCGCATTCAAACAGCCTGCAAAGCTGCAAAAGGCGCTTTAAAACCGCGACCTCCTGAGAAAAATCGGCCGAAATATCGCTTTTCCCCAAGGGAGATCCGAGCGACCAGACAGAAATGCCCGCTTCTTTCAGCGCGCGCGCAATTTCCTGCGCCTTTTCGTCCGTCAGATCTTTTACGTTGATCCCGTCCACACTGCGAAGCTCGATCTGCGGAATATTGTTCTCCTTCAAAGCGGAGATCTGTTCCGCGATCGGTTCTGCCGCTTCGTCCGCAAACGCACACAACCTCAAACGCATATCTTTTTCCCCTCTCACTTACGGATTTTTCTGTATCATACGCCCCATTTTTCAAAGAGCTCGCCGATGGGATGACGCTCGCAAAAATTGGTGATCCCGCTGTCCGTGATGTCCTTTTTTGCCGCCTCCCTCGCCTTCTGAAGATCTGCCGCCGCCACGTCGTCTGCAAAGACAGACGCAAGCAGATAGCGGACGGACGCACGTTCCAGAACGATGTTTCTCGTCAGGACAGAGCGCTGTTTTTCATCCTTTTCCTGCTGCACGTCCTGCAAAGCGCCGCTCATTTCGGCGTCCCAGCGTTCCAGCATCTCCCGCGACCAGTAAAGTTTGTAGACGGGATCGATAAACTCCGAACGGAATCCCGAAAATCCCCTGAGCACCTGTTCCCTGCCCCAGTCGAGATATTCGCGGAACACTTTCAGCATCCGTTCCCATGCGCAGCCGTAAGAAGCCCTGAAAAAGTCCTCGGTCAGCTGCTTTGTGTCCTCTTCCGTGTTCCACGCAAGCTTGCGGCTGACGTACGCTTTCAGTTCCTCCCAGCCCGTACAAGCTTCCGTATCGATCTGGCACTCGTCGAAAATCATGCCCGCGCCCTGCTCTTTGGCAAAGCGGTACGTATCCTGCGTGGCCTGAAAAGAATAATACGGTGCAAGATAATTGGAAAAATTGGTTCCGTATGTCCAGAACAGAAATTCATCCGAAAGCAGCTTCCAGCCGCGCATATTGCGCGCCACGGGAAGGTTGACCTCCCCTTCCGTCAGCGGACAGGTGTAATCCGCATTCGTTTCCGCAAACCAGGGAATGACATTTTTCAGCACAACTTCGCTGTCGATGAGTTCAAACGTGTCGGACGTTTCATTGTAACATACAGGCGGTTTGTTTGTCCCGTGGTATGCAAAAAAGACAAGTTTTTGCCCTTTATCAAAGGCTTTGCCTTCTCCGTCGAACCATTCCTGGATCTTCCTGCGCACGCGGTTGAGAAAAATAGCCGCGCTTGCGGAGTTTGCGCCGCCGTACTTTTCTTTCAGCGCAGTGCAGGCGGGGCAGGTACACCACTCGAAATTGTCCTGGTGGTTGAACGCAATGTAAGGCATATCAGGATCGGAACGGATATACCTGCAGATGGCCGCCGCCGCTTCTTCCACCAAAAGTTCAAGTTCTTTTTCGTCTCCGTGCGCGGTGTAGCACATCTGACAGCCGTCGTCGCTGTACCAATACGGGTGTTTCTCCCTGAATTTTTCGGGAGGAACAAAATTAAAATTGTTGTGGTAAGGGCCGCCCTCTCCGCCCAGCATTTTTTCCAGTTCCAGCATTCTGAATCTGTGTTTGAGCGTTTCGTTCTTTTTTATGTAACGATGGCTGGGCGACCTGAAACGGAAATCGGGAATGTCGGTGATATCCAGCGCATACAGGCAGAGATCTTTGACGTTGCGTCGCAGAGAGATCGTCTTCGCGGAAAAGATCTCCAACCCGAGAATGCAACCGAGCAGGTCGTACACGGCATAAATGACGCCGTATTCGCCGCCCTTTAAAAGATAATTTTCCCCGTCCGTAAGCACGCGGCAGCCCGATTCTCCGAAAACCGAACTCTCAACACACACTTTTTCGGCGGCACGCGTGTTGCCCACCGAAATAAAATGAACGGGAATTTGTCCCCCTTCGCGCAATGTCGGCAGCCCGATCCCCGTGGCCAGCTCAAAGAAATATTGCAGCTCCCGCGCCGCATACTCTTCCTGCCACGTCGGCTGTTCGGGGAGAAGGATGACGTAATCCGTCTTTCCCGCCGAAACCATTTTTTTATCCAGCTGTTGTACCTTAAAGTCGTGCCGTCCGGCGATCGCCCCGAAATTCTTCCCTTCCATGTATGACCGTTCTCCTTTTATCCGCGCGGCTGCGCGTTTTCAAATCTGAATTTCTGCGTCAGATTTTTGTAACTGATCGCAAGGCTTTCAAACGGATCTCTGTCGCAGAAATCCTGTTCGACGACCACCCACTCCACCTTCTGATTCAGGCATTCCGCATAAATGGTGTCGTAATCCATGTTGCCTTCGTAAATTTCCGCCATGTTTGTTTTGCCCTCTTCCTGCGCCACTTTCATGTCCTTGAAATGGACAATGGGCGTTCTGCCCGAAAAATCCGCAAGAAAACGCGCGGGCGACGCACCCGCCGTCTGCACCCAGTACATATCGGGCAGGAAAAAGAATTTTTCTCTGTCCGTATGCTCTTTCATGTAATCGATGGGGCGCACGCCGTCAAACTTGATAAACTCGTGCGCGTGATTGTGATATGTAAAGCGCATCCCTGCCGCCGCGATCTTTTCCAGGGCGGGCTGCAAATCGCGCAGAAGGTTCTGATACTCTTCCAGGCTGTTCCCGCGGAAATATCCCAGACCGATGTAAGACGTCCCGAACAGCCGATGTTCTTCGATAAGCGCGTCCGTTTCCTTGACGATGCGGTCCAGACTGTTGTGCGTGCTGCACACGGAAAGGCCGTTCTCTTTCAGGGCGCGGGCTATATTTTGTGGATTGTACGCCTTGATCCCCGAAAGCTGAACCGCCTCGTACCCTGCTTTGCGGATCCGCTCAAACATTTTGCATACTTCGTCGTCCGTATTTGTAAACATACGCACGGTGTAAAGCTGTGCCGCTAATTTCATACTCTCCTCCTTATTTTCCCGATCCGTACGTTCCTTCCGTGTTCAGCACCACACTCTGCACATCCTTGCGGGAAGAGCCCGCAATGCGCTTTTGCAACTCTGCATAGTACTCGTCGTCGTCAAACGGAAGATCGATCATTTTGTCCTTCCACGTGGAAAGAAGCATGGAATCCATCAGCGTGACGCCCGCCAAGCCCTCTCTCCCGTCCACAAACAGAGGCTCCAGCCCCAGAATGGCATTGGCGAAATTGTTTAAAATGCCCACGTGCTGAGGATTTTCCCCTTGCGGCCGGATCTCCTCATAAGTGCATTTGGGTTCGCCGAACCCGCCCTTGTACGTCGCGTTGAATTCCCGCTCGTCCTGTTCGAGCTTCCAGACTTTGAGAATGTTGTCCTCGCATACAAGTTTTCCGCCCGTTCCCAGAATTTCAAAGCGGTTTGTTCCCGGAGTATCCGCCGTGCAGGTGATAAATACGCCCGTCGCGCCGTTTTCATATTCAAAATAGGCGGAAACATCGTCTTCCACCTCGATTTTGTGCCATTTCCCGAAACTGCAGAACGCGCGCATCTTTTTGGGCATCATCCCCGTGACCCATTGCAGAAGATCCAGCTGGTGCGGACATTGATTGAACAGAACGCCGCCGCCTTCTCCTGCCCAGGTCGCGCGCCAGGAGCCGGAATCGTAATAGCTCTGCGAACGGTACCAGTTTGTGATCAGCCAGTTGACACGCTTGATCGTACCGACCGTACCGTTTTGCACCAATTCGCGCATTTTGATATACAGAGGATTCGTCCTCTGGTTGAACATCACCGTGTAGAGTTTGTCGGACGCGGAAGCAACGGCGTTGATCTCCTTTACCTGCTTGGTATATACGCCCGCGGGCTTTTCGGATAAAACGTGTTTGCCCGCCTTCAAAGCCGCAATCGCCAGCGGCGGATGCAGAAAATGAGGCGTTGCAATGATCACCGCATCCACATCCGACTTCCCGATCAGATCTTCCGCACTCCCATAACAAACGTAATCTCCGGGACATTTTTCCTTTGCCAGTTTCAGCTTCTCGGGATTGATATCGGCGATAGCCGTGACCCTGCCGTTGTGCACATCCCCGTTCATAAAAAAACGCAAATGTCCGGATCCCATGTTCCCGACGCCGATAATTCCAAACTTTACTTTTTCAGTCATTAGATAGTAGCCTCCAAATTCTTATCTCCATTATAAAACAAAACATTTGCAATGTAAATAGCAGAAATTTCTTTCCGCCTTTGCATTTTTTACTCTTTCCCGTCTTGCCCTGCCCCGAACGGGAAAATCCGTCCTGTCGGCTTTCCTCTGCCGCACTCCGCGTGTTCGCCGTTTCGCTGTTTTGTCGCCATTCTATCCGCAAAAACCACCCGCTTTTCCGCCCGATCACACAAAAACTTTGTCCTTTGATGAATTGTCAAACTAAGTGCAACACTTTGCGAGATTTTCAAGGAACAAAT
>ERZ1090881.229-NODE-229-length-27603-cov-39.511180_pt1 | contig 27603 bp, 25 predicted proteins | sample MGYA00478470_ERZ1090881 | MGnify/ENA primary metagenome ERZ1090881 (study PRJEB33644, sample SAMEA5815736) | chicken gut metagenome | biome: Chicken; feature: Gastrointestinal Tract; material: Caecum | place: Ireland | collected 2019-01-01 | study: A study of the...
GTGGACATCAACAGCCTGCTGGTCAGCCAGCCCGACACCGGCGAGCAGGCCATGGAGATCTGTGAGGCGCTGGTCCGCTCGGGCGCCATCGACGCCATCGTCATCGACTCGGTGGCCGCCATGGTGCCCCGGGCCGAGATCGAGGGCGAGATGGGCGACAGCCACGTGGGCCTGCAGGCCCGCCTGATGAGCCAGGCCATGCGCAAGCTGACCTCGGTCATCGGCAAGACCAACACCGTCTGCGTCTTTATCAACCAGCTGCGGGAAAAGGTGGGCGTCATGTACGGCAACCCGGAGGTGACCACCGGCGGCCGGGCGCTGAAATACTACGCCTCGGTCCGCATCGACGTCCGCCGGGTCGAAGGGCTGAAGGACTCTTCCGGCCAGTTCATCGGCAACCACACCCGGGCCAAGGTGGTCAAAAACAAGGTGGCGCCCCCCTTCCGCGAGGCCGAGTTCGACATCATGTTCGGCAAGGGCATCTCCAAGATGAGCGAGCTGGTGGACGTGGGCGTCAAGCTGGGCATCGTCCAGAAGAGCGGCGCCTGGTTCAACTATGGGGACATCCGCCTGGGGCAGGGCCGGGACAACGCCAAGCAGTTCCTGGCCGACAACCCCGAGATCGCCAACGACATCGAGGGCCAGATCCGGGCCAACGCCGACAAGCTGTATTCCACCGGCCGCCGGGGCGCCCTGGCCAAGGGCAGCGCAGCCGTCGCCGCCCAGGAGGAGGCCAAGGACAAGGAAGCCGCCAAGAGCGCCGGCCCCGTGGTCAAGGCCCCCGCCCCCAGCAGCGAGAGCGAGCTGGACATCATGGTGGAGGACTAAGCCATGCCCTGGCAGCAGCGCAGGGCCCGCCGCGGGGAGGACCCCGCAGAACGTTCCGCCGACCCGGCCGGGGCCCGCGCCCGCGCGCTGGCTCTGCTGACGGGGCGGGACTACGCTTCGGCGGAGCTGTACGAAAAACTGTGCGCCCACTTTACCCCCGAGGCCGCCGCCGGGACGGTGGCCGCCCTGGTGGAGGCGGGGCTGGTGGATGACCAGCGCTACGCCGAGGCCAAGGCCCGCAGCCTGCGGCGGGCGCGCAAAAGCCGCCTAGCGGCCGCCCTGGCCCTGCGGGGCAAGGGCCTGACCGACGGGCAGATCGACGCGGCGCTGGAAGCCGCCTACGCCCCCGGCGAGGCAGGGGAGGACCCCGAGCTGGAAGCCGCCCGCGCCCTGGTGGCCGGGCCGTACCGGGCCAAACTGGACGCCGGCCGGCGGGATCTGGTGGCCGCGGCGCTGGCACGGCGGGGGTTCCCCCATCGGGTGATCCGCCAGGTGCTGGACGCCCCCGACGGGGAGGAAGCATAAGCAAACCAAACAGAAAGACGAGCGAGACATGAAGATTGCCTGTATATCTCTGGGCTGTCCCAAAAACCAGGTGGACCTGGACGGGATGGTCTACACCCTGCTGGCTGCCGGCCACGAGACGGTGGCCGACATCGCCGACGCCGACATGGTGCTGGTGAACACCTGCGGCTTTATCGAGAGCGCCAAGACCGAGGCCATCGAGAACATCCTGGAGGCCTGCAGCTATAAGCAGCAGAACCCCGCCCTGAAGGTGGTGGTCACCGGCTGCCTGGCCGAGCGCTACCGCAGCCAGATCCGCACCGAGATCCCCGAAGTGGACGCGGTGGTGGGCTGCGCCTCCAACAGCGTCATCGACCAGATCGCCGCCCGGGTGGCCGGCGGCGAGCAGCTGGAGGCTTACGGCCCCAAGCGGGACTTCCCCCTGGGGGGCAAGCGAGTCATCGGCACCCCCGCCCACTACGCCTACCTCAAGATCGCGGAGGGCTGCAACAACCGCTGCCACTACTGCGCCATCCCCCTGATCCGGGGGCCGCTGCGCAGCCGCGACATGGACGACTGCGTGGCCGAGGCCCGCTGGCTGGCCAGCGAAGGGGTCCGGGAGCTGATCGTGGTGGCCCAGGACCCCACCGCCTACGGCGAGGACTGGGGCAAGCCGGGCAGCATCTGCACCCTGCTGGACCGCCTGAACGAGATCGACGGGATCGAGTGGATCCGCATCCTCTACGCTTACCCCGAGCGGATCACCGACGATTTCATCGCCGCCATGCAGCGCAACGGGAAGGTCCTGCCCTACCTGGACCTGCCCATCCAGCACTGCAGCGACGAGATCCTCCGCAACATGAACCGCCGCTCCACCAAAGCGGAGCTGCTGGAGGTCATCGGGCGGCTGCGGGCGGCCATCCCCGGCATCACCCTGCGCACCACCCTGATCGCAGGGTTCCCCGGCGAGACCGAGGCCCAGTTTGAGGAGCTGTGCGAGTTCGTCAAGGCGGTGGAGTTCGACCGGCTGGGCTGCTTTGCCTACTCGGCGGAGGAGAACACCCGCGCCGCCGCCATGGAGGGCCAGCTGGACGAGGAGACCAAGGCGCGCCGGGCCGAGATCGTGATGGAGATCCAGACCGGCATCATGGCCCGCAAGCAGGCCGAAAAGGTGGGCCAGACCCTGCGGGTGCTCTGCGACGGTCTGGACGACGAGAGCGGCCTGTACATCTGCCGCACCGCCGCCGACGCCCCCGAGATCGACGGGGCGGTCTGCGTGGCCAGCGACGAGCCCCTGTACCCCGGCCAGTTCTACAACATCCGCATTGAGGAAAGCGACCTCTACGACCTGTACGGCCGGGTCGCGGAAGGAATCGAAACAGGAGGGACCGACGATGAATCTGCCCAATAAACTGACCCTGGCCCGCATTCTGCTGGTGCCGGTGTTCATGGTGTTCGTATCCCTGACCCAGTACGGGACGGCGGGCTATCAGCCCGGGCTGTACCTGGCGGCGGGGGTGGTGTTTGCCCTGGCCAGCTTTACCGACTATCTGGACGGCCACCTGGCCCGCAAGTGGCATATGATCACCGACTTTGGCAAATTTGCCGACCCCCTGGCCGACAAGGTGCTGACCACCGTCGCCTTCCTGTACATGATGCGGGACGGGGTCTGCTCGCCGGTGGTGCTGACCATCATCCTGACCCGGGAGTTTGCGGTCTCGGGCCTGCGGATGGTGGCGGCCGGCGCCAAGGACGGCAAGGTCATCGCGGCCAATATGTGGGGCAAGGTCAAGACGGTGCTGCAGATGCTGAGCATCATCTTCTATTACTTTGCCGCGGCGCTGGGCGGCCCCACCGACCCGCTGGCCGTGGGGCTGATCGCCAACGCCCTGTGCTGGCTGGTGGCCGCCGTCACCGCCATCTCGGGCATCAAGTATCTGGTGGACAACCGGCACTTCATCAACACCGCAAAGTAAGAGGGGACGTCCATGCACACGAGCCGCCTGCAAAAGACCCTGTCCATCCTGGCCAACCTGGCCGTGGTCTGGATGGAGCTGAAAGCCATCCCCCTGAGCTGGAGCGGGGTCCACGAGCAGATGTTCCTGTTTTACACCGAGCTGTCCAACCTGTTCGCCATGGGGGTCTGCCTGGCGGTGGCCCTCTGCCAGCTGCGGGCGCTGCTGGCTGGCGGCGAAATGCCGGCCTGGGCCCGCACCCTCAAGTATATGGTCACCTGCTGCCTGATGCTGACGTTCCTGACGGTGGTGTTCGTGCTGGCCCCCATGTACGGCCCCGACGGCCATTACGTCATGCTGCTGACCAGCTCGATGCTGTACAACCATTTCCTCAACCCGGTGACGGCCTTTTTGTCCTTTGTCCTGCTGGAGCGGGCCCCCGCCCTGCCCCGGCGGGCCATCGGCTGCGCCATGGCGCCCACCCTGATCTATGGCGGCATCATGCTGGCGGCCAACGTTGCCCGGGTGTACAAAGGGCCGTACCCGTTCTTTTACGTGTACGAGCAGCCCCTCTGGGTGTCCGGGATGTGGGTGGTGGTCATCCTGGGGGGCGCCCTGCTGATCGCCTGGATGGTCTGGAAGCTGGGCGGCGGCCGCCGCGCGGCTTGACGCGGCCCGCCCTTTTGGGGTACAATAGACAAAACCCTGCAACTTATCACAACAGCGCACAAGGAGGCTGCATGATGGCACGAAAGATTGGTATTTTGGGCGCAGGCACCTGGGGGACCGCCCTGGCGCGGATGCTGGCGGTGAACGGCAGCGACGTGCTGCTTTGGTCGGCCATCCCGCAGGAGATCGACAGCCTTGCGCAGACCCATGTTCACCCCAACCTGCCGGGCATGGTCCTGCCCGAGACCCTGCGCTTCACCAAAGACCTGGCCGAGGCGTGCAGCGGCCAGGATATTCTGGTGTTCGCGGTGCCTTCGGTGTTCGTCCGGTCCACGGCCGCCAAGGCGCGGCCCCACATCCGCTACGGCCAGGTGATCGTGGACGTGGCCAAGGGCATCGAACAGGACACCCTCTTCACCATGACCGAGGTCCTGGCCGACGAGCTGGGCAAGGAGGACGGCCCCCGGGGCATCCGGCTGGTGGCCCTGTCCGGCCCCACCCACGCCGAGGAAGTGGCCCTGGACCTGCCCACCACCATCGTGTCGGCCTCGCCCGACACCGAGGCCGCCGAGATCGTGCAGGAAGCCTTTACCAACGGCTGCATGCGTGTCTACACCAACCCCGACATCAAGGGGGTGGAGCTGAGCGGCGCCATGAAGAACGTCATCGCCCTGGGCGTGGGCATCTCCACCGGCCTGGGCTACGGCGACAACGCCCGCGCGGCCCTCATCACCCGCGGCATCGCGGAGATCGCGCGGCTGGGCTCCGCCATGGGATGCAACATCCACACCTTTGCGGGCCTGGCGGGCATCGGCGACCTGATCGTCACCGCCACCAGCCAGCACAGCCGCAACAACCGCGCCGGCCAGCTGATCGGCCAGGGCCGCACCCCCGCCCAGGCCGTCAAGGAAGTGGGGATGGTGGTGGAAGGCATGAACGCCCTGCCCGCCGCCATCGAGCTGAGCGACCGCTACCAGGTGGACATGCCCATCGTGCGGACGGTGAACGCCATCGTCAACCAGGGCATGAGCCCCGCCGAGGCCGTCCACCAGCTGATGACCCGCGACCCGAAAGGGGAGCTGACCTTCTGAGAAGGCGGCAGAATTTTCTTTTTCACAAAAAATATGCAAACGTGCCAGCGCCCGGAAACGGGCGCTTTTTTGTTGCCCTCTCCGTCACATCGCTTTGGCAACAAAGAGAGCTGCAGAAAAAGCCCGCAGGGCGTCCCCTGCGGGCGGTATGAGTAAGCGTAAGCGTTATGCCAGGAAGGTAAACCAGACAAAGGAGGCGGCCACGGCCAGCATCATCAAGATCAGTGCACCGTTGGCAAAGCCTTTGCTGACCGGATAGCCCGAGTTCTCAAACAGGATCATCCGGCGCAGATCGTCCCGGGTCTCTTGGCTGACCGGGCCGTAGAGGTACTGCCAGGCCCCGTCAAAGCCATTCAAAAGCAGCAGGTCGTAAGCCATGCGGGCTATGATGAAAGCTGAAAAGCCAAAAACAAAAATCCAAACATCGAACCATAACCCCAGCGGCTCCAGGGTCACCCGCAATTTGTGAACTGGTGAAGAAGAGAGGATGCTGATACAGACCAATGTCGCTATAAAATGATGAAACAGCGGGCCTCTCTGCTTGAAAAATTCCACTTTATCTGCCTCTCTTTTGCTTAACCACCTACAGATTGAAAATAGTCAACATCCTGTCAAGTGCAAAGAATAGAAGTCAATCAACGGCCGTTGGCTATATACTTGTATTACAAGTTTATTATACCGCGTCGCTGTTTCGCTGTACATACACGATTTTCACATGCTTTTAACACAATTGTACGCAGCATGCACAAAACTCCCCGCCCGCTTGTCAACCGTCCCGGTTTGGTTTATACTATCCTTACACAGATACGGGGAGGTTTTTCGATATGGAGCTGCAAGGCAAATGCGTCCTGTTGGGCGTCACCGGCGGCATCGCCGCTTACAAAATGGCCGGGGTGGCCAGCGCGCTGAAAAAACGGGGGGCCGACGTGGAGGTCATCATGACCCGCAACGCCACCCAGTTCATCACGCCCCTGACCTTTGAGACCCTGACCGGGCACAAGTGCATGGTGGATACCTTCGACCGGGACTTCAAGTTCGAGGTCACTCACATCGAGCTGGCCAAAAAGGCGGACGTCATCCTGGTGGCGCCGGCCACCGCCAACGTCATCGCCAAGATGGCCCACGGCATCGCCGACGATATGCTCACCACCACCGTGCTGGCGGCGCGGTGCCCGAAACTGGTGTCGCCCGCCATGAACACCGGCATGCTGGAAAACCCCATCACCCAGGACAACATCCGCACCCTGGAAAAGTACGGCTTTACCGTCATCCCCTCCGAGAGCGGCCAGCTGGCCTGCCACGACGTGGGCAAGGGCCGCCTGCCCGCCGACGAGGTGCTGCTGGACTACATCAGCCGGGCCCTGGCCCCCAAAGATCTGGCGGGGCTGCACGTCACCGTGACCGCCGGCCCCACCCAGGAGGCCATCGACCCGGTCCGCTGCCTGACCAACCACTCCACCGGCAAGATGGGGTATGCGGTGGCCCGGGCCGCCGCCCTGCGGGGGGCGGAGGTCACCCTCATCCACGGGCCCACTGCCCTGCAGCCGCTGCGCTTTGTCCGGGATGTGCCGGTCACGTCGGCGCAGGAGATGTTCGAGGCGGTCACTGGCTGCTTTGCCCAGACGGATGTTCTGGTCATGGCGGCGGCGGTGGCCGACTACCGCCCCGCGGCGGTGGCCGCCGACAAGGTCAAAAAGTCGGAAGGGGAGATGAGCATCCCCCTGACCCGCACCGCCGACATTCTGGGCACCATCGGCCCGGCCAAGACCCACCAGTTCCTCTGCGGCTTCTCGATGGAGACGCGGGACATGGTGGCCCACTCGGCCGACAAGCTCCGCCGCAAAAACCTGGATATGATCGTCGCCAACAACCTCAAGGACCCCGGCGCGGGCTTTGGGGTGGACACCAACCTGGTCACCTTCCTCACGCCGGACGGGGCGGTCCGTCAGCTGCCCCTGATGAGCAAGGACGCGGTGGCCGGGGCCATCCTGGACGAGATCCTGGCGCGGAAGGGCAAGTGACCTTTTGTAGTATCCTACAAAAAACAGGCCCGATTTCCGGCTTTTTCTCGAAAATGCAGGGGAACTGTTTATTTCACCGGCCAAAAATACTATAATAAACAGTGACAATGAAACATTGTGTCCTTGCGGGGGCGGGCCCCTGCGGGCGGACGCTTGGCGGCCGGCCAGGCCGCGATATTTGGGAGGTAAAGCCTATATGAGTATGTTCAGCAATTATGACCAGCGCCTGCTGGATCATGTCACCAAGCTCCATTTTATCGGCTGCGGGGGCAGCGGGATGTTCCCGCTGATCCAGATCCTGGCGGCCAAGGGCTACCAGATCACCGGCAGCGACGTGCTGGATGGCAGCATCATCCAGGCCGAGCGGGCCATGGGCATCCGGGTGACCCTGGGCCATGACGCCAACAACATCGTGGGGGCGGATATGGTGGTGTATTCGGCCGCGATCCCCAAAGATAATGTGGAGCTGGCCGCCGCCGAAAGCTACGGCATCCCCACCGTCGAGCGCAGCGTCCTGCTGGGCTACGTCAGCCGCCTGTACAAGAGCAGCATCTGCGTGGCGGGCACCCACGGCAAGACCACCACCACTGCGATGATCACCACCGCCCTGGAGCTGGCCGGCCGCGACCCCAGCGCGGTCATCGGCGGCAAGCTGCCCCTCATCAACGGCTACGGCAAGGCGGGCATGGGCGACGACATCGTGGTGGAAGCCTGCGAGTTTGCCGAGACCTTCCTCAAGCTGACCCCCTATCTCTCGGTGGTGCTGAACATCGACAACGACCATCTGGACTACTACGGCAGCATGGGCGAGCTGAAGTTTGCCTTCAAGCGGTTCTCCCTCATGACCCAGTTCATGATCTTTGCCAACGCCGACGACCGCAACACCATGGACGTGATGTACACCATCCAGCGCCGGGTGCGCACCTTCGGCATCCGGAACGGCGGCGACTACCAGGCGGTGAACATCAGCGAGTACCGCCCCGGCTTCTATGAGTTCGACCTGAAGGAGTGGGACGCCGGCGGCAATGGTATTTCGGGCCACATCAAGCTGTCGGTGCCGGGCTACCACAACATCTACAACGCCCTGGCGATGTGCAGCGTCTGCCGCACCATGGGCCTGACCGCGGAGCAGTGCGCCGCCGCCCTGGCGGAGTTCAAGGGCGTCTGCCGCCGGTTCGAGGTCTGCGGCGAGTGCAACGGCGCCGTGGTGGTGGACGACTACGCCCACCACCCCACCGAGATGCGGGCCACCCTGACCACCGCCAAAGAGCTGGGCTACAAGCGCCTGATCGCCGTGCATCAGCCATTTACATACAGCCGCACCAAGATGCTGCTGGATGATTTTGCCGACGTGCTCAAGCTGGCGGACATCACCGTCCTGACCCCCATCCTGGGCAGCCGCGAGCCCAACGACCCCTCCATCAGCAGCGAGAAGCTGGCCGCCAAAGTCCCCGGCGCCGTGGTGGTGGACAGCCTGGACGCCGCCGCCGGCTGGGTCCGGGAGAACGCCCATGAGGGCGACCTGGTCCTGACCCTGGGCTGCGGCGACATCTACAAGGCCGCCCGCAAGATGGTCCAGTAAGGGCGGACCGGTATGAACGCGCCGATCGATCTGCGGGACGTGGTACTGCACACCCCGCGGCTGACTCTGCGCCCCTGGCGCCTGAGCGACCTGGACGACTTCTACGCCTATGCCCAGGAGGACGGGGTGGGCCAGATGGCCGGCTGGCTGCCCCACAAAAACCGGGAGGAAACCCGGAAGATCCTGGACCTTTTCATCGGCCAGCACAAGACGTTTGCCCTGGAGTACCAGGGCGGCGTAGTGGGCTCCCTGGGCGTGGAGTGCTACGAAGAGGAGCACTATCCCGAACTGGCCGCTTACCGGGGGCGGGAGATCGGCTATGTCCTGGCCAAACCCTGCTGGGGCCGGGGCCTGATGCCGGAAGCGGTGCAGGAAGTCATCCGCTACCTGTTTGAGGTGGAGAAGCTGGATTTTCTCATGGCAGGGCATTTCGAGCGCAACACCCGCTCGGCCCGTGTGATCGAAAAGTGCGGCTTTATCTACTGCAAAACCCTTCCCTATGAGACCCAATACAACACCGTGGAAACCTCCGTGGAGAGCATCCTGTGGAATCCCGCCGCAAAAGTAAAATAAAATGGGAATAACCTCTTGCATTTTCCGCCAAAGTGTGGTATCATATCTAAGTCGCAAGACACTTTGGACGGTTAGCTCAGCTGGTAGAGCATCTGCTTGACGTGCAGGAGGTCACAGGTTCGAGTCCTGTACCGTCCACCAAAACAAAAACCCGAGGCCGCAGGCCCCGGGTTTTTGTTTTGCACGGGCATCGCAGAGGCGGCCCCGGTTCGAGTCCTGTACTGCTGCGCAGTCGAGCCGCGTCCTGCGGACGAAACAGGCGAGGCAGAGCAGGGGCCGTGGTCTGAATGTTCAAGCGCATTGCATGCGCGCCGGAAATTCAGGGCACCGCAACCCGACCCACCAAACAAGGCGTATCCGAACCCAATTTTCTACGAGGAAGGGTTCGGGTACGTTTTTTCTTTACCCGAAGTGCTGCGTAGAGTATATACAGACGGCTAAAACATAGAAAAGCAGCAAAAAGCGGGGTTCTGCCTGTCCAACGGCAGAGCCCCGCTTTTGCTATTTTACTGTTTACGGCTTCTATCTGTTACGCCGCGCTTTCCTGGCCTTTTTCCATTTCCCGATTTTCAAGCCAAGCCTCAAAAGCCCTTTGATTTTCCTCGATTTCAAAAAATGCCTGGATCCCGGGCAGAAATGTCCGGGCCAGGCATTCGAGAGAACCTGCGGGCAGGCCGGATTCTTTTTCGATATCCTTTTTCTTTTTGCTCAAAAATCATCCTCCGCTTGTTCCAAAACCCGATATGCTTCATATTGATTCACCTCGATTCATTTCGATTTTCGTGGTCTTTCCGTGTATATTTGCTTGTTTGATAAAACTCAATGACTTCCTTTGGTATCCGCTCTAGCAGTGTCAACACATCCTCATAGTCGCACCGGAGCTGCGCATCCCGCAGCTCCTTAAGGACGCTGGTCTTGGTGGCGGCTTCCAGGGACTGTGCCAGCTCGGCATTCTTCTTTTTCAGCTTTTTATTTTCGGCGGCTGTTTCGGTGAAGGCTACATTGTACTTCTTGAGTTGGGTCTGCATCTTCTCCACAGCCGGAATATAACCGTCCAGAAGATTGGAAATCTCGGCGGCCCGTTTCTTACTGTTGAAGGGGCCAATATCGTTCAAAAGTTCATCCAGCTTTTGGCGTTGCTTGTTGAGGCGGGTCATCTCTTTGAAGATGCGGGGCGGAATATGGTCGCGACCCGTCTGGCTGGCACTCTCGCCACGCTCCAGGTCGGGGTATTTTATGACCATGTGTTCCCAGAACTTGTCCTGCCACCAGGTCAGCTTCTTTTTGTTGCCCACGATCTCCTTGGCGCTGAGTCTGCCATCCGCAGTCAGCGGGACAAAAGAAAGGTGCATATGGGGCGTCTTCTCGTCCATATGCACCACGGAGGAGATGATCGTTTTTCTGGATTGGTGTTGTTCAAAGAAGCGGAGTGATTCTTCAAAGTAGCGTCGGACTTCGGGCAGATTCTTACTCTTGAAAAATTCCGGCGTGGCGGTGAACAGGACTTCTACCACCCGGACGCTGTCTGTTCGGGTGCGGCAGCCGGCGGCGCTGATTTGGCGCTCAGCTTCGGCTCGGTAACGCTGAGGCGGCTCAATCAGGTGGAAGTTGTATTTGCTGCGGGAGCGGTCAATATCAGGGTTGCTGGCGTACTTTTCTTTAGTACGCTCGTTGTGGGCTTCGATGTTGGATATCTCCGGCCCCTTGTACTTGGCGAAGCGCATGATGGCATATTGTGGTTGGCTCAAGGACGGCCCTCCTTTTTGGCAATTCAATCATATTGGTGACGGGCATAGTACAAACTCCTTTCTTTTGGATAGGTGGGTAAAATTCAACTATAAAAGTGGTGCTGGACAAAATGGAGCTGTTGACAAAATCGCTCTCTAAAAAATTTTTCTCATAAGAAGTACCAAAAACAATCCATATTTGTCATGGATTCGAGATTTTCAAATTCATAAGCTGGCTCTGGTTTTCAAAAATGGACTTTGTCAACAGCTCCAGCTTGGACAGTACCACGCCGATCTGGCTTTTGCCCTCGCCGCCGCGGCCCTTGATGACCATCATCCGCTGGCCCTTGTTGCTGGGGATGAGGCAGTACCCGATAAACTCCTGGACCGTGGGGATATCCTCCGGGTAGAGCAGGTCGGACAGGAACCGCAGCCACTGGGCGGGCTGGGCCGCTTTGGGGTTATATCGGACCGGCAGCCGGTTGCGGACCACTTCCGGTTTGCCCTCCTGAAAACTTCCATCCAAGTGCAGGGTCCCATTGGCCAGATGGATGAAGTTGGTAACTGGCCGGAAATCATCCACCTGGGCTGAGAGTTTCAGCAGGTCTAGGATGTTGCCCACCTTGCGGGCCACGTTGCTGCTGGCATAGTTCCGAAGCTCCTCATAGATCATGCTGCGCAGTGGTATTTCGTCCGTTACCCGGCCATCTTCGGTGAAAAAGAAACCGTTGCAGAAAACGATTTTGTGGGTGGACATGAAGGTTTCACAGAAAACCGCTTCATTGATCCGATGTCCTTCTTCCAGCCAAACTGGGTCGTTGGAGCCGGGCCGGTAGGTGTTGCTTTTCATGCGACCTCCTTTGCTTTGAGGGTGTCCAAGCGGGCTTCCATTCTGGGCAGAAGTTGACCATCCAGCAGGCGTTTGGCGGTGGTCGCCTGCTTCACGGTGACGGCAGCCTTTATGGTTTGAAAAAGATTCACTTGCACCTCGCAATTTTAACAGGGTGAGGGCACACGGTGCCTTGCCGTGTGCCTGATCGGATAAAGTTTGCTGGTCTCCCGCATCGCTTCTGACAGGCAACCATTCATCTCTGAGGGTGCTGTGCCATCCCTTTCGGGCGCTCGCTCCGGGTGGAGGTCGTGGCGGTTTAGGCGGTGAGGACGGTCATTCAGTTTTACATTGGAGACAGTATAGCAGAAAATCCAGAGCTTTCCCGTATGTCCAAGAGGTTGGAAATTTGACTCAAAATGCCCCGATTTCCACGCTCTTGGACAAAGCGAGGCCCTCCCGTAGCGCAACGAGAGGGCCTATTGGTCAATATTCTGTTGAGTGATATTTTCGGTAGCGGCTACCGAAATTCTTTCCTATGTCATCCGGCTGTATGCTTTGACGAGGGTTTGTGATACAATAAGGCAAAGTCCCAGCACAGAAGGAGGGCAGAATCATGGAACAGGACAAGCGAGGCCGGGGCCGGCCGAAAATCGATACGCACATTACCGAGGCTTACGCTTCTAGCAGACGGCAGGCTGTCAATGCTGTGTACATGTATGAAGGTGTCGATCTAATTTCGGTAGCGGCTACCGAAATTCCAGACAGTGACCTTCTATGGTGCTCCGATGCCTCCACTCAAACGGCAGGCGGGAAACAAGGCATCTTGGAGCAGCTTGGGCGAATGCTGATACAAGACAAGTTCAGCCAGGATGACTGTATTACCATCGCTAGTTTTGCGATTCAGGCATTGAAAGCGGGACATACTTCCAGAGAGATCGAAAAGGCGATTCGTAAAGTCCGGCTCACGAACAAAAAAGCCTCTGCCGATCCTGAAAACGAGGCACTCAACCATGCGGCGGTAAATGCGTTGGACGAGCTGCGGTCGATGGGAGACACAGGCGATACGGGCCTGTAAAAAGGTTTGCCGCTCTCCCTGCATGAGCTTCCTGCCCCCTTCCGGCGGCGTTGTCCGGCTCGCTCCTTCAGGAGGTCTTGGCCGGGTATTCCATGCAGACGGTCGTTCGGTTCTCAAAGTGCAAACAGGGCGACGGAAGCAAAAAATCGCTACACAAACAGACCGGAAAACTCTCCCTTCTCGGGAGGCCTCCAGTTCTGTTTTATGTAGCGATTCAATTTGTTCTAAAACTGCTCCGATCGCTCCGAATGCTTTGAGAATCGAGCCAAAATATCTATGTGATTTATTTTCTATATTTAATTGTTTGGTGAGTATATCATGGGTTCGCGCAGGATGTCAACAGCTTTTTACGACAGCAAAGCGATTTCGGCGAGATGCAATAGAACAGATTGAAAATTTTGGCAAAATGCTAAATAGAACGAAATATCGGTACGAAAGACGAGGGTATTATACCTTTGCTCAGCAGAGGGCAAAAAGGCTGGCAGATGGGTGCAAACGCATCATCTGCCAGCCTTTATTTCTGCTGGTTTGCAATCGCTAGAATAGGAAGCGTAGAGCCTACTCTCGTTGCCCGCTCCTTTGCAAAGGTATAATAGCCGCAAGCGGCTATTTGGCCAAGAAGTGTGCGCTTTGCGCAGATCGGCTTTTGCCCGCTTTAGCGGGCATGGCATAACACACCTAGACTTTGCGGGGCAAAGTCGTGTGCCACGAAACCCCTGCGCGGTTTCTTTGGATTCTTCCGGTTATGATTCTGCCGGCTTATTTTCTCCCGCGCTGTCCTTTGTGGTCCCGCCGGCACGATAGGTTACTGGCAGGCAGACCAGGGCCGGCAGGTTGACACGATCCTGGGCGAGCAGCAGATCAACCGCCGCCCGGGCGATCTGCTCAGCAGGCTGGACAATGGTGGAACAGGACAGATCTTCACTGTCAAAGCGGTAAATACCATCAAAACCGATCATTTGGATGTGGGTAGGGACGAGGACTCCTCTGGCCCGCAGCCTTTTCTCGATCTCATAGCAGAGACGGTCCGTGTTGCAGAAGATACCATCGTAGTCGAAAACGCCGCTGTGCAGGCGAGCATCCAGAAAAGTATCGAAAGGCGTGAACCCCTCCTCATTTTGTACGGAGAGAGAATCGAAAGGGACGCTCCGTTCCCGGCAGGTCGCCTCAAAGCCGGCCTGGCGTTTGTCGGGCTCGCCGGCAATAGCCGAACCCAGACGCAAAAAGAGCAGCTTTTGACAGCCCAGTTCCAGCAGTTTTTGGGCGGCCAGCTGCCCACCGCCAAAGTTATCAGAAGCGACACAGGGCACACCGGCTCTAAAATGCCGGTCGATACTGACAAAAGGCAAATCAGGGGCAACCTCCAGATCGGGGTTGTAGGTCAGGGCGATGACCCCATCCACTTTGTTCTGCCGTACCATGTCCAGACACCGCTGTTCCGCCTGCCCGTCGTAGTTGGTGATAGAGACAATGGCCCGGTAATCCCGGCGGGTCAGCTCTCCGATCATGGCATCGGACAGGTAAGCAAAGAAGGGGTTGCGGAGAGTCGGCCAGATGAGAGCGACCGTATTGGTTCGGTTAATCTTGAGGCCGCGGGCATAACGGTTGACACTGTAGCCCAGTTTGTGGGCAGTGGCCAGCACTTTTTCCCGGTATTCATCCCGGACCGGAAGATTATTGTACACTTTGGAGACGGTACCAAGAGCCACTCCGGCTTCAGCGGCCACATCTTTCATCGTGGGGGCGGTGTTTCTTTTTGGGGCCATAGGACTGCTCCTTGCAAGGTGAATTCAAAGTGCAAAGCCCTGCTCTGTTTTCATTCCAGAGCAGGGCTTTGCCGCGTACATGATCCAATGAAGGAAGATGAAGGAGGGGAAACACGTTGGTTACAGTGCGAGGGAGTATTGCTCGACGGTGATACGGGCCGCGCCGTCGGCGGCAAAGGTGATGCGTTCGGCTTCGGGCGGAGTGTAGATGCAGGCCGTCATGGTCTGCTCGCCGCCGTTGATAAAGACCTCGATGCTGTTGCGGTCCAGCAGGATGCGGAGGCTGAGCGTATCGCTCTGGCCGCGCACGGTGCAGCTGCGAAGGTGTACGATATCCTGATGGAACCCTGCCTGGCTCCGGTCAAGGATGAGCCGCCGGGTGCGCGGCTCATAGGTAAGGGTGGTAGAGTGGTCGCCGTCGGCGGCCAGCTTGATGGTAAAAGCGCGGCACTCCTTGCCCTCGGGAGTGATGGTCACGCGGAGGTCAGCCACCCGGCCGCCAATGCCTTCCAGAGCTGTCTCGCCTTCCATGAGGACATTCTCGTGCAGGACACGCGCGCCGTGGGCGGCGTCCAGCTCCCGAACGGGGGTCTGGATCAGACGGCCGTCCCGAATGTGCAGCTCCCGCGGGCAGATGGTCTGTCCGAACCACTTGGCCCCATGGGGCTGATCGCTGATGCCGGACCAGGACTGCATCCAGGCCGTCATAATCCGGCGGCCATCGGGGGCCTGCATGGTCTGGGTAGCGTAGAAATCAATGCCTTCGTCCATCAGCTGGACCTCTTCACGGGCGAAGCGGTGGGATACCGGGTCGTAGCTGCCGATGAAAGCGATGACGCAGTGCCCGTTGTGGAACTCGTCCCGGGCCTGCATCTCCATGGGGCCGACCATCAGCACCTGCTTGCCGTCCAGCTCAAAGAAGTCGGGGCACTCCCACATGACGCCGTATTCGCCGCGGCTGGCGTCCAGGATGGTGACGTATTCCCAGTGGAAACCGTCGGCGCTGTGGAACAGCAGGGCCGCGCCGCCCTCTGTTTTGCCCTGCCCGACCAGCACGGCGGAATAGCTGCCGTCCGGCTCCTGCCAGATCTTGGGGTCGCGGAAATCAAAGCGGCTGAAGCCTTCGGGCAGGCAGGTTTCGTCCAGCACGGGATTCTGAGCCAGCTTGACGTAGTCGAGGCCATCTCCGACGGCGATGCTTTGGGTCTGCACATCCCGGGTCTTGCCGTCCGGCTGCTCTTCCCTGCGGACGCTGGTGTAAAGCAGCAGCTGGCGGCCGTCGGGCAGCTGCGCGGCCGAGCCGGAGAAGCAGCCGTCTTTGTCGCTGGGGCTGTCGGGGGCCAGGGCCGCGGGCAGATAGTCCCAGTGCAGCAGGTCGGTGCTGACGGCGTGGCCCCAGTGCATGGGGCCCCATACCGTCTTGTAGGGGTAATACTGGTAGAACAGGTGGTACTTGCCCTGGTAATAAGAGAAGCCGTTGGGATCGTTCATCCAGCCGACGTAGGGGGTCAGGTGGTAGGCGGGGCGTTCGGCGGCGGGGATGGCCGCGCCGTGCCGCGCTTCATAGGCGCGGGCGTTTTGTAAGGTCGTGCTGTCCATAGCAGTCTCCTGTGAAAAGATTCCGCCGGGCCGGGATGCAGCCCGGCGGTTCGGTCATGCGTGGTGTGTCAAAAGCGCGGGGAAATTCAGGCGTAGTAGGCGTCCAGATACTTCTGCATGATGGCCAGGTAGTCGGACAGGCGGTACTCCTCCAGCATACCCAGATATTCCTCCCAGGCGCCGCCGGCCATGCCGTTCATGATCCAGTCGGCCTTGCAGGTGTTCATGTAGGTGGACAGGTCGGTCTCGAGCTCGGAGATGGTATCGGTGTCCTCGCTGCTCATAAAGACGTTGGGGAAAACATAATCGTTGTGCATCTCAGGGGTGTAGATCTGCTCGATCCAGTCCAGACGGTACTGGGCGTCGTCGGGGCAGGTGACATAGACGTCGTAGTAGTCGTTCAGGACGGCCAGAGGACCGTTGACGCTCTCGGCCTCGCGGACCTCGACAGGGGAAGCATCGCCCAGGGGCGCGTGCTTGAGCATCGGCTCGCCGTCGGCGTTGGTGGACATTTCAAAAATGTCAAAGCCGTCGTCCTCGCCATAGGTGCCCCAGTTGTTCTGAGCCGACTGGATGGGGATGTACATCTGGTCCAGCCAGGCACAGACCAGGGCGGGATTGGCTGCCTTGGCAGTGACCACGCAGCGGCCGCGGTTGAAGCCGCTGGTGAAAGATCCATTGTACGGGGTAATGTTGGTCGTGTCGGCGGCCAGCGGGGGCAGGGGCTCCCAGTCGGTCAGGTTGTCAATGTTGGCCACATCCCAGGTAAAGCAAACGCCATACCGGCCGGATTTGCCCTTGGAGACATAGGTGGACCACTCCTGCGTGAAGCACTCGGGGTCGATCAGGTTTTCGGTGTACAGCTTGTGCAGCCACTGGATGCCGTCCCGGTAGCCCTCCTGCGCGGCGGCGCAAATCACTTTACGGTCGTTGGTGACGGCGATGTGGCGGCCCTTGTCCATGTCGCCGTAGCCCTCGCCGAAGCCGTTGATGAGGATGGCGGGGTCCTGGTCGCCGTCGTTGACGATGCAGGACATGGGGATGATGCTGCCCTCGATACCGAATTCGCTCTGAATGGAGGCGGCATTGTCCCGGAAGGCGATCAGCACCTGCTCGAACTCGTCCACGGTGTGGGGCATCTCAAGGCCCAGGAAGTTGAGCCACTTGGTGTTGATGAAGGGCATACTGCCGACGGTCTGGATCGCGGTCTTGTCCACACCCAGCTGCTCGATCCAGGGCAGGGCCCAGATGTGGCCCTCGGTGTCGGTGCACATGGTGCGGTACTCGGGGTACTTCTCAAAGACGGCCTGCAGGTTGGGCATACAGGTGTCGATGTACTCCTCCAGGGCGACGACCACCCCCTGCTTGGCGTAGCGGAGCAGGTTGCTGTCCGAGAAATCGGCGGTAAAAACAAAGTCGGTCAGGGTGTTGGGGTTGGACATATTCAGGCTGATCTTGTCGCCCCACTGGTCGGACTGGATGGCGGTCCACTCGATGTGGACGTTAGTGGATTCTTCCAGCCGCTTGAAAATGGTGCGGTTGTTAGGTTCCGATTCGCTGCCTGCGGGATAGCTGGTGGTACCGGTCAGGGTGACGGTCTCAGCAAGGGGGAATTCGACCGGTCCGTCTACCACGATGGCCGCAGCCGCTTCGTCGCCGGCAGAGCCCTTGCCGCCGCAGGCGGTCAGAGCCATGGCGGAGCCGGCCAGAGCGGCGGCCTTGAGGAAGTTGCGGCGGGAAATCATCTTTTTCATAGCTTTTTCTCCTTTTTCTTCTTGGTTTGTGTTCTGCAGGGATGCGGGCGTCAGCCCTTGATGGAACCGGCCATGATGCCGGCGTCGAAATACTTCTGGAAGAAGGGGTACATGACGATCAAGGGCAGGCTGGAAATGATGATGGTGGCATATTTGAGCAGCTCGGCCAGCTGGGCGCGCTCAGCGGTGCTCTGGATGTCGGCGATCATGCCGGACTCGGGCTGGCTCTGGATCAGGATGGAGCGCAGCACCAGCTGCAGGGGCTGCTTGGCGGTGTCGTTCAGGTAGATCATGGCGTCAAAGTAGCTGTTCCACATGGCGACGAACTGCCACAGGGCCAGCACCGCCACCAGAGGCATACAGATGGGCACCAGGATCTTGAAGAAGAAAGTCATCTCGCTGGCGCCGTCCACATCGGAGGCCTCCCGCAGCTCGCGGGGAACGCCCTGGTAGTAGGTGCGCGCAATGATCATGTTCCAGACGCTGAACGCGCCGGGCAGGATGACGGCCCACATCGAATCCAGAAGGCCCAGGTTGTTGATGAGCAGGTAGGTGGGGATCAGGCCACCGCCGAAGAACATGGTGATGACAAAGAGGGTGTTGAAGATCTTTTTGCCGCGGAAATCGGGCAGGGACATGGGGTAGGCCGCCAGCATGGTGACCACCACCGAGATGACGGTAAAGAGCACCGAGTAGAGGACGGCATTTTTGAAGCCGGTCCAGATCTGGGCGTCGGTGCCCACGCGCTCGTAGGCGGTCAGGGTCCATTTGCTGAAATCAAAGGTGATGCCCTGGTTCTGGAGGGTGACGGGGTCCATAAACGATGCAATGACGATGTACACCACCGGGACCACGATAGCGACCACGAACAGGGCCAGCAGGACATAGCCGATGAACAGGATCGCTTTATCCTGCCGGGTATAGATCGCGAGCCGGCCGCTCTTTTTAGCTTTCGCTGCCATGACTGTGCCTCCTTACAATCCCTTGCCGTCGTTCATCTTGGCGACGATCTTGTTCACGGCTATCAGCAGAATGACGTTGACCACCGTGTTGAACAGGCCGACTGCCGTCGAGAAACTGTAGTCGCCGTCGATCAGGCCGCGCTTGTACACATAGGTGGCGATGATCTCGGAGGTCTGCATATTCAGGTCGGTCTGGAGGGCGTAGGCTTTTTCAAAGCCGATGCTCATGATGTTGCCGGCCTGGAGGATGAACTGGATGACCACCATATCTTTGATGGCGGGCCACTCGACCGTCATGATCTGCTGCAGCAGGTTTGCGCCGTCGATCATGGCCGCTTCCTTCAGGTCCTTGCTGGCATTGGAGAGGGAGGCCGTGTACATGATGGAGGACCAGCCTGCGCCCTGCCAGATGCCGCTGATGATGTAGATGGGGCGGAAGGCCTCGGGGATGGTCATAAAGTTGATGCTGGTGTGCAGCAGTCCGTTCAGCGGGCCGGTGACCGACAGCAGGACGCGGACCATACCGCAGAGGACGATGACCGAGATGAAGTTGGGCATATACAGCACCAGCTGGATCTTCTGTTTGATCTTTTTGCTCTCGATGCGGTTGAGCAGGAAAGCCAGAATGATGGGGATGGGGAAGCCCCACAGCAGGCCGTAGACGCTCAGCTTGAGGGTGTTGACAAGGTAGCGCTGGAAATCCGGCGAGGACATGAAGCGCTGGAAGTGTTCGAGACCGACCCACTCGCTGCCCAGGATGCCCTGGAAGGGGTTATAATCCTGGAAAGCGATCAGGATGCCGCCCATAGGCATGTACTTGAAAATCAGGGTCAGCGCCACCGCCGGCAGGATGAAGATCAAATACAGCTGCCAGTGCCGCGCCATATAGACGCCCGTATTGTGCACACGCTGGCTGGCCGAGACTGCTACCGTCCCGGATCGGGATGCTTTCATGTAGATTCCTCCTTTTCATTTGCAATGTGACACATTTGTTTTACATTTGCACCTTCCGCAAAACACAGAGCCCTTTGTGTCTGGTTCAAATGTAAAATCCTTACGCCCTCTTTATACCACGCCGTGTGGCAAAAGTCAACATTATTTCGCCCACCCGACAGTATATTTCGGTGAGTTTGTATGATTGCACAAAAACCGGTGTGTGCAAATGTGCAAACCGATGTTTTTGCGTTTGCACATTTGACTAATGTGTGCATTTGCACTATACTATAAGCAAAGGAGGGATTCCGATGGCAACCAGAGTTACCATCCAAGACATCGCCAACGAGCTGCAGCTCTCGCGCAGCACAGTATCGAAGGCTATCAACAACACCGGCGTTCTGGCTGACGCCACCCGCGAGAAGATTTTGCGCAAGGCTGCCGAGATGGGCTACAAGCAGTTCGCCTACCTGCCCCTGTTCCAGCCGGAAAGCGCAGCGGCCCCGGCGGACGCCCCAACAAACGCGCCGGCCGAGGCGGAAGCCCAGCCTGGCGGCAAGCGGGAGATCGCCATGATGACCACTTGTTTTTTGAGCAACTCCCACTTTTCTTCCATGATGCTGGACCGCTTCCAGTCCGAGATCCACCACCTGCACTACTGCATGACCATCTACCGCATCTCCCCGGAGGAACTGCGCCAGCGCCGCCTGCCCTCTGCCTTTGACCCCGAGCGCACCGCCGGCATCATCTGCTTTGAGGTGTTCGATTATGAATACGCCCAGATGCTCTGCGAGCAGGGCATCCCGATCCTGTTTGCAGATTCACCGGTGACGGAACTGAAAGCGCCCCTGAAAGCGGACCTTTTATATATGGATAACCATGTCGAGATCCAGCATTTCATCCAGATCATGCACCAGCGCGGCAAGGATCGGATTGGCTTTATCGGCGAAATCAGGCACTGCCAGTCCTTTTTTGAGCGGTATGCCGCCTATGCCAGTGCCATGACCCAGTTGGGCCTGGCCGGCAGCTTGCAATACTGCGCGCTGGAGGGCCTTTCTCCTGCATATTTTGAAGATGCGCTGCGAGCCATGCTGAAAACCCACGGGTTACCGGATGTTTTTATCTGTGCCAATGACTTTGTAGCCATCGATGCCATCCGAGCCCTGCGCAACCTTGGGGTCTCCGTGCCGGAAGACATCTGGATCTGCGGCTTTGACGACAGCCAGGAGGCTTCGGTCATGACGCCGCGGCTGACTTCCATCCATATCCACGGGCAAATCATGGGCTTTACTGCCGCCGACCTGCTGATGACCCGCATCAAGGAACCCTCGCTGAATTACCGGACCGTCTACACTGAGACCAACCTGATCCTGCGGGAATCCACGGGAGACCATGAGGCAAAAGTATGAGCAACCTGATCGATCCTGACCGCCCGCTGATGGCCTTTATCACCAAAATGGCCTACAGCGCCTACCTGAACATTTTATGGCTGATCTGCTGCCTGCCCATTGTCACCATTGGCGCGTCCACCACCGCCCTGTTCTACGTCACCTTGAAGATGGCAGAGGACCGGGACGACGGCTTGACCGGGATGTTTTTCCGGGCTTTCCGGCAAAACTTCCTGCCAGCCACCAAACTCTGGCTGGTTTTGTTGGGCGCGGGGGCGTTTCTGGCAATAGACGGCTATATCGTCTGGCATATCTGGAGCCAGAGCATATTCTGGACGCTCGTCGCCGCTTTGCTCATCGTGGCGGCCATTGTCTACGCGGTGGTTCTGCTGTATGCGTTCCCACTGCTGGCGCGGTTCGAGAACACGACCTTCGGCATTCTCAAAACTGCCCTGCTGGTGGGGCTGCGCTACCTTGTCTGCACGCTGCTGATGGCCGGCATCTATTTTTTGATGGGCTGGGTGGTGGTTAACCTCTTTACCCCCGCCTTCCTGCTGGGGTTTGGCTGCTGCGCGATGCTCTGTTCTTTCCTGCTGGTCAACATCATTCACGCCATTGGCGGCGACCCGGACGCTGAGAACAAAGAGGATGGAGAAAACCAACATGCCGCGGATGAATGAGCGGGCCCGGCAGGACTGGGCCACCCTGCGCAGCCTCCATGGCAAAAAGAGGCTGGAGCATATCTGGAGCTACTATAAGCTGCCCATCATCGTCGCGCTGATCCTGTTTTATATGGCAGGTTATGCCGTCTACCGGCAGGCTACTAAAAAGGAGGACGTGCTTTATCTGGCGCTGGTCAATATCGCGCCGGGCGACACTCTGACCGAACAGCTGACCGCCGGTTTTGCCAGGGACCAGGGCCTGACCGGCAAACAACAGGTGTATCTCTACAGCGGCCTGCTGCTCTCGGAGAGCGAGGGCGCGGATAAAGAATATGTTTATGCCTCTGAAATGCGGATCGTGTCGGCCGTCACAGCCCAGCGGCTGGACGTTGTCCTGATGGACGCCGAAGCGCGGGACGCCTTTGCCGCCCAGGGCTATCTTGCGGACCTGAGCAGCCTGATACCCGGCCTTGCGTGCCAATGGCTGGACGTCTCCCAAACGCCGCTGATCCGTAAGGCCGGCTTCCCCGAGGCAGTCTATCTGGGGGTGCTGGCCAACGCGCCCCACCCCGAGCGCGCCGCCGCCTATATCGACTATCTGCTCACATAAGAAAGGAAGGACCGTCCATGGATATTTTGGCAATCGGTGAAATTTTGATCGACCTGACCCAGACCGGTACCGACGAAAACGGGATCCCTCAGTTTGCGGCCAACCCCGGCGGCGCGCCCGCCAATCTGGCGGTGGCAGCCGCCAAGCTGGGCGCACAGACCGCCTTTATCGGCAAAGTAGGTGCCGACGGCTTTGGCAGTTACCTAACCAGCGTGCTGAAGCAGAACGGGGTGGACGCTTCCCACGTGGCAGTTGACCCCGAGGACCCCACTACCATAGCGGTGGTTTCGGTGGACGCCTCCGGCGAGCGGAGCTTTAGCTTTTACCGTAAAGCGAACGCCGACGTCAAGCTCACTGCCGGCGATATCCCCGACAGCGCCTTGCAGCGCGCCAGGTTTGTCCATTTCGGCTCGGTCAGCCTGACCGCCGACCCGTCCCGCAGCGCCACTCTGGACGCGGTGTGCCGTGCCAGGGCAATGGGCAAGGTCATCACCTATGATCCCAATTATCGCGCAAACCTCTGGCCGGATGCGGCTGCCGCCGTCGCACAGATGAAATCCCCGCTGAAACTTGTGGATATCCTCAAAGTCTCGGATGAGGAGCTGCCTCTGCTGACGGGCACCACCGACTGCGAGACCGGCACCGCCCTTTTGGCCGAACAGGGCATCCGGCTGATCTTTGTCACCCTTGGGCCAGATGGCGTATTTTACCGCATGGGCGGCCGGACCGGACGTGTTGCCGGCGTCCCCTGCACCGTCGGGGATACCAACGGCGCGGGCGACACTTTCTTCGGCGCAGCCCTCTCCAAGCTCTGCAAAGAGGATCTTGATGCTCTGACCCCTGAAAAACTGGAAGCCATCCTGGCCTTTGCCAACAAAGCCGCCAGCCTCACCACCAGCCGGCACGGAGCGATCCCCGCCATGCCCACCCTGGCGGAGGTCGAAGGCTAAAATTCAGACACATAACTTGTCCGCAGGAAATCCGCACAGACTTGCTGCGGGCAGTTTGTACTTTCTGGGGTGTGCTGTACAGCCCTATAAGGAAGCAGGGTTTGGGGAAGGCACTCCCCAACAAGTACGACCGGCAAGTGTGCTGCGATTTCAAATTTTGAAATTGTGGCCACAGGTCGATACTTGCTTATCGCTTTTTTCAAAACTTTTCCCTCTCTGGCTTTCAAAAAGCGCCGCGGCTTTTTCTGATATACCAACAATTTGCGGCAAAACACTTGCCTTGTCTCGCAAAACATGGTATACACATTATACGAAAGTTTGCTTTATCTGCCTGTTTTACCGAAGGGAGGCCTCCATGACCGCCGTGATTTACGCCCGCTACTCCTCGGACAGCCAGCGCGAAGCCTCCATTGAAGGCCAGCTCAGGGACTGCAAAGACTACGCCGAGCGCAACGGTATCACCATCGTGGGCACCTACATCGACCGGGCTTACTCTGCCAAGACCGACGACCGACCCGAATTTCAGCGGATGATTCAGGACAGCGCCAAAAAGATTTTCGATGCGGTCCTGGTCTGGAAACTGGACCGCTTTGCCCGCAACCGCTACGACGCAGTCTATTATAAGCGCCAGCTTGAAAAGAATGGCGTCTATCTCGTCTCGGTCATGGAACCGATCTCGGACGGCCCTGAGGGCATCATGATCGAGAGCTTGCTCATCGGCATGGCCGAATACTATTCAGCGGAGCTGGCCATCAAGGTGGCCTGCGGCGAACGGGAAAACGCCCTCAAATGCAAGTACAACGGCGGCGTAGTGCTGCTGGGCTATGTCATCGGCAAAGAGGATCGGCTCTATCACATCGACCCCGAGACGGCCCCCATCGTGCAGGAGATCTTCACTCGCTACGCCGACGGCGAACCAGCCGAAAAGATAGCGGCTTCCCTGAACGAACGCGGCCTGCGCACCCGCACCGGGAAGCCATTTGTCAAGAACAGCTTCTTTCAAATCTTCAAGAACCGGCGCTACATTGGGGAGTACAGCTACAAGGACATTGTGATCCCCGGCGGCGTGCCCGCCATCGTGGACCAGGCTCTGTTCGACCGGGTGCAGGAACGTTTCGCCAAGAACAAAATCACCCATGGCCGCCCGGCCAAAGAGGAGGTCAACTACCTCCTGACCACCAAGATATTCTGCGGCAAATGCGGCACCCTGATGGCCGACGAGAGCGGCACCAGCCATATGGGCACCACCTATCACTACTATAAGTGCGGCAAAGCCAAGCGCAAGGGACAGGCACATTGCAGCCTCAAGGCCATCCGCAAAGAGCCTTTGGAGCGCTTTGTGGTGGATACAGCGGTCAAATTGGTTTTGAACGATCCGGTCATCGAACACCTGACCGATTTGATTTTGGAAGCTCAGGGCCGGGAAAATACCCACCTTCCAGTCCTGAAAGAACAGCTCCGGGACACAGAAAAGCGGCTGTCCAACCTGCTGGAGGCCATTGAACAGGGCATCTTGACCTCCACCACCAAGCAGCGTCTGGACGAGCTGGAAGCCCGTCAGGACGCCCTCAAGGCCAGCATCCTGGAAGAAGAATTGCAGCGGCCAGCTTTGAGCCGGGAACAGATCCTGTTCTGGTTTGAGCAGTTCCGGCAGGGAGATGTGAACAGTCCTGCTTACCAGCGGCAGATCATCGACAACTTCGTCAACTCGGTCTATGTCTTTGAGGACCGTGTGGTGCTGAACTTCAACTTCAAAGAGAATGCCAAGACCGTCCCCCTTCGTGAGGTTTTGGGTTCGAGCGCTGATGGGAATGGCCCACCAGAACAAAAACCCGAGGCCGCAGGCCCCGGGTTTTGTTTTGCACGGGCATCGCAGAGGCGGCCCCGGTTCGAGTCCTGTACTGCTGCGCAGTCGAGCCGCGTCCTGCGGACGAAACAGGCGAGGCAGAGCAGGGGCCGTGGTCTGAATGTTCAAGCGCATTGCATGCGCGCCGGAAATTCAGGGCACCGCAACCCGACCCACCAAACAAGGCGTATCCGAACCTGATTTTGTATAAGAACGGGTTCGGATACGTTTTTTCTTTATCAAAAGTTCTTTGCAGGGAGGATAGAAGAAACGGAAGGTTCTCTGCCCCCTGAACCTGCAAATCCCCGCCCCGGCGAATGGATGAAGCATTCGTCCGAGCGGGGATTTTTTGCATGGATCTCGGTCAGGAATGGGCGGGCGTTTCTTTCCAGAGCCACCGGAAGCCAAAGGGCTCCAGAGGGACGTTTCCGGCATCGACGGCTTCACCGGTGACAAGATCCGTATAGAGGCCGGTTTCGCCGGTGCAGGCCGTGCACCTCTCGCCGCAGAAGTTATACAGGCCGATGAATGTTTCGCTCTCGTTCTCGCGGACAAGGCCGAGGACCGCCCGGTTTTGGGTGTCGATGGTGTGAAACGGCACCCCGGCGTCAAAGACGCTGTGGCTGCGGCGCGCTTCCTCGATCCGGCGCAGGGCCGGGAACAGCTCGTTTTGCAGCGTGCCGGGTATGCTGCGGTTGGCGGCCAATGCCCAGGGGAAGGCGCCGCGGTGGATGTAACGGCTGTCCGAAGCCTTTTCGGGGTCATCTTTGTAGCTGTAGTCGTTGAGCTGACCGATCTCGTCCCCGCTGTACAGCACAGGGAGGCCCGACTGTGAGAGCATGAAGGCGTGAAGGGTCAGGTCGAGCCGGACGGCTTTTTCCTGCGCGGCCTTGTCCCCGGCGAAGCCGGCCCGCTCGATGCCGCAGAGGGAGGCCGTGGTGCCGCAGAGGCGGGCGTCCCCCAGGCGGGGGTCGTCGTTGTACAACTCCCCGATGGCGAAGGAGTTCGCCGTCTTGCCGGTAAAGAAATCGTTCAGGTACTTTTTGTGCGGGACCTCCTGCATCCCGAACCGGGCCAGGAAATCGTAGTCAAGGCCCCAGCCGATGTCGTCGTGGCAGCGCAGGTAGTTCTGGAAGATGCAGTTTTGGGGCAGACCGGCCAGGATGTCCAGCTGGCGGCGGAGCAGGGCGGTGTCAGCGGTGGCCACCGTGTGCCAGGTGGTGCACATGGTGGTGACATTGTACAGCATATGACACTCGGGTTTGTCGGGGGTGCCGAAGTAGGGGGCGACCCGGGCCGGCTCCATCACCACTTCGCCCAGCAGCAGGACGCTGGGGCAGACGATCTCGCAGATCATCCGGATCATCCGCACGATGGTGTGGACCTGGGGCAGGTTGCGGCAGCTGGTGCCCAGCTGTTTCCAGATGTAGGGCACCGCGTCCAGCCGCACCACGTCCACTCCCTGGTTGACAAGGTAGAGCAGGTTGCCCGCCATCTCGTTGAAGACCACCGGGTTTGCGTAATTCAGGTCCCACTGGTAGGGGTAAAAGGTGGTCATCACCATCTTCCGGCAGTCGGGCAGCCAGGTGAAGTTGCCCGGCGCAGTGGTGGGGAAGACCTGCGGGCAGGTCTGCTCGTACTGGTTGGGGATGGTGTCGTCGTCAAAGAAGAAGTACCGGTCCTGGTATTCTTTCTCTCCGGCGCGGGCGCGGCGGGCCCACTCGTGCTCCTCCGATGTGTGGTTCATCACAAAGTCGAGGCAGACGCTGATCCCCTTTTGGTGGCAGGCACTGGTCAGGGCGTTGAAGTCCTCCATGGTGCCCAGTTCGGGCTGGATGGTGCGGAAATCTGCCACGGCATAGCCGCCGTCGCTTTTGCCCCGGGGGCTGGCCAGCAGGGGCATCAGGTGCAGGTAATTGACCCCGCACTCCTGGATGTAATCGAGATGGCTTTCCACCCCCCGCAGGGTGCCGCCGAAGTTGTGCACATACAGCATCATCCCCAGCAGGTCGTTCCGCTTGTACCAGTCCGGATCGGCCTCCCGGGCGGCGTCCCGGGCTTTCAGGGCGGCGGCGCGGGTTTCGGCATAGCCGTGCATCTGCCCGCACAGCGCATCGAACATCGGGCCGTTGTCGTACAGTTCCATGTACAGCCAGCGCAGCTCGTCGCGATGGCGGGCCAGACGCTGCTGGAACAGGGCTTCTTCCTGCTGGGTCATAGGGATTCCGTCCTTTCGATCATGATCTGCACGGCGGGGTAGTCGCCCTGCATGATGG
>ERZ1090881.231-NODE-231-length-27422-cov-16.175869_pt1 | contig 27422 bp, 18 predicted proteins | sample MGYA00478470_ERZ1090881 | MGnify/ENA primary metagenome ERZ1090881 (study PRJEB33644, sample SAMEA5815736) | chicken gut metagenome | biome: Chicken; feature: Gastrointestinal Tract; material: Caecum | place: Ireland | collected 2019-01-01 | study: A study of the...
CAAAGAACCCGTTCCGCTACCGTGGGTACTATTATGACGAAGAAACGGGCCTGTATTACCTGAAATCCCGCTACTACGACCCCGAAACTGGCAGATTTATCACCATTGATGATATCTCCTATCTTGATCCGGAAACGATAAACGGTCTCAACCTCTACGCCTATTGCGGCAATAATCCCGTGATGAATGTTGACCCGTATGGGAACAGCGAACTATCTACCAGCACATATATTGATATATTTGCTTTTTTATTTCAAACGACAGTTAGTGGGACGCTTCTTTTTTTGGAACGTTTAGTTAAGACTTCCGTACGTCCTAATAATATAGGTATTGGGAAATATGCTAAAATACAAAAGTCTTATATTTCTCAATTTAGCAAAGTTTCGCGTGTTTTAGGTAAAATTTCTACCGCTGTCGCAATTTTAACAGTTGTATTATCTGTAGCAGAGGGAATTAATACAGATATTGCAAGGGGATATACAGCAGACCGGATAGTATCAAATGCATTTACAAATTTAGTTGTCTATGGTGGTATAACAATAGCGGCAGGATTAATTGGTTCTTCAATTGGTGCGGCATTAGGTAGTGTTCTGCCTGGGGTAGGAACCATTATAGGTGCAGTTATAGGATTTGTTGTAGGTACCGTTGCTGGCTTTGTATTAGAAATAGAAATAGGGGGTAAAAGCATTATAGATCATATACGGGATGGGGTTTACAATTTTTGGCAATGGTTGTTTGGTTAGGAGGAAGATATTGAATAGTTTTTCTTTAGAAAGCACAGGTTATAAAATATTGGCAATCATTATGATGTGTGTTGCAACAAGTTTATTGGTGGTGTTACTAATCAATATTATGAGTGTTCCTGCATATGGAACTATAATAGCTATTATATTTTTCTTATTTTGTTTTAGCGGGGTTTATCACGGCTTTTCGCATAGAATTACTATAAAGCAAAAAAAAGGAACTATAATATTTGCTAATTTTAGGAAAAAAGAAATTGCAGTTAAAAATGTAAAGAAAATAGTAGTAAATGAAACAAACAGCATTAACCCCAAAAAATATTGCTTCATAGATTGTATTTTATATGATGATACACTTATAAGAATAAGCGGATATTGTAATTTAGGTTATAGAAAAGCTACTCAAAAAACGATAGATATTGTAAATCAAGTGAATGAATTGTTGCAGAATTTGAAGGAATAAAAAGTGTAGCCGTAAAATGGAAAGGGGCAGCCAAAAGGCTGCCCCTTTCTAAAAATCAAGGCGAGCTGCTTTGAAGGAGAGGAAAACTCCACGCACACGCGCTACACCTGCGGAGAGGTTACCGAGCTTGTGAGCGGGAACAACGTCGTGCGGTATGCGTACGATGCGAAGCGGCGTGTAACGCAGGTGTATCTGAACGACCTCGAAAGCGCGTATATCCAAAACACCTATACGGACGGCACATCGCTGAACAGCGTAACGGTCGATGCGTGCGCGAGCAAAAACGCGAAGAACGAGAGCGTGACGAGCTATATGGACAAGCAGGGCAAGGTACGGCGCATCACGACGCCGGCGGGCAAAAACATAGACTATGCGTACAATGCGAAGGGAGAAACGACGTCGGTAACGGACGGGGTGAGCGGAAAGACGGAGAGCTATACCTATAACGACACCTATGATCGGCCGACGAGTTATGCCCGCGGCACGGAATATACGGAAGCGTATGCGTACGATAAATACGGCAAGGTGTCGAGCGTAACGCAGAGCGGAGCGGCAACGAGGACGTATACCTATGCGTATAAGGATAACGCCGCGCGGGAGCTGGAAAGCATCACTACGGGAGCGTATAAGTTCAGCCCGCAGACGGATAAGCTGGGCAGGAACGCAGGGCGCGAGGTATGGAAGGACAATGCCAAATTTGCGGCGGAATATATCTATTACCGCAAGGTGGGCGACCATGCGACGAACATGCCGGGCAGCGTATACTTCGGGAAGAAGAAAGGGGATATCCTCTCGATAACGGAGAATATCAAGTACAAGTACGATAGGATGGGCAACATCTGCCGAATCGACGAGAACGGCGAGCCTGTGGTATGGTATAAGTACGACGCATTGAACAGGCTTATCCGCGAGGATAACAAAACATTCAAAAAGACGTGGGTGTACAGTTATGACAACAAGGGGAATATTCTGAAACAGCGCGCCTTTGCGTTTACTCCCGCAAACTTGCCGTGCCGATGAACGGCGCGGAAAAACCGTGACAGGTTTTTTCAGACCTGACATTTTACAACCATATCAGGCTGTTACAAAAGCGAGGGCCGTCCGCGATATGCGGACGGCCCTCGCCGTAAATTGCATACTTTCCCCCTTTCTTTTGCGCGTATCTGCGCCGCCCGCGCGGCAAAATGCGCGCAAAATCGTCAAAAAAACAAGATGACGTGCGTGCGTTTTTTGTACAGAACGCCTCCCATAGGGAAAACCGAAAGCAGGCGGAGGCCCGATTTTTCCGCAGCTTCCGCCTGCCTTACCGAAAAACAGCGGAGCGTAATTTTTATACGCTCCGCTGTTTTTTAAGATGCTCAGTCGGTGTATTGCCTGAGCGCTGTGAATTTGACGCTGTTATTTCCCGCAAACAGTTTGATGGGTTTGCCGCTGCAGCCGTAGAGGCGAACGGTCAGCGAGCAGGCGCCGCGGATGTACAGCACGCCCACAGAGCCTTCCTGGATGTAGGTGAAAGAATAATCCCTCCCCGCGCCCAGCGAAAGCGCCGTTTCGGTGATGGCCGTGCTCCCTTCGTTAAAGACGAGTTCCACCACGTTTCTGTCAGGGCGGAAGCGGATCATCTTGTATTTTTCCGCACTGCCGTTGTAATCGAACGCAAAGCCGAACGAACCCTCTCCGCTGAAAGTGAAATCGCCCTGCATCATGAACCTTTCGTAGCAGTTGAACACGTCCTGATAGACGATCTCTTCCCCTGCTTCCACTTTTGCCGTGGTCCCGTCCACCAGGAGCGCGCGGCGGTTGACGAACAGTTCTTCCATACAATCGAGGGGTTCCAGAAGCAGGTCCCCGCTCTCCGTCACGGAAATTTTCTGCACGACGACGTTGCCCGCCCATGCGGAAACTTCCTGCGTGGAGGAAGGAGAGCCCGAGCGGCGCCCCCAGCCGACCATGTAGCTGTTTTTACCGTCCTCTACGTGCTTTGCGGCATAGAACAGCTTTCCGTCGATGCGCTTTGCGGGCTGGTACGGCCCGTACCTGTTGTCCGCGACCGCATACCACAGGGTATCGTCCTGCGCGGAATAGGTGAGGTACCACTTGTCCCCGATGCGGAAGGTATCCGTACATTCGAGGTTGAAAAATCCGCCCGACTGGTTGGTATAGATGACGCCGTCGTAAGTGGCGCCCGTCAGATCGGCATTCAGCGTGTATTTGATCACGCGGGCGACGCCGCTCTTGCTTGCGGTGACCGTGAGCACGATCTTGCCCGTGCTTTCATCGTAATACGCCTGCGGGTCGCGGAAATCGCGCTTCTGGCCGAGGTCGGGGTCGGGAACGATCTCCCAGCCCGCCACCTTTTCAAAGGAAGTGAGATTGTCGCTTCTGGCGACCATGATCTTTTCCTGATACTCCATCGCGGAGGAGCCGTTGTGGCCCGTGTAGAAAAAGTAATAGGCGCCGTTTACCTTGACGACGGAGCCCGTGCCGATCCAGTTGTCCTGCGCGCTGCCGCTCCTGGAAGATTCGAGGACGGGTTCCTGCTGTTCCTCATAGGTGAGGAAATCGCGCGTCGTCACCAGATACACGGAATGGTTGTACGAATCGCCGCCGTCTTTAAGGTAATAGAAGTAATAGACGCCGTCCTCGTAATAGGGCATCAGATCGCCCACATACGGCTGACGCGTCCCGTCCTTTTCGGGCAGGAAAAAGGTCTTGTACTCGTAAGCGGCTTCCTGGCTGCCCGGCGTGGTGAGCGAGGAAAAATCCTTGTCGTCGTCGGGATAGACGATCTCGCCGCGGATGTCCGCCGCCCAGCCCGCATACAGCACCAGTCTGCCCGTGACCGTGTCCTTGCCGAAATCCCACTCTTTTGTGGAATCTTCGTCGGTAAACCAGCCCAAAAACTCGTAGCCTTCCCGCACGGGGTCCGCGGGTTTGGTCACTTTCCCGCCGTATCTGACCGTCTGCCTGGCGGGGACTTCGTCGAACGTGAAATAGTTATAAGAAAAGCTGACCGTGTACTCGGCATTCGGATTTTGCTCTGTTCCGACACAGCCCGAGATCAGCGAGGCGATCAGCGCAAGACAGAGCGCCAGCGCCAATACCATCCTTTTCTTTATCATCTTTTTTCCTCCTTGCAAAAGTGCGCGGCAAAGAGCTGCCCCTGCGCAGGGCCGCGCCCCGCGCACACGGCCGCTCCGCAAAGCGATCCTTTGCCGATTTTGCGCAAAAATTGAATATACGTCACCCTAAAATCGTGAAATCTTCCTGCGGGATGTCCAGTTCGTAACACTCTTCAAAGCGCACGCCCGAGGATTGGATGCACACCTTTTCGCTGTCGAAATAGTGGCGTTCGGTAAAGGTTTCCTTTCCGCCGTCCGCAAACACTTCCAGCGAAGAGACGTCCGAAAGCACGCGCACGCGCACTTCCTGCCCGTACGTGAATTTGGAGACGCGCACTCCCTGCGGGGCGTTTTTCATGCGGGAAGTATCCATGTACAGGCGGCCGCCGCGCAAGCCGAAAAGAATCCTGTCCTCCCCGTCCGACGCGTTGCCGATGCCGACGTACCCGCCCTCGGAAAGGACGGCGGTGAAATCGAGGCACTTGGAGACCGCCTGCGAAAGGTCGGCCGCGCGGCGGTACTTTTCTACGCCCGGCGCGGGCGTCTGGTACAGCAGCCCGTCCCTGACGGAGAGCACGCGCGGATAGGTGAGCGCGCCGTTGTAGCCGTGGTGCGCCTTGTGCAGGAAGTATTCCTTCCCCCACATTTCCATCCAGGCGACCATGATGCGCCGCCCCTCCCCGTCCAGGCAAGTCTGGGGCGCGTAAAAATCGTGGCCGCAGTCGATCTCGTCGCAATGCTCTGTCTCAAAGGTGCAGGTCGCGGGGTCGAATTTCCCCACCAGATACAGGCTGGAATTGCAGCCTTTGAAGCGGGTCCCCTCCTCTTTCAGGTTGACCGCCGAGACGAGAAGCACGTCCTTGCCGTCCAGCGTGAAAAAGTCGGGGCATTCCCCCATCTCGCCGAAATAGGGAGAGCTGATCTTGTTTCTGTAACGGAATTTCTTTCCGTCCGCAGAAGAATACACGAGGACGAGCCCACCGCCGCTCTCGCTTTTGGAGCCGACGAAAATAAAATATTCGCCGCCGATGCGCACGGGATTGGGATCGCGGAAGTCCTGTTTGCTTACCCCTTCGGGAAGGTCGGCCGTGCCGATGACGGGAGCCTCCCGCTTGGAAAAATGCACGCCGTCCGACGAATATGCCATGCCCTGCGTTTCCCGTTTCTCGTCCGCGGTTTCATAGTGCTTCGTGTACATCAGCACCAGCTCGTCTTTATTGACGATCGCCCCGCCCGAAAAACAGCCGCTCTCGTCCGCGCGGTCGGGCGCAAGCGCCACTTTGCAGTGGTGAAACACGCAGTTGTCCCGCGTGTAGGCGTGCCCCCAGTGCATGGGGCCCCAGCAGCTGTCATACGGGTAGTACTGGTAAAAGACGTGCATGGCGCCGCGGAAATAGCAGACGCCGTTGGGATCGTTCATCCAGCCGACGGGCGGCGCGAAGTGATAACGCGGGCGGTACTGCATATTGATGCGCCCTGCGTGCGTTAGGAGGTAGTCGTTCGATTGTTTCAGCGTGTATTCCATAATCCCTGCCTCACTGTTTGCGCCGCGGCGGATACCGCCGCGGCGTTTTTCCGTAATTTTTTTAAGCTACTTTGCTCTGCAGGATGACGAGCTCGGAGATCTCCAGCGTCACTTCGCCCATTTCGGCGAGAGCGGCGGAGCCGAACTGGAACAGGAGTTCAAATTCCATATCCAGAACAAAGGTATCCGTTGTCTTGAATTCAAAGGTCTGCTCTTCCGTGGTGATGTCGAGCGCCTGCGTCAGACGGGGTTCCCAGCTGCCCAAGGTGTTGAGAACCAGCGTGCCCGAGACGGGTTTATCTGCCTTGACGGTCAGGCGGATGGTGTAATAGCTGTCCGCTTCCAGCACCATCGGGTTGACCGTGTAGCCGAAGAACAGTTTGTTGTGCCAGTCGGTGGTGCCGCCCTGGTCGATGCGGTAGAACAGGCTGCCGCCCTCCGTCCAGATGGTGCCGACGCCGAGTTCGTTGTCCTCATCCGTGCCGTTGAAGGTATCCCACAGATAGTCGGGATTGGTCTCGTTTTCCGATCCCCTGCCGTATGCCATAAAGCGGTCGGTCGTCTTGACGGTCTGTTTGTCGCCCGTCAGTTTGCCGAAGGACACGTCGTCGATGGTCAGCGTGTTGGACGTGACGCCCGCGGACGCGTTGCCGATCTGGAAACGGAAGACGGGGTCGGAGACGGAGACGCCGGAAGTGAAGGTGCCTGTGATCGTCTTGGTTTCGCCCGCTTCGAGGGAGATGCTTGCAAAGTTTGCGCGGTTTTTGTCCGCCTGCGCCTTGCTTTCCACCAGCAGTTCGCCTGCCTGCGCGTTCTGCGCGGTGACTTTCATGCTGTACTGGTATTTGACGCCGTTTTCGATGGTGACGCCGTCGAGCAGGACGTCCGTCTTGATGCTCCACACGCCGCCGCCGTTGGGATAGCGGGTGATATTGACCTGCGCCGCGCCGTCCGCTTCCGCAACGCTTGCGGCCGCGCCGTCGCCCGCGGAGACGGTGACGTCGGCAACGCCTTCGGCAAAGTCATTGCCGTACAGTTCCGTGTAACTTTCCGTGCCCGTGATCTCGTAAATTTCGATTTTATCGATGGTCACTTTGAACGCTTCGGGCGTGGTATCGTCGGGATTGTTGGGGTTGGGCGTGATCTTGCCCATATGGATGAGCAGTTCCGCGCTGCCTTCGCCTGCGGAGGTGAAGTTCATTTCCAGGGCGGAGATTTTTGTGCCGATGCGAACGTTATATTCGCCGCCGAACGTGCTCCAGCCCTCAGCGTTTTCATCGCGCGCCAGGATGTGCGCATACGTTTCCGCCGTGGATTTTGCCCAGACTTTGATCTTGTAATCCGCCGCTTTGAGCGCAAAGCCCGCCTTGGCGAGTTTGACGTCTCCGTCGCCGCCGCCGGGATTGGTGACGTCGAACACATAAGCGCCTTCCTGCAGAGCCGCCGTGCCCTGCGCCGAACCGCCGATGCTGCCCTCCCAGCCGTGGCTTTCGGGCTGCAGATCGTTGTCGAAATCAAAATTCAGGTACTCGGTCTCCTGCTGCGTCTGACGGGTGACCGTCAGCGTGCAGTATGCCTCCGTCGTGAGCGCACCCGAATCGGTGACGGCGTACGTCAGTTCGTAGTTGCCGGGCGTGGAGGGCGTGGTTTTGCCGTTTGTGAAGGTCAGCTCGGGCGTGGAGCTGATGACGATTGCCGAAGTGAGGTCTCCGTCCTCGGCGTCCGTCGCCGTAACGCCCGCGAGGGCGTCGAATTCGCTGCCCGCCTCCACGCTTGCCGTATCCTTGACGCCTTCCAGCGTAGGAGCGGTATTTTCGCCGCCCTTGCCGCCGCAAGCCGCAAACACAGCCGTGCACAGCAGCAATGCCATGACGATCGCAAGAATCTTTTTCATTTTTCCTCTCCTTATTGTTTATTTTTTATGCCGATTGTTCGGCTTCATACCTGTCGTATGCGTCCTGGTACACTTTCTGGATCTGCGTGATGCCGATCTTTCCCGTCAGCTGGGATTTGAAGTTCGTCCAGTCGGAATCGCTCACCCCGCCCTGCGTCAGCCACTTGATGAGGTTGGTGCGGATATAATCGTTGACGTTGGTCTCATAGTTGCTCAGAACGTTCAGCTCTTCCAGCGTGAATTGCAGGTTGGGAACGGGCGTCACGTTTTCGGCGACAAAAGGCGTCGCATATTTTTCCAGACGTTCCTTTCTCAGCTGGGCGCGCGGTTCCATGTGAACGACGTTCTCCCACGCGTAATCGGAAAGATAGATGATGCCGAGGGGCGCGTTTTGCAGGCGCAGTTCGTCCGTCGTCACGCCTGCGGGCGGATCCTTGGGAACGAGCATTCCGTCTGCGTCCTTTTCCTCTTCAAACGCGACGCCGATGGCGCCGTAGTTGATCTGCGCGGAAACTTCGGGCGCATAGTAACGGTCGAAATAGGTGAGCAGCACTTCCACGTTGGGGCAGTCCGCAAAGATGACCAGTTCGCCCGTGCCCACTTCGGGGTTGTTGGAAACGCAGATGGTCTGATCGCCGTGCGGGCCCGTCAGAGGTTCGCAGACAATGTAATTTTCCGGATTGCTGACCACCGTTTCGCTCTCCCACCAGTAGAAGGCGCCGTACATTTCCAGCCCCTTGCCGTTGGCGAGGAAGTTATCCTGCGACTGTTCAAAAGATACCATGTCGATGAGTCCGTCTTCCACCCAGCCGGAGATGTAGTTGGTCGCTTCCTTGAAGCGATCGTCCAGAACGGTGTACGTCACGGTGCCGTCGATGACAACGCGGTGTTCGAGATTATCGTTAATGCCGAACATTCCGTACAGGTCGCACTGGTTCCCCTGCCAGTTGTTGTACACGAAATTGAGGGGACGCTCGTCGTTGGAGCCGTTGCCGTTCATGTCGTTGGTCTTGAAATAGGTGAGGATGTCCTCCATCTGGTCGGCGGTGAGGGAAAGGCCGTCTTTGAGATCGGCTTCCGAGATGCCGCTGACGGCGCCCGCCTTGATGGCCTGGGCCGTCCAGTTTTTATTGAGGAACAGAAGGTTGGGGTGCTGCAAAAGCCCCATTTCCTCGATGCGCGGGAGCGCATAGATCTTTCCGTCCGACACGTTGGTGATCTGGTTTTTGATGTCCGGCCTCTCTTCCAGGATCTTGGCGAAGTTGGGCATATATTCCAGATAGTCGCTGACGGGCAGGAGCACTTTGCGCTCCGCGTAGCGGATGATCTCGCCCGCGCTCATGCCCGCATGGTAGATGGCGTCGGGGCGGTCCTTGGTGTTGCCGAAGATCAGGTTTTTCTGCGAAGCATAGACGGATTCGGACACGTTTTCCCAATTCACTTTGACGTTGGTGGACGCGTACAGATCCTGCATGATCTTCATGTCGTTGTAGTCGAGTGCGGACGCGTTTTTGGAAGAATACACGTTGAACGTGAGGTCAGCGGCGCCCTGTTCGTTGAGAATGGGCGCAGACGTATCTTCCCACTGATAACCGTACTGGGAAACGAGGGAGTCCACGGAATTGTTTTCGCGGTTATCCCCGCCGCCGCCGCAGGCGCTCATGCTCATAAGCAAGGCAGCCGCGATACAGACTGTAAGAATGCGTTTCATTTTTTCCTCCTTGATTTTTAAACGGGGCGCGGCGAGCCGGCTTGTGCCGCGTTCCCCTTTCTTTTTTTGATTACTTCAAAGACCCGATCATGACGCCCTGTGCAAAGTATTTCTGCACAAACGGGTACAGCACGATGACGGGAAGGCTGGAGACGATGACGGAGACGTATTTGAGCTGGTTGGCAAGCCTGTACTGTTCGAGAATGGTTTCTCCGCTGCCGCCCGTCGTCGTTTCCGACGCGATGAGAATTTCGCGCAGGACGAGCTGCAAAGGATACTTTTCCTCCGTCTGCAAAAAGATCATTGCGTTGAAATAGCTGTTCCACTGCCCCACCGCATAGTACAGCGCCATGACCGCCATGATCGCCTTGGACAGGGGCAGAACGACGAAAAGGAAGGTACGTACCTGACCTGCGCCGTCGATCTCCGCCGCCTCGATCATGCTTTCGGAAATGCCCACTTCAAAGAAAGTTTTGGTCATGAACAGGTTCCACGCCGAAAGCGCCGAGGGAAGGATGATCGCCCACATACTGTCGAGAAGTCCCAGCGAGCTGACCACATTGTAAAAGGGAATGAGCCCGCCGCCGAAGAACATGGTGATGATGAAAAACACCATAAAGAACTTGCGGAAGGGAAGGGACTTGCGGCTGAGCGCCCAGCCCGCCAGAATGGTGACGAACAGGCTGATGACCGTAGACAGGAAGGTATAGATGATGGTGTTGAGATAGCCCAGCCACACGTCCGTGCGCTCGATGATCTTGGAATAGCCCACGAGGGTGATGTCCACGGGGTAGAGATACACTCTGCCGCCCAGCACTGCGTCCGCATTGGAAATGGAGGCGATGACGATAAAATACAGCGGATAGAGAACGATGGCGGCGAGAAGGAGCAGAATGGCCAGGTTTACCGCGTAAAAGACGCGGTCGCCCCTGCTTTCCCTGCGTTTGTTTCTGACAAGAGTTTTTTCCATGACGTTCCCCCCCTTACCACAGCGAATTTTCGGAGAACTTTTTGGACGTCGTGTTGGCGATGACCAGCAGAACCACGTTGATGACGGAATTGAACAGGCCGATCGCCGTCGCATATCCCTGATCGGGAACGCCCGTAAGACCCTTTTTATAGACGTACGTCGCGATGATCTCGCTCTTGGCGAGGTTGCCGTCCGTCTGCATCAGAAGCACCTTTTCATAACCGACGCCCATCAGCCCGCCGATGGACATGATCAGCATGACGCTGACAATGGTGGAAATGGCGGGAAAATCGATGTGCAGAATGCGCTGGAAGCGGGACGCACCGTCGATGACCGCCGCCTCGTGCTGTTCGGGATCGACGTTGGAGAGCGCCGCGATGTAGATGATGGCGCTCCAGCCGAAGTCCTGCCAGTTGCTGGAAAGAATGTACATGGGCCTGAACGCATTTTCGGACAGGAAATAGGAAAACCGTTCCCCTCCCAGCGCTTCGGCTATGTTGTTGACCAGGCCGTACCTGCCGAAAAACAGATACAGCATACCTACCATGACGACCAGTGAAATAAAGTGCGGCGCGTTGAAAATGGTCTGCAACACTTTGGCTCCCCTCTTCGATTTCATGGCGTTGAGCATCAGCGCCACGATGATGGGAAGCGGAAACCCGATGACAAAACCGATGATACACAGCAAAAAGGTGTTGAGCATCAGAGGCCAGAACTGATAGTCGGAAAAGAATCGCTCAAAATTGTCCCAGCCGATCCAGATGGTCGTGTCCGACAAGATGGAATCTCCGGGCATAAAGTCCTGGAATGCGATCAGCACACCGTAAATGGGCAGATAGCAAAATAAAAACGTCACGACCACTGCCGGGATCATAAAACACAGCAGCACCCAGTTGCGGCGCAGCCTCTTGCGGAACCCTTTCATGCGAAGCCTGAACGGGCTGCTCTCCACCGCCGCGGCACCTTCGGCAACCGACGTTTCCGTCATACAAAACCCCCTCCTTTCTTTTTTTATCTCCATTATAATTCTTCTGCCCCAAAAGTCAATACACGCACAATTTTTAGGCGATTTTTTGTGCAAATGTAAAAAACAGACCGAAAAATTTGTGCATTTACCGCGTTTAATTTGACATTTGCGGGGAGGTATGCTATCCTGTTTCCAAGGGGGTAAAAAGCCATGAAAAAAGGAGTGACCATTCAGGACATTGCAGACGCGCTCAAACTGTCGCGCAATACCGTTTCCAAGGCGCTGAACGGGAAGTATGTGCCCGTCCGCACGCGCAACGCGGTGCTCAACGCCGCCGTGGAAATGGGATACAAGAGTTACGGCACGGTGGCGACCGCCGAATCTGCCCTGACCCACAAAAAAATTCTCGTGCTCTCCTCCCGCCTGATTTTGAACATCAACTATTATGTGGTGCTCATGCGCGGGATAGAGACCATGCTCGCCGATTACGACATTGAGCTCATTCAGTTTACCCTGTCCAGCTCCTCTTCTTTCACAAAGCTTGCAAACTACCTCAACAATTACCGCATCGACGGCATCATCTGCATCGAATTTTTCGAGCCGGACATCCTGCCCACGCTGACCGACCTGGGCTACCCCGTCGTGTTTCTGGATTTTCCGCTGCTCAGCCAGGACCTGCGCGGCAATTACGACATCATTCTGCCCGAAAGCGCCGACGCCGTGAAGTACCTTTGCATGGATCTCATCCGCAACGAGGGATGCAAGACCTTCGGATTTGTGGGAGATTACAGGCACTGCCGCTCCTTTTACGAGCGGTTTTTGGGAATGCGGGAAGCGATGTTTCTCTGCGGCCTGGAAGCGGACCTGCGTTACAGCATATTGAACAAGGATACCTTCCCCTACGGGAACGCAAAGGAACTGCGGGACGCATTGCAGCAACTGCCCGCCCTGCCCGACTGCTTTATCGCCGCCAACGATACCATTGCCCTCTCCCTGCTGGAAGCGCTGCGCCTGATGCGGAAAAAAGTACCCGACGACGTGCGGGTGACGGGCTTTGACAACGTGGCGGAGACCAAGACGAGCAACCCGCCCCTGACCACCTTCAACGTGGACAAAATTGCGATGGGAAAGAGGCTGATCACCATTTTGCTCGAACGCATCAACGACCCCATGCAGCGCAGCCGCCTGATCTACATACGCTCCAAAACCGTTGTCCGCTCCTCCACCTGAGCGGCATCGATAAAAAACTTTATTATAAAAAGAGGGACAGGCTTTCTGAAGTGAACCCCAAAGTTTGGACAAAATTTAATTAAATTATAATTTTTGTTCTTTGTTCCCTTTTTTCTCATAAAAATATGCACCCCAAAAGTGTCTAACTTTTGGGGTGCATATCATTTCCGCCTGTCCCTCTTTTTATAAACTTTTTCACGCCCTGCCGCAAAATATCGTAATTTCGTCGCAAAAACAGGGGTACGTATCTTAATTTTTGTACAAAGCTGAGCCGTGCGCTTCAGCGCGCGGTCACGGTCAGCACACCGTTTTCCGCAGAGATCTCGCACATACGGCAGGTGCGCGTCTCCGCGCCCGCCTCGCCGTCCGCGCCATTGTCCCTGCCGTGATAGAACATATAGTATCTGCCGTCCTCTTCCAGAATGCAGTTGTGGCCCGTGCCGCTCTCCTTCTCGTTTCTGCAAAGGAGAGGGCGATATTCCAGATCGCTCGGGTATTTTACAAAATCGATCTTTGTCAGGTCCGCTTCCGCAGTACGGGCGCGGGCATACCCTATGTAATAATACGGGCTTTTATAACAGTTCCCCGAATAGGTGACGTAATGCCAGTCCCCCTTGCGGAAATAAAAGGCGCCCTCCACGGTGTACCAGTCCTTTCCCTTTTCAAAGCGGTCGCGCATGAAGATCTCTTCGTCCATCGTGGGGCGGACCACCGCTTTGGGATGTCCGCACACCTGCGTGGGGGAAAGCATTTTGTCCACGACGACGAGCGTTCCCGCACACGCCGCGTTGTAATCGTTTGTCGAGTAAAAGAGGAACCATTCCCCGCCGCTCTGCACCGCGTGTGCGTCGATGGAAAAGGGCGGGACCAAATCGCGGCAATAGGCAAACGGCCCCTGCGGCGTTTCGCTGACCGCAACGATCAGCCTCTGGCTGTGATCGTCCGCGCTGTCGGCGGGCATACAGGATACGTACAGATAATATTTTCCGTCGATGTACGCGGCGGCAGGCGCCCAGTATTCCTTGTACCCTTCCCGCACGTAACAAAAGCCCGCAAACTCCCAATGAAGCTTGTCGCCGCTCACATACAGCTGAACCCCTTCTGCGTGCGTAGCATACATATAATATTTCCCGTCTGCCTTTATGACATAGGGATCGGGCTGACTTCTCTTGCCCGGCAAGTCCAATTTCATAATCTCCTCCCGATAACAGAACAGCGCCGCAAGCGTCTGCCGACAGGGCAGTCCGCTTCCGCCTTGCGGCGGCAAAGCGCCCGCCGCATTATAAGCCCGGCTTGATCACGGACGAGAAAAGCCAGTTGTTATAGTCCAGCGCTTCCCCGTCTTTTAGACCCTTTCTGAACGGTAAGATCTCCTCTTCCAGTTCTTCTATGCAAGCCGTTTTCCCTTCTGTGTATTCTCTCAGCCTGCTGCGGCAATGGCGCAGCCGCTGCAATAATCCGCCCAGGCGGATGTCGTGCTTTTCAAACCCGAAAGGTTTGCACTCCTTGTTCCACTGCGCGGTAAAACTCTTTATAAAGGCGCGAAGGCGACTTTCCGCCCTCGCAAAGTCCTCCGAAAGTGCGGCAAGAGCCGCCCTGTCGCCCTCCCGATAGGCCTTGCGCACGCGATAGCCCAGGGCATACTTGATTTCCATAAACCGACACAGGTCTGCCAGCGTACGGAACATTTCCGCAAACCTGCCGCGGCACAATTTGCGCAGTTTTTGTCCCGTTTTTTTGTATACGTCTGCGTATTTTTCGTCCACCGTCCTGTCAAAGATCCCCAAAAAGGGATCGGCGTAAAACAGGTATTTGGACGGATTGCAGATCCCGCCCCGCTCGTCCGCGTCCTCCGCACAGAGAAACTCTTCCAGCGTAACGCCGAACCGCTCGGAAAAAGCCGCGGAAACAGCGGCATCGTCAAAATTCCCGCGGTAATATTCCGCCGCTACAAAGAGGGTAGGCAACGCCGACCACAGGGAGCTTTCCGACCCGTCGTCCTTCCACAGGGCGAGAAAGACGCGGCGGACGCCGTTGTCCGAGCAGGCGCGGAGCGCCTCTCTTGCCGCCGCGATACTGTAAGCGTTGTGCGGGACAAAGCCGAACCACGCCCACGCGCCGCCCGCAAAGACCACTTCCCTGCCGAATTGCAGGTGGCCTTTGAGAAGGGCGTCGTACTTGTCGTACCCGCGCCTCATATAGTCCCAGTAAATGACTTTCAACTCGGACGGAATGCCCAGTTCGTCCGCACCCGGCGGGACGGCAGGGCCGTAATAATCGCCGTGATTGGCCGACGAAAAGAACATATCCGACCACATCATGGGCTGAAAGCCGTATTTCTGCGCAATGGCGCAGACCTTGATGAGGTGATCGCGCAGAATGGAAAACCTGTCGCGCAGGCCGTGCTTTTCCAGGTATTTCCCCAGCCCCAGCCGATGCGCTTCGTCCATGCCGATGTTGACGTTCCTGCTGCGGAAATTCTGCGCGCAGAATGCAAAGAGCCTGTCCAGAAGCTGATAGGTGCGCTCTTCGCCGACGAGCAGAATGTCGTCCGTGTCGTTGCAGCAGGCGTACTCGTCCCAACGAAAAATCCCCGACAGGTGCGCCAGCGTCTGGATACAGGGAATGAGTTCCACTCCCCTTTCCGCGGCGTAGGCGTCCAGCTCGCGGATCTCCTCGGCGGAGTATCTGCCCCGCAGGTAACCGAAATAGGGCTCCTCCGCGACGGCGTACACGTCCTCCGAATACAGCTGCAGGGAGGTATAGCCCATTTCGGCGATCTCGTCCACAAACTGTTTGAGGGCGGAAAGGCGGTACACCGCCCCCCGCGAACAATCCAGCATTACACCGAGATCGGATAAATTTTCAGCGTTTTGTGTCTGCATTTCTCTTGTCCGTTCCCGCGCGCGGGAGTTTTTGGGAAGGTCAGTCCTTCCTCCTCTGGTGCAGAGTGACTTTCAGCACGATCTGCTGCATGGGCGCCGAGGGCTGTTCGAGGCGCTTTTTGATGACCTCGTACGTCTTTTCCGCAAATTCCGGAAAATCGATCTTGATGGTGGAGATCTGTTTCAGGCCCGCGACGCACTCGCACAATCCGTCGAACCCGACCAGATGCAGATCGGGATAGATGCGGCGGATGTTGATGGCGATGCTGTCCAGCTTGCCCAAAAGCTCGTACGCCAGCCTGTCGTTGTAGAAAAACACGTTGCGGTATCCCTGGGAAATGCAGGTGTACAGCGCGCGCACGTCCTCCTCGTCCGAGTTGAAATAGCGGACGTCGCAATCGTCGCTGAGCGACTGCAATTCGCTGCGGAAAATGTTGAACCGCTCCTCGGAAAGGAAATAATTGACGCCCGCGTACAGAAACTTTTTGCATTCGTGAAAGTTGAGGAGATAGCGCGCGGCAAGCGAACAGCCCATCTGGTTGTCGATCGCCACCGTGTCCACGTCGTTGAAGAAGTGACTGCTGCCCACGAAAACCATCTGAATGTTGTTGAGTTTGGCAAATTCCAGCGTTTCGGCGTCCGGTTCGAGGTGGGTGACCACCAGGTCGACGCGCAGCAAAACGCACTGTTTGATGACTTCGCATTTGAGCTGGCCCGCGTACAGGATCATGAAATCGAACTCCTTACGCTCGTACAGAAGTTTCGTCAGCTCGTTGCTGAAAGTGTTGAAATACAGGTTTGTGAAGGAATCCACGAGGATGGCCACCACGGGTTTTTCGTCCCTTTTGAGGTGCTGCGCCACATGGTTGGGCATATACCCCATTTCGATGGCCTTTTTGCGGATCTTGAGCTTGAGCGCTTCGGAGACGTCGTCCATGTCGCGGATCGCGTGCGAGACGGTGTTGATCGAAACGTTCATCTGCGCGGCGATCGCCTTCAAGCTTACGTTTTTCGTGCTCATCTGATCCTGTCGCCCGTGATCGGGTCGAATACGTACACGTCCTCCGCCGGGAACAGGACGTCGATCTCGTCCTGCGGCGAAATTTTGTTTTTGGCGTCTACCTGCCCGACCATGCCCATGCCGTTGTAGTCGAAATGGATATTGTATTCTCCGCCCAGCAGTTCGCAGACGGTGAGCCGCACCGTGACCGCGTTCTTTTCCGTCTCCCCTGCCCCGTGCATACGGATGCGCAGGTTTTCCGGGCGGATGCCCAGCGTCAGTTCGCAGTCGGAATCCAGACGGCGGCGGACTTCTTCGAGTTTGCGGGCGCAGACTTCGCGCTCAAACGCATATCTGTCCTGCGCGGGGGACTTTGCCACCCGACGTTTCAAGTTTGCCCACAGGCTGTTTTTTTCCGCTGTTTTGCGGCGTTTTTCCGCATATTCTCCCGTCACGGAGAGAAGTTTGAGCATGGATTCGTGCGCCGCCTCGTCGAAATTGTCCAGCATGGCGGAAAGCTCCGCTTCCTTTCTCCTGTAAAATTCGGCGCAGCGCTGCGCAAAGTCCTTGCCCGCGGCGATCTCCAAACTTCCGAAGCGGAAACGGGAGGACGCCCTCTCGAATTTTGCGTTGAACACGTTCATGGAGGGCGAACCGATAAACCGCGCCACAAAGATGTTGGCGGGATCGTTGTAGATGACTTCGGGCGTGCCGATCTGCTGTACGAAGCCTTTGGACATGACGACGATGCGCGTTGCCATCGTCATCGCCTCCGTCTGGTCGTGCGTGACGTAGATGGTGGTGGCGTGGATGCGGTTGTGCAGCTTGACGATCTCGCTGCGCATGGTCAGGCGCAGTTTTGCGTCGAGGTTGGAAAGCGGTTCGTCCATCAAAAAGATGGGAACGTTTTTCACGATCGCCCTGCCCAGCGCCACGCGCTGCATCTGTCCGCCGGACAGTTCCTTGGGCAGTTTGTCGAGATAGGGCGTCAGATCCAGCTTATCCGCCGTCTCGTACACCTTGACCTTGATCTCGTACGGCGTGAGCTTGCGCATCTGCATTTTTACGGCGCCGTTTTCGTCCAGTTCGCAGAATTTTTCGTCTACGTGTATGCCTTTTTGCTGCAAAACACCGCGCTCGGCGTTCTCCCAGACGCCGAGTTGCGCCTCCCATTCCGCGAAGATCTGCTCTTTCTGAGAAAGCAGCTGCTGTGCGCTCTGTTTCTTGTATTTTTTGCAAAGGGCGATGAGCCGCTTTGCGCATTCATAGGTGAGAGAAAACACTTCCGCAAGGCTTTCCGCCTTTGCGCGTGCGCCGCCCTTGCCGCCGAGAATGCCGCACAAAATTTCAAACAGTTTTTGCGCGTCCGTCTCCCGCATCAGCGACCTCAGCAGGAAACAGCTTTGCAGACATTCGTCGGTCACGGGGGCTTCGTAACGGTTGATGGTGAGCGGGAAGGCAATGTTGTCGAACACCTTCATCTGCGGGTACAGGGCATAGCTCTGAAAGACGATGGCCATGTGCCTGTCCTTGCAGGGCTTGTAATTGAGCAGCTCCCCTTCCAGGAAAATATCCCCCGAAGAGATGTCCTCCAGCCCCGCCACCATGCGCAGCGTGGTCGTTTTACCGCAGCCGGACGGCCCGACGATGACCAGAAACTCGTTTTTTTCGATGTCGAGATTGAAGTTGTACACCGCCTTTTCGCCGTTGGGATAAATTTTTTCCAGGTTCTGCAAGGACAAAAAAGCCTGCTTTGCGTTCTGTTCGCCTGCTGTATTCATACCGTTCTCCTATCCTTTTACGCCCGTCGTCGCGAGCCCGTCGATCATCTTGTTCTGCGTAATGACAAACACCACAAAAATGGGGATGAGAGCAAAGACGCTTGTTGCCATGGCAACGCCGTTGGCGCCCCATGCCGAACCGCCCGTATAACCCGTGAGGGCGACCGTGATGGTGTTCCAATACGAATCCCCGCCCGCAAGAAGCAGCTGCGGCCAGAGGAGGTTGTTCCAGCTGCCCGTAAACGTGAACAGAATGATGAGCATGATGGTGGATTTTGCCAGCGGGCAGACCACCCGCCTGAAAATGGCAAAATTGCTTGCCCCGTCGCTCTTTGCGCTGTCGATGATGTCCTTGGGGATGGAATCGAAAAAGTTGCGCATGAGAAGCATATTGAAGATCCCCGTGATTCCGGGCAGAATGATCCAGAAATAAATGTAAATGTACGTTTCCGTGTTGCCCGTGATGTCGAGGGCGTTGCGGATGGAGGAGTACAGCGCAAACGAGGGCGCGGTACCGATGACGGAAGGCACCGCCATCCACAGGAGCAGGAACTTCATGAACGTCCCCTTGCCCCTGAACCTGAGAAACACCACGGCGTACGCCGTGAGGAGGTCGACCAGCACGGTCAGCCCCACCGTCGCGAGCGTGGACCACAGGGAGTTGAGCATCCAGATGGGCATATTGTCGATCTTGCCTTCGCGGACGATAAAGCCGTAGTAGTGTTCGATCGTCCACTCGCTCCAGGACGTGGGGAAAAGGGTATCCGGGTGCAGCTGCAATTCCAGATCGGACTTGAAAGAAGTGCCGATCATATACAGCAGCGGAATGATCCACACGACGGAGACCACGAGCAGGACGATGAAGGAGATCAGCTTTTCGCGGAAACGCGTGCGTTCGGACTTGGTGCGCCTTCTCTTACTCATGCCGTTCCCCTCCTTCCCCTTTCAGAGCCTGTTTGTTTGCAAAGTATTTTTTGCAGTTTTCCGTATAGACGTTCTTGCGCTTGCGTTCCGCCATGATGCGGCGCTCCAGTACGCTGAACAGCATGACGAACAATCCGAAAATAATGGCGCAGGCGCAGATGTAACCCGTCTGCCGCGCATAGACCAGTCCGCCGGACAGATACTTCTGAATGAACATCATGGGAGACACGAGAATGGACTCGTTGTCGATCTCATTGAGGACGAAGGGCTGGCCGTACAGATTGAGGTACCCGATGAGGGTATTGAACAGGCAGATGGCGACTGCCGAACGGATGCCCGGCAACGTGACGTACAGAATGCGCTGGAAGCGGCTGCCGCCGTCCATTTCGCAAGCCTCGTACAGGGACTGCGGCACGTTGCGCAGCGCCCCCGAAAAGATGACGAAGTTGGTGCCCGTCTGCCACCAGATACTGGCGATGAGCATGACCAGCCAGCGCAAAGTGTCCCCTGCCCACGGCTTGCCCGCCAACCACTTGATCTCCGTGTTCAGCCACGCGTTGATGAGCCCCGAACTGTTGCTTGCAAACATATTTCCGAAAATGATGCCGACGATGGTGATGGAAACCACGCTGGGCAGGAAAATGATGGCGCGGAAAATTTTATATCCGGGCGGGTGCATATTGATGAAATACGCGAGCGCAAGCGGAATGATGATCAGGCAAGGCACCGCCACGACGTCGAACACGAGCATGGTGGTAAACGATTCCCAGAACGACTTGGAAATGGGAAGATCGAAGTTAAAGATATTGATGTAGTTGTTGAAGCCGTAAAAGCTGTTTTCCTCGGGCGTGTACGGGTTGTAACGCATGAAGGAAAAGACAAATCCCAGCAAAAACGGGATGAGCGTAAACAGCAGAAATACGACCAGATACGGGCTGATGAGAGCAAGGGCGAGAAAACCTTCCCGCCGCTTGCTGCGTTTCATCTCAAGCCGCTTTTTTTCGGTCATTGCATCCATATCACATCAGAATAAAGTCGATGATCGCGTTCAGGTCGTCCTGCGCGGAAGTGATGACCGTCTCGTCCTTGGCGCCCGTGCTTTCCGCCATCAGATCGACGAACAGGGCGCGCATCTGGGTAGCCATGTCGCCGTAATAAGGAGTATTTCCCGCGCACACGAAGTAGTTGAGGTCGGGATAGAACCGGGTGATATAATCGGTGACGACGCTGTTTTCCGTGTATTCGGCCGTGTTGGCGATGATGGTGGAAGCGCTGATATGTCCCGCTTCCGCCCATGCGGCGCCGACCGAACCCGTCTGCGTAAACCATTTGATAAACTCGCAGATCGCCGCCTTCTTATTGACGTCGGTAACCGTCTTGCTCATGGCAAAGAAATGCGAATCCCCGAAGATCTTGTTGCCGTCCTCGGTGCCGCTTTCCAGAGCGAACATATTGGCAACGGAGGCCGCGCCGATGTAGTTTTCCTTGACCGCATCCATCGTGAGGTTGCCGTGGCCCTGCGCATAAGATTCCACAAGGGAATTGAGATTCCAGGGCATACTGAAATAGAAGAGCGCCTTATCGTTGAGGAAGTTGTTCAGAGCTTCCGATTCGCCCTTGTTCAGGTCAGCCAGAGCGGGGGTGTGGTAGAAAATATCGCGCAAGGACTGCGCCGCGTCCTTGAACGCCTGCAGATTTGCGGGATCGCTTGCCCAGTTTGCGTAGTAGTTTTCCGTATTGTACAGCGATCCGCCGTTCTGCACGATGGCCGTCGGGAAAACATAATCGGGGAAGAATTCCAGGCTGGTGGATACGGCGATCGGCTTGATGTTTTCCGCCTGAGCGACCTCGTCGCACAGCTCGATGAGTTCGGCGTGCGTCTGGGGCAGCTTGTTGCCGTACTGTGCAAGCATATTCTTGTTATAATAGATGACCATGCTCTGCGCGTCGGCGGGAATGCCGAAGGTGTACCCTTCATACCCGAGGTTGCTGTACTGTGCCAGCCCTGCCGCGTAATCGTTGAGGCTGATCTCGATGCCCGACTCTTCCATCGTCTCGTCGAAGGGCTGGATGAGCTTGTTTTCCACAAAAGATTTATGTCCTTTCTGGTGGGACATGATGAGGTCGGGCGCATTGGAATCGTTGGCGATCTGCTGCGCCACGGTGGTTTCAAAGTTAGCTTGGTTGACGGACGTGGAGATGACGGAGATCTTTCCCCTGTACTCTGCGTTGAACTGCGCTATGATCTGGTTGAACGCCGCGAGGTCCTCGCCGTTGACGACCGTCGTCAGATCGATCTCCACTTCGTCAAAGACGACTTTTCCGTCTTCCTGTTCCAGCGTTCCTTCCGTCGTCCACCAGGGGTTTTTGATGGTTCCCGAGCCGTCGCCGCCGGAGGGAGTTGTGCCTCTGCCGCATCCCGCAAACGCAAAGATGCAGACGAACGCAAAGATCAGGCTTAAAAGTTTCTTTTTCATTCCGGAACTCCTTAAAATGTTTGATGGCCGCAATGTTTCCGATCGCGGCGCGCCGCGGGGCGTTTCCCCGCGTTTCCGCAGAATGTGCGGCGTTTTACCGCTCTCCCGCACCCGCGGGAGAGCGGCCGTTCACTTGCCTTGCGCCCCGTTTTACGGGGACAAAAGAAGATCAGACTTTGGTGAGATGATACACGAATCCGCCGTTTTTCGCCATGGAAACCGTTTCCTTGGTGGCGGAAGTGATGGTTTTTGTCTGTTTTTCCACCGTTTTCGCACCTTCTGCGTCGGTGAAAAAATCTGCCGTATAGCTTCCCTCTCCGAGGAAAGAGAAATCGATGGTTGCCTGGCTTTCCAAAATTCCGTTGATGCCTGCCACAAACCATTCGTCGCCCACGCGGACGGCGGCACAGTAGTATTCGTCCGGCAATCCGCACAGGTAAACCGTCTCGTCGCGCGCGGCGGGAACGGATTTATAGAAATTATTGATCAGCTCGTCCCTGTAGGTATCGGCATAATCGGCCATGGAAGGCGTGCCCGATTCGTACAGGACGGCGAGCGCCATCTGCTGCCCCATGGTCAGTCCCGAGCTCCTCGGCGTGACGACGGGCGTGAAATCGCAGGAGCCGAGCACGCCGCGCGTGAACATGGAGTTGACCGTAACGGAGCTGTCTATGTTCCTCATCTCGTTGCCGCGGATCGCTTCGCGGTTGATGACGTTGGGATAGATCCTGCGTTCGCCCGTGGGCTTGTTGGCGCCGTAGCAGTTGACGATCATCTGTCTGCGCGCCGTTTCCTGATAAATGGTCTCGTACCATTTGATCATATCGATGTCTTCGCCCTGGAATTTGGGGGCGTTGGCATTTTGTCCGTCAAAGAAGTCGATCTTGATGCCCGCCACGCCGCAGCTCTTCCACTGATCCAGCTTGGAGCAGAGCAGGCTTTCGACGCCGTTGCTGAAATCGACGAGCGCATCGCACCATACCAGCACTTTGACGCCCTTTTGGGCGGCGTATTCGCAGAATTTTGTCAAACCCGCCGTATTGAACGTGCTTCCTGCACTCCAGCCGCCGTCCAGAATGGTGTATTTCCAGCCCATCTCCGCGGCGAGGTCCACATAGCTGATCTGCAGATCCCAGTCGTTCTGGCCGACGCTGCCCGTGTATCTGAGCCAGTTCCACGCCGTGACGCCCGGTTCCACCCACGAATAATCGTACGTGGCCTGTTCTTCGGCGGTCAGGCTGTCGTAGTCGTCCGGTTTCCAATATTCGGCATCGTCGTACACTTTTTCGACCAATTCGCTCTCGATGACCGTCTTCATGTCGCCCGTGATGCCGACGCGCCAGGGAGACTCAAACGGGTAAGAGACGACGTTGTCCGTTTCCAGTGCGGTCGCGGGAGTGCGCACCGTCTGTAAGATGCCTGTCCCCTCTTTTTCTTCGCTCTCTTCCAGGAAGGAGCCGTAAAAGCCGCTGCCGATGAGCTCGGATTCGGTGATGAGGGAATACACTTCCGATTCCCCTGCCTGATACAGCATGGGCATGGAGATGATCTTGCCCGCAAGGTTGCTCGCCTTGCGGCGCACATACGCTTCCTCGTAGGAGAAGAATTTGCCCGTCGCCTTGTTGGTGACATAGGGCTGCGACCACACGACGGAATTTTCCGGCAGGGCGAACTCTGTCTTTTCCTCTTCCACGGTCAGCGTGCCTTCCCCGCCGTCCACGCCGCGGATGGCGTAACGGAAGGCGTAACCGTCGTCGTAGGCGCGCATGACGATGTCCAGATAGAACTGCCACGCCTTGAAAGTGAGGGTCGTTTGGTTGCAATCGTATTCCACGTGAGAATGTTTGCCCGTAATGTTGTCGTACGAGCCCGTGACGCGCTCTGTCTTTTCTCCTTCAAAGGTGAGAAAACTCAGATCGTCCTCTGCGACCGCAAAGCCGAGCGTCGACTGGTCCACCACCGCGACGTCCCCTTTCTGCACCGTGTAGTACAGCGCACCCGCGCTGTCCATGCCGATGCGGACGTCGATCGTCCCGTCAGGGGATGTGACGTTCCAGCTGTTCAGATCGGGCTTCGGTGCGGGTTTTTGTTCTGTCGGGCCGCAGCCGACGGCGGTCAGCGCAATGCTTCCCGCCATCAGTGCCGCAGCCAGTTTTTTTGCGGATATTTTCATAAGCCTCCTGTTACAGCAGCTGTCCGTTGATGGCGGCCATGAGATCCTCTACCGCCTTTTCGACCTCTGCAGAACCTTCCAGAACGGGGACAATGTAACTTTCCGCCGCCGTGACGTTGAAGATGCTCTTGCCGTTGACAAATCCGTCCAGCGAACGGAAGTTTTCGGGATCGCCCGTCTGCAAAACGATCTTGGCGACCGCATTGGAGGATTTGGTGAAGGAAGTATTTTCCGCCGCCGATTTGCGCATCGGATACCAGCCGGATTCACCGAAGCCCGCCGAGTTGCGGCTGACAAAATCGGCAAACTCTGCCGCGGCTGCAAGCTCGACCAGGGAAACGTCCTTCGCCTTGTAGAACTGCAATCCGACGGTATGTACGGGGACCTGCTGCGACTGCGCGTCCGTGTTGTCCGTGAACAGTCCGCTCAGAGGCAGAATGCCCAGAGAAGAAATGTCGGCTGCGCGGGGAGCGATGGTGGCGGCAATGTTGACCAGACCGAGAAGCGCGTTTCCGTTTTTGACCTGGTTGATGGCGTTGTCGTCCGTGTACTCGCTGTCAAATCCGTTGGAAGAGCCGTGCAGGGCGCCGCCTTCGCCGAACAGATCGTACATATTCTGCATCGCCTTCACCGCGTTTGCATACACGGCGGAATCGCTCCACTTGTTGACGAAGGAACCGTTTTCGTACACGTAATAGTCCGCGCTGTTCTGGAGGAATGCGACGTAGCTGGGAGCCTCTTTGAAGGTCCAGGAACGGTTGGTGAGAACGGTTTTGAAAGAAGCGTTGGAGCCGATCTCGCCGTTGTACGCCCTGGTGAGCAGCGCGCTCAGTTTGGAATAATTGGTGGGCAGAGCGCCGTTTTCGGCATATTTCTGCATGAGCGTCTTGTTGTACACGAAGAAGGGCGCGCCCATGATGACGGGTACGGAATACATCTTTCCGCCGACATAGCTGTCGCGGGAAGCCTGTTCAAAGTAATCGGAACGGGAATACTCGATGCCGGCAAAATCGTAAACTTCCTCTACGGAATAATAGCCTGTGTAACCTGCGTTCATTCCCGGCATCTGCTGCATACGCAGGGCAGTCGTGCTCTGCACGAGATTTCCGCCGAAAGTCATATCGATGCGGATCTTGCCGGTGTTCTCGCTGTTGAATCGGTTGACCAGGGACTTCAGGTAAGCATCGTAACCGAAGTTGGAGCCGACCCAGAAGTTGACGACCACGTTTTCATACTTGATGGAGCCGTCAGGATTGCGGGGAATGCTCGCATCCGTTTCGTACGCCGCATAGAGAGTGATGTCCTCCGTGACGACGTCTCTGTCCATGTTCCATGCCAACGTGCAATCGGCGTCCTCGAACCAGCCGGAGATCTCCATGCCCAGCCTCGGGCTCTTGGGCAGATACTGCTCGGCGATCTTTTCGTTTTCCGTCACTTTGACGACGGCGGGTTCACCCTTGCCGCTGTAATTGAAATCGAAAGTCACGGTATACTGCGCGGCCTGCTTTTCCCACTTCGCATAGATATGGGTGTCCGCATTGATGTACTGCGAAAAATCGAATTTCGTGGTGCATTCGGGTTCGGTGTACCATGCAATAAAATCGTAGTCGGCACGGGACGGCTTCCAGTTTGTGGCGCGCGTTCCCGCGGAGACGGTGACCGTCCTGTTGGTAGAACCTTCATAGTTCAGATCGTAAACGACGGTGTATTCCGATTTTTCCTCTCCGCCTCCGGACTGCTTGGGTGAGCAGGCAGTCATCAGGATCGGTGCGGCCGCGAGAGCGAGACACGTCAGAACGGATACGATCCTTTTCCAAAAAGTTTTCATTTTCAACTCCTTCTATTGATAAATTTCTGAACAGCACGACGCGTGCGGCGGACTGTTTACAGTCTGGTATTTTTCACCGCTTTTCCCGCCCGCGGCGGGAAAAGCGGCTTTTTTTCTGTTAAGCCTGCGCGTCGTCGATGCTCCAGGTGATGTTGGAATACTCGCCCGACGTGAAGTAGTTGTGCCATACAAACAGGACGGGCCTGCCCACCTTGTCGTCTGCCACACCTCCCGCGCTGTTTTTGCCGTCCCACTGAACGGTGCGCGTAAACGTAAGCTCGGGATCATCCAGAGACTGCACCGTCATCGTGTACTCGTCATAGCCGTCCATCACGCGGCGCGAGATGGTATAACGCGTACCCTTTTCCTCGTCGGGGAAGTTTGCCGTCTGCTCCCACCAGCTCTCTTTCTGGGAGACGTTGAGGAGATATTTGTTGTTTGCAAGGTCGGCGCCGAACTGCACGATCTCTGCCCCATATAAGAAGTTTCTGACCTCCAGGATCATGCGGCGCTGGTTCGCCGTGTCCCCGATGCCCGTGTTTTTATACTCCCACGAGAAGGTGAAGTCGCCGTCCAGATACAGGTACGGGCCCGCCATTCCGTTGTTGAAATCGGACATCGTATCCGTATAATCGTAATTCAGGCCGCGCGTTTCGCTGATAGGGTTGATTTTCAGATTGTCGTTGAGGGAAGCGGCTGCCCAGTCAGCGGGAACATGCGCGCCCATCTGCGAACCGTCTGCCAGCAGGGAATCCAGCTTCTGCTGCGCCTGCTCTCCGCCGAAATAGACGATCGAGGAAAGCACCGTCGTATCCATCGCGTGTCCGAAAATGCCGGGAAGCGTGGGCTGATCGCGGTAGTATTCCAGGGAGACGCAGCACACATATGTATCGTTGACAAACGCATAGAAGTAATCGCCGCTGCGCGCGATCGCGTACTTGACCACTCCCGCATCCTTGTCGGGGATACCCCTGTAATTGGCGATCTGGTAAGAATAGGCGCAGAACCTGCCGTACGTATCATACTCGTTCAGATCCCAGCTCTTGCCGTCCGTCGTGTCAAAATCCTTGGCTTTGTGGTTTCTGTCCCCGCGGTCCACGCACATCGCCAGCCAGCGGGAAGTATTGCCCTCCGCAAAATGCCCCATTCCGATCACGCGGCCGCCGTGCGGATCGCCGACGGTGTACACCGCCTCCGCATAGTAGAGCGTGGAAGGACTGAGATTGAACTGCGCAATGGTAAATCCTGTATTGCTGCCGGCAACCGTCTGTTCCGTATTCGGCCTCATCTCGTTGCCGACCGTCCAGGTGTTGTCCTGCCAGGTAAAGATCTTTCTGTAAACGTCCACGTCCACCGTCTTGCTCGCCGTCTTGGAAGCGTCACGGGGATCCGAAACGGTAAACGTCACGGTGTAGGCGCCCGGTTCGGAAACGGTGAGGTTTTCAACCGAGTAAGTCATTTTGTCCGGGTCGGACAGCTCCACCGAAAGGGAGCTTTTCAGATCGCTTCCGTCGCAGGACTTGACCGTGACCCCTTCCAGCAGATATGCGGGCGTATCCTGCAGCACTTCGATCGTCTCTTTTGCGACCGTGATCTGCGGAGCTCCGATCTCGACGCTGACCGTAAAGGTATCGTTCTTGTCTCCCGCCGAAACGGTGATGACGGAGGTGCCCGCTCCCACCGCTCTGAGCGTCATGCCCGATACTTCCACCACATCGGGGTTTGCCGACGT
>ERZ1090881.233-NODE-233-length-27327-cov-12.353879_pt1 | contig 27327 bp, 25 predicted proteins | sample MGYA00478470_ERZ1090881 | MGnify/ENA primary metagenome ERZ1090881 (study PRJEB33644, sample SAMEA5815736) | chicken gut metagenome | biome: Chicken; feature: Gastrointestinal Tract; material: Caecum | place: Ireland | collected 2019-01-01 | study: A study of the...
AAACTCCAGGCAGTACTAAAGGCATATGAAATGTTATACGGGTTTGTGGCGTAGGTTGGTGTAATTTCTTATATCGTCAAAGTATTTTGTAACCCTGCAGGGGTTTCCTGCGGCAACACAGTTATCCGGTATAGAGCGGCTGACAACGCTGCCTGCGCCGATTACACTGTTTTCTCCTATTGTAACTCCCGGCAAGATAATTGCCCCGCCGCCAATCCAGACCCCGTCTTTTATTTCCACCGGGTCGGCGCAGGTGGTATAGTAGCAGTTTGAACCGGCATTTTTCTCTTTTAATCTCTCTTCCGGCAAAAGCGGGTGATATGCAGTATATATTTGAACATTTGGCGCAATTAAAACCCTGTTTCCTATGATTATTTTTTCATTATCTATAAAAGTGCAGCCTGAATTTATTATTACATTGCTGCCTATAAAAATATTTTTACCAAAATCGCAAAAGAAATTTTCGTCAATCAGTACATTATGCCCGACAGAACCAAAAAGTTCTTTTAAAATAACCTCTTTTTGTCCGAGGTCATCATAATCCAGAAGGGAATATTTTTTTGTTAACGCACGCGCTCTGACATTTAAATCAAAAAGCTCTTTAGACTCGGTGTCAATATATTTATACTCTTTTTGCATTTGTGCTCCTTTTTAGGTTATGTTAGCATGTATTCATGAATATGAAAAGAGTTATAATAACAGGTTCTACGGGTTTAATAGGAAAAGAAGCAATTGAGCCGCTTAATAAAGCGGGGTTTGAGGTTTTTGAACTCAGGCATAATGAGTGTGATATCTTCGACCCCTCTTCTTTAAAGAGTTTTTTTGAAAAAATAAAACCGCAGTACCTGCTGCATTTTGCCTGGATTACAGGCGGGGACTACCTTGTAAATCCGTTGAATGAAAAACTTGTTGACTCAAGCATGGAAATGCTTAAAATTTTCAGGGAATTTGGCGGCAAAAGGGCGGTATTTGCGGGAACCTGCTTTGAGTATAAGTTTAAAAACGAGCCTTTAAAAGAGAACGATGAACTGAACCCCACCACCCTGTATGCAATTTCTAAAGATAAATTAAGAAGGCTGGCCGAGGAATTTTGTGATAAAAACGGTATAAGTTTCGGCTGGGGCAGAATATTTTACGTTTTCGGACTCGGCGAAAAACAGGGGCGCCTGACTTCAACAATTATAAATAATCTGTGCGAAAACAAGCCCGTTACTATAAGCTGCGGCTCGCTTCTGCGCGATTATATGTATACCAAAGATATTGCAAATGCATTTGTAAAGTTTCTCTGTACAGAAATTACCGGATGTGTTAATATTGCCACTGGCAAACCAATAAGCCTGAGTGACTTTGCGATGACTTTTGCAAGACTGTATGGTAAAGAGGAGTTTATAATTGTCAAAAACGATATAGGTATGCAGCCTTCATTAATTGTTGCCGATGTGACAAGGCTTAAAGAGGAAGTTGGTTTTGGCGGGTATACCAATTTTAGTGCTGCAGTAAAGGAAATTACGAGGATTTAATGAATTATGGAGCTGTAACCGGCAGCTTTGTATTCAGACGAAGGAGAAGCAATGAAATACAGAAAACTTGGCGGAAGCGGGCTTTTGGTCGGGGAAATAGGTATGGGGTGCGAAGGGTTTGCGGGCAAAACGGATGCTGAAATTTGTGAATTTGTTGACCTTATGGAGCTCGAGGGGGTCAACTGTATCGATTTATACTCGCCAAATCCTCAGATAAGAAAAGGCCTCGGGCGGGCTCTTGCCGGCAGAAGAGAAAAGTTTATTTTGCAATCGCACCTGTGCAGTATCTGGGAAAATGACCAATACTTGAGAATAAGAGATATAAAAAAAGTCAAAGCCGGTTTTGAAGATATGCTGAATGAACTTAATACCGATTATATTGATATAGGTATGATTCATTACTGCGACTCTTTGAATGACCTGGAAAATATTTTAAGCGGACCTGTTATGCAATATGCGCTGGAACTCAAGAATTCTTGCAAGATAAAATACATAGGGCTTAGCAGCCATAATCCGGTAGTTGCCAAAAAAGCAGTTGAGAGCGGACTTATAAGCGTCTTGATGTTTAGTATAAATCCGCTTTATGATTTACAGCCGCCGGATGAGGATGTGGAACAGTTATGGAACCCTGAAAAATATAGCGGCAGGCTTTTTAATATGGATAAAGACCGGCAGGAGCTTTATGAAATGTGTGAAAAGCTGGGTGTAGGAATTACCGTGATGAAGGCCTTTGGCGGGGGCGATTTGCTTAATTGCGCTCTTTCTCCCGCAAAAGTGTCACTTACGCCTGTTCAGTGTATTCACTATGCTCTTACGCGTCCTGCGGTTTCATGTGTTATGTCGGGCGCAAGAAGTATTGAAGAATTGAAAGAGAGTATCCGCTATGAAACAGCGGCTGATGATGAAAAAGATTATGCTTCAACTCTTGCCTCCTTTCCTTCAATAAGCTGGGAAGGGCACTGTATGTATTGCGGACACTGTGCGCCCTGTCCGCGCGGAATTGATGTTGCTTCGGTCAGTAAGTTTTTAAATCTCGTCAGGGCTCAGGGTGAAGTTCCTGAAACAGTTCGCGAACATTACGGGGCGCTTGAGCACAGGGCGGGCGAATGCATTTCCTGCGGAGCATGTGAGAGCAGGTGTCCCTTTAAAGTCGAGATAAGGAAAAATATGCAAGAGGCAAAAAATGTCTTTGGAAGCTAAATTTCAAAATTTAAAAAAATATATAAAATCCCTAAAATCTGCTGCGGTAGCTTTTTCATCTGGTGTAGACTCGACATTTTTACTTAAGGTTGCACATGATGTGCTCGGAAATAACGTTCTTGCGCTGACGATGAAGTCTTCTCTCTGTCCTGCAAAAGAATATGTAAAGGCTGTAGAATTTTGTAGGGACAGGGGCATAGAGCACGTTACGATAGAGATGGATGAAACCTGTATCAAGGGTTTTGTGAAAAATCCCGAAAACAGGTGTTATCTGTGCAAAAGAGAGATTTTTAAAAGTTTTTTAAACCGAGCTTCACTGCGCGGTTTAGCCTGTGTGATAGAAGGTTCAAATCTTGATGACACAAAGGACTACCGCCCCGGTTTAAGAGCGCTTGAGGAGCTTAATATAATAAGCCCGCTTTTTGAATGTGCTCTTACAAAGGAAGAAATAAGAGTTCTCTCAAAACGCGAGGGGCTTTCAACATGGGACAAGCCTTCTTTTGCCTGCCTTGCTTCAAGAATTCCCTATGGAGAAGTTATCACAAAAGAAAAACTTAAAATGATTGAAAATGCCGAAGATGTCCTCCGTTCCCTCGGCTTTAGCCAATTCAGGGTGCGCTGCCACAATCATATAGCAAGGATTGAAATTTTATGCGGTGAGTTTGAAAAACTTCTCTCTGTGCGTGAAAAAGTTGCGGCTGATTTTAAAAGTTTTGGTTTTAAATATGTAACAATGGATTTGCTCGGATACAGGACGGGGAGTTTAAATGAGAATCTCCGCTAACGCTCTTCAAAAAGCTGCTCTCAGTGCCATTTTCTCGGCTGCGCTTTATGCGGCCTGTATTCCTTGTATAAAAATTCTTGGTAAACATGTTGCCCCCGCTTTTACCGGTGCATTTTTGTATCTGGGTGCAGGATTGGGGCTTATGCTCACAATGCTTTTTAAGGGCGTAAGTGTTGAACTTGCTCTTACAAAAAAGGAAATCCCCTGGGCCGTTTCAATGGTTCTTCTGGATACTTTAGCTGTATGTGCGCTTGCTGCAGGGGTATTATTAACAAGCGGGGCGAATGTTTCGCTTCTGGGGAACTTTGAGCTGGTCGCCACTTCCTGTGCGGCATATTTGTTTTTTTCGGAATACATTTCAAAAAGACTTTTTGCGGCGATTATTTTAATTACTATAGCCAGCATAGTGTTGAGCTTTGAAGGTGCGGGCAGTTTTGTGTTTAATAAAGGCTCGGCCCTTGTGTTGATTTCCTGTGTCTGCTGGGGGCTTGAAAATAATTGTACAAAACGGCTCAGTTTAAAAGACACCCGCCAGGTTGCAATGATTAAAGGCTGCTTTGCGGGACTTTTCGGGCTGTTTGCGGCATTTTTTGCACATAATCCCCTGCCTCAGCTAAAGTGGGCGATTCTTGTTATGCTTACGGGATTTATGTCTTATGGCATAAGTGTAAGTTTGTACATATACGCCCAGAGGTTTCTGGGCGCAGCGCGGGCCGGCGCGTATTATTCCGCAGCCCCTTTCTTTGGGGTTGTATTTTCTCTTCTGATACTTAATGAGCGGCCTGATATAAAGTTTTATATTGCCCTTTTAATTATGCTTGCTGCAAGCGTCCTTGTTATTCTTGATACCAAAAACTCTTAAAATCGGGTTTTTATACGCTCTTTTGCCTGCTCCGCAGCCGATTTTTTCTATTTGAAAACTATCCGGCAGTTTTTTTGCATTATATAAAGCTGCTGCAATGGCTACTCCTGTCGGTGTGACCATCTCTCCGTCATTGTCTGAAATTTTTAGCGGAAGTTTGTATCGGGCTGCTATTTCACAAACCGCAGGCACGGGTACGGGGATTGTGCCATGCTGGCATTCAACGGAACCTTGCCCGTCTGTGAGTGTTGAAAAATATACATTTTCAGGGTTTAAGTCATCAAATAATACGGCAAAACTTACTATATCGACAATAGAGTCCACGGCGCCCACTTCGTGAAAATGTATATCGTTTATGCTTTTGCCGTGCACCTTTGCTTCGGCCTGTGCAACTATTTTAAAAATCTTTTTTGCAAGCTCTTTGGCATTGGACGTAATACCGGCTTTGTCTATAATTTTATTTATGTCATCCAGGTTGCGATGTTCGTGATGATGGCAGTGCTGATGTTTTGGCAGTATAACATCAAAGTCTGTTGCAGTTATTGCGTTTACTGTTTTTTTTGAAATTACATAGGAAAACTCGTTGTCAAGCTTCATGGACTTAAGAGCGCCTTCAAGTTTTTCTTTATTTGCACCCAGATCCAGAAGTGCCGCAACTGTCATATCTCCCGAGATTCCAAAATTGCATTCAAAATATAAATCCATTACTTTCTCCCTTTCTCTATCAATTTATTTATCTGAGATGCACTGTAGCCTGCGTTAAAACCGTTGTCTATGTTAACAACAGTCATCCCTTCGGCGCAGGAATTCAGCATTGTTAAAAGCGCGCTCAGTCCTTCAAAAGAACTTCCGTAGCCGATTGAGGTCGGAAGCGCTATTACGGGTGTATCAACCATCCCGGCAATTACTCCGCCGAGTGCTCCTTCCATTCCCGCAGCGGCAATAATCACATTTGCCTTTTTAATTTCATCTATCTTGTCAAATAGCCTGTGGATGCCTGCTACGCCTATGTCGTAGTATTTTTTGACATTGCTTCCGTAAAATTCAGCGGTGGCGGCAGCCTCTTCCGCTGCCGGAATGTCGCCTGTTCCTCCCGTACAGACAGCTATTTCTCCTATTTTTTCGATTTTGTTTTGAATGAGTGTTATAATGCGTCCGGATTCATTATAATTCAGTTCCTCAATCTCGTTTTTAAGTGCCGCCGCCTGTTCTTTTGACGCACGTGTTCCTATAACATTCTGCCCAGAGCTTTTAAATTCTTTGAAAATTTTAATAAGCTGTTTTTCGGTTTTGCATTCACAAAATACCGCCTCGCTGCAGCCGCGGCGTTTTGCCCTCTGTGTATCAAGCTTTGCAAAATTCAGTTCAATGTAGCCGTTATCTTTGTTTTCCATGTTTATCCTTATTTTGTATTATTGTTTACTAAAGCCTTGTCGCGGTTAAACTCATGTCTGGTCGCGGCTCTGTTTAAGAGTGCAACTGCGGCGGCTATAGCCATTGTATTTATTGTAAAAGTAAGGCTGTATGCTGCGTTTTTGGATTTAAGCATTTGTCTTTGCATATTTTCGGGAAGCCTTGAGATTTCTTTGTAAGTCCTTATGTTTCCGCCGTTAAAAACATCTGTTTTGTATATTTTGTCAAATTTTTTGTAGATAGGATTTTGTATAAGTTTTTCGCCAAAAAACATTAAAGGTACGGTAATTGAAAACCGCCGGGCATTTTCCATTCTTTCATATTTGTCGCGGCTTGCATAAAAATAACCCGCAATGCTTGCCGGATATATAAGTGCGCCGTAGTGTGCAAGCTTTAAATCACAGTCTTTTGTAAAATCCATATGTTTTAAGAATTTGTCCAGATATGGCTCGGCTTTTTTGTAAAAGTTTTTATTTTTAGCGGCAAAAAGAAGGCCAAAGGTTGCGCCAAGGCCGGCTATTGTGCTTATACCAAGTGATTTTAGAAGTTTTGCCGCTTTATTTTGTGCCTGCTTTTTCTCTTTTTGTTCATTTTTGTTTTCCAGCCCTATAAGCGACGTAAAATCTTTTTTTCCGCTGGATGCAAGTGACATGAGGTTTCTGAGAGGTGCAATGCCAAACACCGCCGGCAGAATAACACTAAAAACCGTGCCCGTGCGTGCAAATTTTGCAAGCTTTATGTTCTTAAGTGTTTTTTTGTCGGTTACTTTGCCAAGTTCTGACAGCGGAGCCAGAAGCCGCTCTTTTGTTATATTTTTTTGCTTTGCAAAAAACTTTGTGCTGCCGTGTGCCAGTGCTGGAGCTGAAAAGTAAAACAGTACTGATTCTGAAAGTTCGGCAAAGCTTATTTCTTTTGACTCATCTTTGCTTCTTGATAACCCCAGACGCGAAATAAGACATCCGCCCGTGTCGCGTACAAACATTCCGGCAGAAGAGCTTGTTTCAAGCTTGCCTAAGATATTTGCGGCAATATATACTCCGGCAGAGGCAGTGTTCATCTATTTCCGCTCCTCACTCTTCTTTGTCCTGATTTTTGCAAACAACAGTCCTGTTTCAAACAGAAGGTAAGCGGGTGTAAAAAGCATAATCTGGCTTACAATATCCGGCGGAGTAAGAATTCCCGCTATTATTAAAAGTGCTACAACTACGTACGGGCGGCAATTTGTGACGGTTTTATAAGATACGATTTGCGACTTTATTAAAGTGCATGTAACAAGCGGCATTTGAAACATGACTCCAAAAGAGAGTGTCAGCCACAGCGCAAGGTTTACTACATTAGATATACCAAGCATTGCTTTGACATTTGATGTCGTAAAACCCATTGCAAAATTTATAATAAGCGGAAGTATAACAAAAAGACAAAAAAGCGAACCAAAAATAAAAAGCACGCTTGATGTCATAACTGCCGTTTTAATAAACTTCTTTTCGTGTTCATAAAGCGCAGGCGCGCAAAAATTCCAAATTTGTTTTGCAAGATACGGAAAGCAGATTATTATATCAAGGATGAGCGCAAATTTTATCTGTATTAAAAAAACTTCAACCGGAGAAAAATAATTAAGCGAAATATCATTTCCTCTTAGTATAAGTTTTATAAACACATCAAGACACTTTGGCGCCAAAAAAAGCAGAGGAACAAGAACAATCCCGAGCGCTCTTATGCATCTCAGGAGCATTTGCCTCAGTGCTTCTATATGCGAGATTATACTTTCGTCTTTATCGGGCATAATTATACGTCTTTGGGTTTGTATTCCTCGGGTTTTTCAGCCTCGTTTTCAATGGCTTCTTTAAGCCCGTTCGCTTCTTCTTTCAGAATATTTTTTGCCTTTTTATATTCATAAGAAGCTCTGCCCAGTGCTCTTGCAATCTCGGGAATTCTTTTCCCGCCGAAAAGCAAAAGAATTACAACCAGAATTAAAATTATCTCAGTTACGCCCAGCGACATTGTTTTCTCCTTATATTACTTTTTGTTCTTTTATTGAATAAATTTCTATTGCGCCCGAAGGGCAGGCATTTTTGCAGGCGCCGCAGCCGATACACTTTTGCGCATTTAATACGGGCGGCTTTCCTTCTTCATTGATTATAGCATGTGTCGGACAAGCTATTGCACACTTGCCGCACTGTGCACATTTTTCAGTGTTTATCATAGCCATAGCTATTCTTGTTTTTTGTTTTTCTTCTTTGCTTATGCGTTTAATTGCTCCCGCGGGGCAGATTTGAGAGCATATATTGCAGTCGTATTTGCAAAAGCCGTTAGAGTAATCAATATGCACGGCATTGAAATTTTCATCCGCTTTTTTAATAATTTTATTAGGACAGTTTTTGACGCACAAATTGCAGTTATAGCACTTATTTATAAACCTTTCTTCGCTTACGGCACCCGGAGGCAGAATGATGTTTTTAAGCTTGTGTGCAATTTTATCTTTTAATGCAAGCCCTGTTTTTACCATAGCTCCAAAGAAGATGACTGCCGCTGTGCCGATTATTACCCTGCGTCTTTCAGGGCTGAATTTAACCTCTTCTTTTTGTACTTTTTTTAGTGTTATACCGCCTTTCGGGCAAATATCAAGGCACTTTAAACATCTTATACATGTGCTGTTGTTCAGTGTTTTTTCTTTTGAATCTATACAGCCGGAGGGACAGTTTTTCTCGCACATGCCGCAGGAAACACATTTGTCTTTGTTTATTTGAATTTTATATGGCGAAAACTTTGAAATAAGTCCTAAAACCGCTCCTACGGGGCAGATATTTGTACAAAAAAATCTGTTTTTGAAAAATACCAGAACAAAAATGACCGTAAGTGCAGATATTCCGTATGCACTCAACGTAAAGGCTGAGCCAAACAGGGTGTACGGCTCCAGATGCCTTAAAAGCAGTGCGCTTGAGCCTGTCAGCACTCCAAATGCCGCCGCTGCGAGAAAATATTTAAACGGATAGTCCGCTGTTTTTTTATTTTTCTTTTTAATAATAAGGGCAAAAAACTCCTGCATTAGCCCGAGCGGACACAAAAGCGAGCAGTAAAATCTGCCTGAAAGTGCTGTTATTAGAATCATGGCGCAGAATATTGCAAGTGCGGCCAGAGAAAAGTCAACAAATACTCTTTGTGCAAGTGCTCCGAATTGTAAATCAAAAATTTTAAGCGGCAAAAACAGGCCTGTTATTCCCGCAATAAAGAGTATAAGCAGAACGGCACCCGAAACAAGCCTGATTTTATATGCATATTTCATTATGCGGTTTCCTTTTCGGCTTTTTTATGCGCCCCTTTAACCTCGTCAAGAAGTTTCGGTATATCAAGGTTTTGCGGACAGTTCTTGTTGCAGAGCCCGCATTTTATGCATTTATCGGCACGCGTAGACTCATCAAGCGCATTATAGTTGTATACAAACATAAAGCCGGCGTTCGGCGCACTGTTTCCTTTATACATGTTGTAAAGCCCGAAAATTGCGGGAATATTAATGCCGCGCGGACATACTTCCATGCAGTATTTGCAGGCCGTACAGCTGATTGCACCCTGTGATTGGATAATTTGAGCTATTTGATGGGCGGTTTTTTCTTCTTTTTCGCTTAGTTTTCTGTAATTCACAAAAGTGTCTACATTTTCTTTTAACTGCTGTAAGTTGCTCATGCCGCTGAGAATTGTAAATACGCGTTCTTTGGAAGCTACCCAGCGCAGACCGAATGACGCCTGTGTGTCATCGGGGCATTCTTCTTTAAGTTTTTGCGCTGCTTTATCCGGCAGGTTGCAGAGTACTCCGCCTCTAAGGGGTTCCATTACAATTACCGGAACTTTTGCTTCATCTGCTATTTGATACAGTTCATCCGCATTTACAACTTCCCAGTCAAGATAATTGATTTGAAGCTGGCAAAAATCCCATTTGTGTTCTTTTATTACCTCTCTTAACATAGCAGGGTCGCCATGGAAAGAAAATCCTATGTTTTTTATCAGCCCTTCATTTTTGAGTTTCAGAAGCTCTTCGTACATATTGTTGTCGCGATAGTTCGATATGGTGTTTTTGTTTATGTTATGAACCATATAGTTGTCAAAGTACTTTACCTGACATTTTTTAAGCTGCTCTTCGCAGAGCTTCCTTACATCGGAAGGCGAGTTTACAAGGTATGCGGGGCACTTATCCGCAAGGATGAAACTTTCTCTGTCGTACTTTTTTAAAACCTCTCCTATGGCATTCTCGCTTTTTCCGTCCACATACATATATGCCGTGTCGAAATAATTTGCACCGTGCGCCATTGCATACTCTACCATTTTATCAAGTTCTACCATGTCAATTTTATCGTTGCGCATGGGAAGACGCATACACCCCAGGGCAATCAGGGGCATATCCGTGTCTTTAAATTTCCTTCGTACAACCTGATTTTGTGATTTTTGAATTTCTTTTTTGCCGCAGCCCGTTAAAAGTGCGGTTCCGCCCAGGGCAAGCGCCGAGTTTATTATAAAATCTCTTCTTCTCATTTTTGCACCTCTTTTTATAAATAATATAGCATAAATTATTTACCTGTATTCCTTGTCGCTTACGGGTTCAAGCCAGGTTGTTTCATTGTTTGGCAGATTTGTTTCTATTGAAATGTGTGCAAACTCGCTGTCAGGTGCGGCCCCGTGCCAGTGTTCGACATTCAGGGGTATTCTTACCACATCACCCTGTTTTAATACCCTTATTTCGCCGCCTCTTTCCTGATAACGTCCTTCACCTGCGGTTACAAGAAGTATTTGGCCGCCGGAGTGCTTGTGCCAGTTGGTTCTGGCGCCTTTTTCAAATGTAACGTTTGCAATAGATGAGTGCCAGATGTTGTCATTAGCACTTAATCTGTTGAGATATGTGGTTCCGCTGAAGTATTTATTGTAAGGATTTATTTCTCCTTTTTTAAAAGGCTGGTTTAATTCTTGTGACATTGTTATCCCTCCGGTAATTAAAAATATCGCTGCAATTAAAAATAATTTTTTCATATTTTACTCCTGTTTTAAATCTGCTGCCTTTAAAATTCCGAGCGCCTCAAGTGCATTGGGAAAACCGACATAAGGAAGGCACTGGATAATTGCGGCGCAAATTTCTTCTTTTGTATTGCCGACTTTTATGGCGCCTGCAATATGTTTTTTAAGTGTATTTGTGCTGCCGTTTGTTGTTAATATGCCTATGGTTAATAGTTCGCGGGTTTTAATGTCAAGCCCTTCTCTTGTATATATATCGCCAAAACAAAACTCCGTCAGGAATCTCGAAACATCGGCACCCATATTGCCGGGCAGATTTTCAAGCGATTTTTGAATCTCATCACCGTATATAGGGTATTGAATTTCTCTGCCTTTTTGTGCGCGTGTTTCTTCGCTTACCGTAGCGGCGTTATCAAGCGGTGTTTTAATACCTTTTTCTTTTAGAACTTCATTAAAGACGCCTATGGCATTAAGTGTTTTCGGGAAACCGATAAAAGGTGCGCACTGGTATATGATTTCTCTTATTTCAAGCGGGCTGACACCTATGTTAAGTGCGGCGTTTATATGCGCCTTTAGTTGCGGCAGAGTCTGCTGTGTGCTAAGAGAAGCAATTGTCAGCATTTCCCGTGTTTTTATGTCAAGTTTGCCAACGGTAAAAACTTCGCCAAAAATATATTTTTGCAAAATATCCATAAATTCCGCATCAGTGCCGGTATTTGGCTTCCATTGCGTATTAAATAATTTTGTATAATTTTCTTTACATATATCCGTTCTTGTCATTGTTTTATCCTTTCCGTCTGACGCAAGTGCAATATTTGTCTGCACCATTAAAATGCTTAAAATCAAAGCGCATATTTTTTTCATTGTTTTCTCCTCGGGATTTAATATTTTGTAATTTAATTTTACAACCTGATAGTCGCTCTAAGTCAATAGGTAAAATAAAATACTTGTATTTTATTTTTTTGTTATAGAATAGATAACTGTCAAAGCATTACTTTTGTCGGTAACAACAATGAAAATAGGCGCTATCACTACAGTAAACGCGCAAAGGACAGCATTTTGCGCAAATATTCAAAATAACGGTAAAAATAACCCTGCCGATTTAAAAACACCCATGCAAAAGGCGGCAGACACAGCGGCGCTGTGGTTTGGTTTCGGTGTCGGGCTTGACCTGCTCGGCAGAAAAATTAAACCTTTCAGGTCGCCTCTTAAAAATTCGGTTGCGATAAACGGTGTAATATCTTCGGTTGCCGCGACCGCAACGGGTATAAATGCGGCAAAACAAAGTGAAGGCAAGTAAATTCTTGCCTGAGCTCTTTTTTGTTACACGAAGGATTTGAACTGCCATAAAATTAAATGTTTTTAAATCGGGCGTCTTATTTTAACTGCACTCTTATATATCCTTTTGTCTGATATATTCATTTATTCAACAAATAAAATGTGAATAAAGCATTAGAGATTAGGATTTTGAGATGAGTTTTAAAAATAAGGCGCCCCTTTTGTTTGCTGTGCTTTTTGCACTTTTGTTTTGTTGTTTTGATTTTCCCTGCACATATGCAAAAGCGCTTCCTCCCGTTGTGCGGGAATCAAAATACCCCGATTATGCGGGCGAATTTATAGGCAGGGATAAGTTTGAAGGTTTTAACAGAAAAATGTTCGCCTTTAACAGAAAGCTTAATAAATACGCAATAAAACCCGTGCATATTATCTGGGCGTCAATTATGCCAAAATACGGCATGGATAGAATCCAAAGCGCATACACTAACATAGAATACCCAAAAAGACTGGTCAGTACTCTTTTGCAGAGAGATTTTAAGGCCTCGGGTCATGAGACACTCAGATTTTTAACAAATACAACAATAGGTCTTGGCGGGATGTTTGATCCTGCAAACAGATTTTTTAAACTTGAACCGCTTAAGGAAGATGTTGCACAGGGGCTTGCAAAATGCAAAGTAAAACAGGGGCCTTATCTTGTTTTACCCTTTATAAATTCCACTACCCCGAGAGCGCTTTTAGGAACGTTAATTGAGTGCCCTCTTGATCCTTCGATGTACATAGGAAGCCCTGTCACCGCTCTTGTTAAGGCAGGTTTGCTTGTAAACAGAACCGCTTACGCTCAGGGCATTATTAAACTTGTGGAGTCAAATTTTGCCGACCCATATGATATTGCAAAGAAAATGTACGGGCTTGAAAGATACATAAAAGATAACAACTACGACAGAAAGGAAGTTCTTGAAAAAGCACTGAAAGAGTGCGCGGAGCTTGTAAAAAAAGAAGAACGTAATAAATCACTCGATGTTAAGGATGAAAAAGCGCTTAATCCTGACGACAATCTTGTTGTAGATGATGCCATAAAAGGGTATGCCTGGTTTGATAGAGAAGATAATAACAATAAAGACCTTGCAAATAAACAACTCGTCCCTGATATTATTTTAAAAGATTTTAATCCCCAGTGCCCCGTGACAGATGCAATGAGAACGGCTCTTTTTGGCGAAGAAGAAAACCATAACTCAATATGGAGTGAATTGTCGTTGTGGAACAGATGTTTTGCAAAGAAGATAAAAACTTCCTCAATCGAAGTTACAAAAGACAGGGATAAATATAGATTTAAGTACATTCTGCAAAAAGACAAAACTTCTCCTCTTGCCATACTTTTTCCTTCTATAGGTGAAGGTGTGGATTCTCATCATTCGCTCGTCTTTGCAAAAATATTTTACGATATGGGCTATTCGGTCGTGATTTTGGGCAGTCATTTTAACTGGGAATTTTTAAAAAGCATGCCCGAGGGCTATAAACCGGGCATGCCGGATAGCGATGTTGCGTATTTGAGAAAAATGACTCTGGATATTATTAAAAAACTGGAGAAAAAATGCGGCCGTACATTTTCCCAAAGAGTGGTGCTCGGTACATCTTTCGGTGCTTTTGCAACACTTTTTCTTGCCGATATGGAATCAAGAGAAAATACTTTAAATATTACAAAGTACATTTCAATAAACCCTCCCGTCGAGCTTTTATATGCGGTAAGGGTAATAGATGAAAATAATGATATGTGGAGTAAGAACCCTGTAGACATCAAAAAAAGAACAGCAATCGGGGCTTCAAAAATAATTCAGCTTTATGAGAGGAAAAATAATACAAAAAATTTCTCCCTGCCTTCCCTGCCTTTTAGTGAGGATGAAGCCAGGCTTATAACATGTTTTGTGCTCAGACAGAAGTTATCGGATTTGATTTTTACTCTTGAAAATGTTTCGCCTTCAAAGAAAACCGATGTTTATGATTCAATAAACAATACAAGCTATTGGGATTATGCTCAAGAGTATATGTTAAAAAGCACTGGTTCAACGCTTGAAGAGTTAAACGACAAGGCAAGTCTTTATTATATAAGCGACTTTTTAAAAAACAACAGAAATTATAAAATCTTTCACTCGCTTGATGATTATCTTGTGAACAAAAGACATCTTAAAGATTTAAGAGAATACGCCGGCGCAAGTCTTGTGCTTTTTGACAGGGGCTCTCATCTGGGGCACCTTTACAGAAATGAATTTAAGGAGGCGCTGCTCAGAGAGATAACTCCTAAAAATTTATCCGGTGCTTCAAGATAATTTCTCTGATTTTTTTTAAAATGCCTCTTTGAAATTTTGAATACAGATAAAATCTGCCTCTTTTATCCCGGCAGGGAGGGAAATCTTTTCTGTAAAATTTTCCTTTGTTTTGAAAAATGTTATCAAAAAATTCTATTATTTTTTTGTCACTGAGCCCGCAGGCAAACTCCCTGTCTTTAAGATAGGGCGTATTTAGCATTTTTAGATAGAGTTCGTCATTTTTATCCAGTTGAATTATTTTCTCTGCGGCTTCATCAAGTGTCTTATAATCGCTGATGTTTATAAATGCTTCCGGGTTAAACTCTTTTGCAATATCAGGGTCGCCCCAATAAATTGGCACGGTATGCGCTAAAAATGCGTCATAAATTTTTTCTGTCACGTAGCCCTTGCTTGATGAGTTTTCAAAGGCTATGGTGAATTTGAAGTTTTTAAGATATTCTATTTTATCTTTTGCTTTTGTGCCGGTATTGTTGAGCAGTGCACCTGCGGAACTTATTTTTTTATATTCGGAGAGCAATTTGAAGAATTTTATTCTTATACTGTCGCAGTATACCCCGTTTGAATATATAAAGCTGCAAAATTCTCTGTTTTCCGGGTTTAGAGGCATATCGGGTTTGTTTCTTATTTTGTCAAAGAAATAATATATGGGCACTCTCAGATACCTTTCGCCAAAATCCAGCCTGTCAAAGCCTATGGCATAGTCACAGGTGTTAAAGTCAGGGGTAAGGTTCTCGCCGCTGTAAAAGATTCTGGGGCATTTATATTTGCGATGTTTGTACCCGTAGCAGGAGTATATGATAAAATCAGGGTTTTTTGAGTCCTCAACTATTTCGTATTTATTTTTGAGGATATTTACGAAAAAGTCGTTTTCAAAAGTATGGCTTTTCCAGAAATCGCAAAAATACAGTCTGATTTTTTCCATAGTCTAAACCTTGTTTATCTGTTTGCCCTCAAGCCACATATCGATGTTTTTAAAAACAATTTCCGCTCTTTTTTGCATGGATTCTTTTGAAGCAAAGGCAATGTGAGGTGTAAGAAGAGTGTTTTTTGCGCTCAAAAGGGGTTCATCCGCACCAAGGGGAGGTTCTTTATCGAAAACGTCAATTGCGGCAGCTCTTATTCTGCCGTTATTAAGTGCATCGGCCAGAGCTTTTGAATCCACTACCGCCCCGCGTGCGGTATTTATAAGTATGGCATCTTTTTTCATATAAGTAATTGTTTCAGAATTTATCAAATGCCTTGACTCCTTTGTCGAGGGGCAGTGAAGTGTTACAATATCCGAGTTTTCAAGCATTTCTTTAAGCGGCATATAAGTTATAAAATCATTGCTTTTTTTGTTTGAAAATCCGTTGTATGCAATTATTTTGCAGCCCATAAAGTTAAGGATTTTTGCAACAGTCATGCCTATTGCGCCCGTACCTATTATTCCTGCGGTTTTGCCTTTCAGTTCGCAGCCGACAAGTCCGTCTTTTGTTTTATGCTCTCTGCATTTTTGTTCAACTTCGCGCACATTTCTTAAAAGAGTTAAAATCATACAAATTGTAAGCTCGGCAACAGAGTCGTTTGAATATCCCGAGGCATTTGAAACGGCAATGCCTGCCTTGTGTGCCGTCTGCACATCGACATGGTCGATGCCCGAAAAAGCAATGTCTATAAATTTGAGGTTTTTTGCGCTTTTGATAACTTCTGCGCTCAGGGGCATATTTGCAATAATTGCGATATCTGCATCCTTGAGCTCTTCTTTTTGTGTTTCTTTATTGTCTGTTCTGTCGTATATTTTAAAATTATGCCCGCAGTCAGTGAGCTTTTTTATGTATTTATTAAGGCATTCGCTTTCTATGCCCAGTGATTCCATTAATACTATGTTCATTTTGCACCTCTTTTAATAAAAATATTTTACAACAACATTAATGTTTATGATAGAATTGTTGCGTTTTCATGGAATGGAGTAATTAAAATGAAACCCGAGTTTTATAAAAGAACAAAAATTGTCGCGACCATAGGCCCTGCCGTGAGTACGGAAGAGGCAATAGAAGAGCTTTTGAGAGCAGGTGCAAACGTATTTCGTTTGAATACTTCGCATGGCAGTATGGACGATCACAAAGATAAATTTCAAATGATAAGGCGCGTAAGTGATAATTTGGGCGTATACTGCGCTATTATGGTTGACCTGCAGGGGCCTAAGATAAGAGTGGGTAATTTAAAAGAAGAAATCAATTTAAAAACAGGCGACGAGGTTGTTTTTGAACATGCTCAAAATCAGGTTACCGCTGAAATAATTCCCGTTGATTATGAAGGTATTGCCAAAGATGTTTCAATGGGGAGCAGAATACTGCTGGATGACGGCAAAATTGCGGCAGAGGTTATAGATGTTGACGAAAGCAGGGTGCATGCAAAGATAACAAACGGCGGTATTTTAAAATCCAGAAAAGGGCTTAATATCCCGGGCTCTACTGCCAGCCTTGACGCCGTTACGCAAAAAGATGTTGAATATATTAAATTCGCTGTTGATATGGGTGCGGATTTTATAGCACTTTCGTTTGTAAGACAAAAAGAAGATGTTCTTCTTGCTAAAAAATATATAAATGACTTTAATTCAAATATTCCTGTTATTGCAAAGCTTGAAAAACCGCAGGCTATTGAAAATCTCAAAGATATTATTTCTGTCGCGGACTGCATTATGGTTGCGCGCGGAGATTTGGGTATTGAACTTTCGCCTGTTGAAGTCCCCGTTTGCCAGAAGCTTATAATAAGCGAGTGTAATAAGCAGAAAAAACCGGTAATCGTTGCAACGCAAATGCTGGAGTCTATGATAAATGAACCCATCCCTACAAGGGCGGAGGTGTCTGATGTGGCAAATGCGATTATAGACGGTGCGGATGCGGTTATGCTCTCGGGTGAAACGTCCGTGGGCAAATATGCAACCGAAGCTGTAAAAACAATGTCCAAAATCGCACATGAAACCGAGAACAGTACGTTTTACAAGTTTGACAAAGACTTTGAAATGTCGGAGGATATGGCGCTTACCCGTCAGGCAATTGTTTTCGGTGCCGATAAAATGCTCAGATATGTAAATGCCAGAGCGGTTTTAAGTTTTTCTCATTTTGGTTACTCAACACGCCTTATGTCCAAACTAAAACCTTCGGTGCCGATAATTCTTGTTTCGGATTTAGAACAGACCTGTCGTAAAATGTCCCTTGCCTGGGGCGTATACCCGTTTCAAAAAAAATGGGACTGCGTGCTCGGCGGGGATATGCTGCTCAGAATTGATGAGTTTTTAATAAATGAAGTCGGCCTGAGCAAGGGAGACTACGTTGTCATAACAGGTTCTGCACCGAATCTAATAACGGGCAGAACAAATTTTGTCAGAGTGCACAAAATCGGAACATAAAAAATAATCCCGCAAACTTGCGGGATTATTTATATTTATTCAAATTCTTTTCTCTTCAGCAGATCTTCTTCAAAGAAGTTTTCCTCTGCCGCAACAGGTGCCGGTTCATCCTGTACAAAGGGGTTGGGTTCTTCTGCGGGAATTTCTTCATCCACTGAAGGAGCCGCTTCCTCAACCGCAGCAGGAACTGCTTCTTCAACCGCAGCCGGAGCTGCTTCTTCAACTACCGCAGGTTCTTGCGGCAAGCTTTCCTGTGCCGGTGTTTGTGCCGCCTCTGTTTGTGCGGGTGCCTCAGGAGCTTGTGCTGCGGGCTGTCCTTGCGCTTCATTTTGTTCTTTGATTTTTTGAGATTCTCTTCTGAACTCATTTGCCAGATTGATGGTATCTGAAGCAGAGAGGTCAAAGTCTATACCTTTGTCTGATTTTACTGCTTGTGCAGCTTTTTCTATCGCTTCTATGCCGCCTGTTTCGCTTCCGCCGTAGCTTGAAATAGCTTCCTGAAGGACTGACTTTTCGATTTCTTCCCGGCTTATTTCACTGCCGGTGTCTTCTTCTTTGTCTTTTGCAACGGAAACGCTTGAGTCTTCATCCTCATCTTCATTTAAGGATTCTCTCATTTTTTCCATATTTTCAATTATTTCCTGCTGCGCCTCTTTGCTTCTTTCTATTTCTTCCATCAGCAGCTGCTGTTGTTGTTTTGCAATGTCCAGTGCACTGGGGCCGCTCGCTTCGGCACCGCCTGTTGTACCTGTAGCACCCAGGCTGTTTGTAACATCGCCTAAAATTTCGTTTAAAAATATTTCTTCGGCTTCAAGTGCGCCGTTACCGTTGGCGTCTGCAATTTTGATTGTAGAATTACCGTCAGAGAATGTGTAAATTGCAATAGAGCCGTTTGTAACATCTTTATCATAGTGCCCGTCAGCTTTGTTATCAACAATGTATGAAGTTGATTTGTACTCAACCGAAACACTTAAGCCTGCTGCCTTTGCGGCGCTGATAATTTCATTGCTCTGCATAACCGACTTACCGCCGAACAGACCTGCAACTTTGCTTTGCAGCTGTGCGTCGCCTGCTTCGTCGCCGATACTTTGCAGCAGTTCTTCTTTAAGACTGCTGCTTAATGCATTTGCATAATCCGCAAAGTTCGCTTCTCCGTTTCCAAGGCTTGTTGTGCCAAGCCCTCTTTGTTTAATTGTGTTTAAGAATGCCTCATAAGAGCCTACACCGTTTGTTCCCATTTTTTTCTCCTTTAACCAAAAATGTCACTTCTTGCATGTTTATCGGACTTTATATAAAAAAATTAAGGTTTTTTTCTCTTAATTTAATATTTTGTTACAAAATTACCTTGTTTGTATGGTGTGTAGCCGTATGCGGGGAATTATACTGTTAAAATGAAAGTTTTACTCACATTCCCTCCTCAGTGGACACCTATAAGCCCTCATTTTGCAATACCGTCTTTAAGCGGGCAGCTTAAAGCGGCAGGTTTTGAAACTTTTGTGTGCGATTTAAATATCGATTTTTACGATAAAGTTCTGACCCCTTCTTATGTTTTAAACTCTGCTTCGCGTGCGCTTCAGGCACAGGATGAGCTTCTGCGCGAAATAGGAAAGTATCACAGCCCGGATAAAGCTTTTAGTGATTATCCTTTTGACATTCAAAACAAAATGGTCAGGTATTCAAAGGTCAAGGAGTATATTACAAAAAGAGCTGATGACCTTGTAAATATACCCAAGTTTGTAGGGGACGCAAAAGCTGCGCTTAAAGATAAAGATGTTTTTTACAAACCTGAAATTTTAATTAAATCCATGAGTATTCTGGATGAAGCACTTGATATTGTGTCCCTTCCTTATTATCCTTCAAAAATAAGCCTTGATACCTATTCCAATCCGTTTTTCCGCTTTAATTTTGAAACAATAAAGTATTTTGTTTTTGATAAGGACACAAATATATTTATTGATTATTACAAATCCAAAATGGATAAAATTAAAGCTGTCGGAGCTGATTACATAGGTGTTTCCATAAACTCTTCAAGCCAGATTATCCCGGGGTTGACGCTTGCAAATATGCTAAAATTGTATACAGATGCGCATATTAACATAGGCGGAAATTTCTTTGGCCGTGTGGTCGATGAAGTGGTAAAAAGAGAAGAGTTTTTTGAGCTTTTCTGCCACAGTTTACTGGTCGAAGAAGGCGAACTTCCCGTAGTTGAACTTGCAAGACATTTAAACGGCGAGATTTCTGTTGAAGACGTTTCAAATCTTGTTTACCCTAAAGACGGAAAAATTGTTGTAAACAATAAGAAAACCCCTATGAAACTGGATGATATGGCAAACGTCTGCCTTGACGGATTTGAATTTGAGAAATATTTTGCGCCAGAAATAATTCTGCCCTTTCAATCTTCAAGAGGCTGCTACTGGGGTAAGTGCAGCTTTTGCGATCAGGGTTTCGGACAGAATTTCAACGTTAAAAATCCTGACAAACTAATAGACGAATTCAAACAAATAAAACAAAAATACGGAATAGATAAGTTTGAATTTATTGATGAATCCGTGGGCCCCGCATATTTAAAAGAGCTTTCGGGCAAACTTGAGAAAAGCGATGTCAAGGTAAACTATTTTATGGATGCGCGTCTTGAGCGGGCATTTGACAAAGAAGTTTTAAAAAGCGCATATAATACCGGCCTGAAAATGATACTCTGGGGTCTTGAGTCCGGTTCAAAAAGAATAATGGAGCTTATAAATAAAGGAATAGATATAGATAAAAGGCTTGATATCCTAAAAGATTCATCTGATGCGGGTATATGGAATTTTGCCTTTATATTTTTCGGTTTTCCCGCCGAAACAAAAGAAGAGGCTATGCAGACCATTGACTTAATTGTTAACAGCAGGGATATTATACACTCATACGGACGAAGCGTCTTTACAATGGGCAAACATACAAGACTTAGGGAAAACCCCGAGGTATATGGCATTACAAAGATATATCCCGCTCAGGATGAATTTATGCCAAGCTATACCTTTGAGTCAGCGGGAATGCAAAAGCAAGAACTTTCAGATGTGCTCAAACTCTGTACAAGTACCTGCCACAAGGCGTATAATAATCCTCTGTGGATGTATTTAAGGTACAGGGAGTATTTGTTTTTGTATTTATGCAAATATTCAAGAAAAGAAGTAAGTGAGTACAAGTTAAATTTGTGAGGTAGATAAATGTTTGACGACAAAATCAATGAAAACGAGGACAAAACTCTTGAAATCGCCAAAAAGCGAGATGAAATCAAGCAAAAAATGGTAGAAAAACTCAAAGGGCTTGATTTTGACGAAGAAGAAATTAAAAGCGTGCTGCAGATTATCTTTATAGCCGAAGGCAAAATAGAAGCACTTAAATCCACGCTCATCGGTACAAATATCAACACTGACGACCCCACACCTGCTATGGTACATGTTATAAGCCAGATTAAACAGCTTCAGATTAACATGGCTGAAGATATACAAAAAAGAGTTGCGGAAATTCAGGAAAGAAAAAACAGAAAGTAATCCGGTATACTCCATAAAATTTTATATGCAATAAAAAATTTTTATCCATAGATTATCGGGAAGATTTTTTACGGCGAATGTATATCTCTTGTTGTAAAAAGGAGAGCAGGATTAAAGTTTTTGGGAATAAGTACCCGTTTTTTAGTTGACCCTTTTTTAAAATAATTTTCTTTTAAGAAAAAGCGCATAGAGTATGAGCTAAAACCCATATGTGACAGAGAAAGAGTTTGTTTGCCAATTGTTGCGATTTTAAAAAATGAAGCAGTATATATAAAAGAGCGGATTGAGTTTCACAGACTTGTCGGTGCAGGGCGCTTTTATCTCTATGACAATGATTCAACGGATAATGTTCAAGACATCCCTGCCCCCGATATCAATAATTTTTAAATTAAAAAATTATTGATATAATTAAAAACAGAAAAACACTGACGAGACAGGATAGAAAATATGAAAAAAGTTTACATAGGAATGAGTGCTGATTTGCTTCATCCGGGACATCTGAATATTATTAAAGAAGCAAGAAAAATTGCAGGAGAAACAGGCGAAATTATAGTCGGTCTTTTGACGGACAAAGCGGTGGCAAGCTACAAAAGACTCCCATATATGACTTACGAACAAAGAAAAATCGTGATAGAAAACGTAAAAGGGGTAACGCAAGTAATCCCGCAAGAAACATTGGATTATGTTCCTAACCTGAAAAAACTAAAGCCTGATTATGTTTTGCATGGCGACGACTGGAAAGAAGGCATTCAGGCACAAACCCGCCAAAGAGTCATCGAAGCTATGAAAGAGTGGGGTGGAAAAGTTATTGATATTCCTTATACAAAAGGAATATCTTCTACGCAACTCAACAAAGTTCTGAGAGAAATCGGTATAACCCCTGAAATCAGATGCTCAAGATTGAGAAGACTCCTTGCCAGTAAAGATATAGTAAAAATCTGCGAAGCTCATAACGGTTTGAGCGGTCTTATTGTTGAAAACACAAGCGTTGTTAAAGACAACAAAAAATATGAATTTGACGGTATCTGGATTTCTTCTCTAACACAATCGACAGCAAAAGCAAAGCCCGATATAGGCTACCTCGATACAACATCCAGACTGGATACGATTAATGATATTTTGGATGTAACAACAAAATCAATCATTTATGACGGAGACAACGGCGGTCCGCAGGAGCACTTTATCTTTACTGTGAAATCCCTTGAAAGACTCGGAGTTTCCGCAATAATTATCGAGGATAAAACCGGTCTGAAAAAAAATTCACTTTTCGGAACCGAAGTCGAACAGGAGCAGGAAAATAAAGAAGTTTTTGCACAAAAAATCAGAGCCGGAAAACTGGCGCAAATAACCGAGCAGTTTATGATTATTGCCCGCATAGAAAGCTTCATTCTGGGAAAAGGGCTGGATGATGCCATAGAGAGGGCAAAAGCATACCTTGAAGCAGGTGCTGATGGAATTATGATTCACTCCTGTTCAAAAGAGTTTAATGAAATAAAAGCATTTGCACAAGAGTATAACAAACTGGAAAACCGAAAACCTCTTGTTGCTGTTCCGTCTTCTTATTCACAAGTAACGGAAGAAGAGCTTGCGAAAAACGGTATAAATATGGTTATATATGCAAATCACCTTTTGAGAGCGGCCTATCCCGCAATGGTTAATGCGGCAAAATCAATTCTTGAAACACACAGCTGTCAAAAAGCTTCTGATGAATATTGCATGAAAATAAAAGATATTCTTACTCTTATACCGGGTGCAAAATGATTAACGTAAAAGATTTCTATGAAACATTAACAAAAAACGGAACGGATTTTTTCTGCGGGGTGCCCGACAGTCTGCTAAAAGACTTTTGTGCTTACATTGCTGACAATGTGCCCGGGGAAAGGCACATAATATCCGCTAACGAGGGAAATGCAATAGCCATGGCGGCGGGGCATTACCTTGCTACGGAGAAACCGGCTCTCGTTTATATGCAAAACTCCGGGCTCGGAAACTGCATTAATCCGCTTTTGTCTTTAACCGATGAAGAAGTTTACAAAATCCCGCTGCTCATGCTTATCGGCTGGAGAGGCGAACCCGGTGTGAAAGATGAACCCCAGCATATAAAACAGGGAAAAGTTACCGATAAAATTCTGGAAGCCGTTTCAATTGATTATGATATATTGCCAAAAGACCTGCCGGAGGCTGAAAAAGTAATTGAAAAAGCTTTTAAATTCATAAAGGAAAACAAAAGACCCTATGCCCTGATAATCAAAAAAGATACATTTGAAAAATATAAATCAGAAAACATAAAAGACAACAGGTATAAATTAAAAAGAGAAGATGCAATAAAAATTGCTGCGCAAAGTCTTGAAGAAAACGATATCATTGTCTCTACAACGGGGCAAATTTCAAGAGAACTGTATGAATATAGGGAAGAAAAAAAACAGCTTCATAACAAAGATTTTTTAACAGTAGGTTCTATGGGGCATGCAAGCTCTGTAGCACTCGCTATAGCTATTGAAAAACAAAACAGGAACGTTTATTGCTTTGACGGAGACGGCGCTTTTATTATGCACATGGGGGCATTGCCCGTTATCAGCCAAACAGGCTTAAAAAACTTTAAACACATTATCTTTAATAACGAAGCTCATGATTCGGTCGGAGGCCAGCCGACAAGCGCTAATCAATTAGATTTTAAGAATCTTGCAAAATCATGCGGATATGAAAAAGTTTTTTCGGCCAAAAGCCGGAAAGAATTGAAAAATGCATTGAAAAAGCTAAAAGAAGCTCAATGTACAGCTCTTTTGGAAATCAAGGTAAAATGCGGTGCAAGAAAAGACCTCGGGCGCCCCAAAGAAAAGCCGCAGGAAAACAAAAAAGCTTTTATGTATTTTCTTGAAGAAAACATTGCTTTTACGGATACAGGCTCTCTTTCAAAATTAAAAACAATATTAGAACAAAAAAAAGCAAAGAGTGTTCTTGTGTTTACGGGAAAATCTTCGTATGAAAAAATAATAAGACAAATTCAAAAACAGCTGAGGGGTGTAAAATTTCAAACATACAACAACTTTTCAATAAATCCAAAAGCTGAAGAAGCGCAAGAAGCTCTGAAAAAGCTCAAGGGTTTTGATGTTATAGTTGCAGTTGGAGGGGGAAGCGTGCTTGATTTTGCAAAACTCTTCAGATACTGCTATGACAACCAAATTACTCCTCAAAATGCTCTTGAAAACAAGTGTCAATTTTCGTCAGCAAAAAAAACACCCTTTATTGCCATACCGACCACAGCAGGAACGGGTGCAGAAGCAACAAAATTTGCGGTTGTTTATGTAAACGGCAAAAAATACTCTTTTGAGCACAGAGATATTTTGCCCGACTATGTAATCTTAGAAAGCAGTTTTTTGAAAGGTACCCCGAAATATACAAAAGCCTGTTGTGCTGCAGATGCGTTGTGTCAGGCAATAGAATCTTACTGGTCTGTAAACTCCACAAAAGAAAGCAAGGAGTATGCAAAGCGGGCAATGGAATTGTGCAGGGACTATATGGAAGAATTTGTAACTACGGATAAAGCCGAGCCTGCGCAAAATATGGCTCTTGCGGCATTTTTGTCCGGCCGGGCAATAAATATTTCAAAAACCACGGCTGCACATGCACTTTCTTATCAAATTACGACAGATTACAGTATTCCTCATGGTCATGCCGTTTCTTTGAGTATATCAAAGCTTATGCAAATAAATGAAGAAGCAAAAAAAGTCATTGACCCCAGAGGTGAAAACTATGTAAAAGAAACACTCAAAGAAATAAAAGAAATTTTAAAAACAGGCAACCCTCAAAAATGGTTTGATAATCTGTTTCAATCCATCGGACTTGAACAGGATTTAAAAAAACTCGGAATTAAAAACACTGATGAATTGGCTAAATCCGTAAACATTCAAAGGTTAAAAAACAATCCGGTTGAATTGGATTTTGATACATTAAAATATATCCTTGAGTGATTCTTCTCTTACCCATTCAGTGATTTCTTTTCTTGAAACTCTGTAATCCTCAAATTCCGTCTCAGAATCGGAACAATATTTACAGAATTCGACGGGACGATTAAAAAGCCTGTTTATTCTTGCGGCGCTTTTTTCTTTGTCCAAATTAATAAAATCTTTCTTGCCAACAGAAAAATTTATACCGTAATATTCATTTAAAAATCTTATATTCGGAATCGGGGTGCAGATATAGAGCTTTGAATCTCTCAAGAAGTGGCATCTTTTTCTCCAGCATCGCTCAAAGGCTTTTTTCTTGTCCTGATTGCCTTTGTAATCCAAATCCATTTTTTGCATACAAAATCTCCCGGAAGCAAAAAAGTATGATTTTATCCCCATAGAACCGCATTTTTCAATATATTTTTCGTAATCGACTTTTATGGGATACTTTGTCATACTCAGAGATATTTTATATTCCTTAAGTGCATTCCAAAAATCTTTGCCCATTTTTTCCAGAAGAATCCCGTTTGTTATGATAATTAACTCGCTTTTTGGATAAATTTCCCTTAAAGGAGAAAAAAGCTCCAAAAGTTGAGGATGTAGCAAGGGTTCGCCGCCAAGAATATAAATCTTGCCTACGTTGTCAAAAATCCTTTTAAGTTTCTTAAAGTCAGATAAAATATCTTCAACGGGAATAAAACAGGGTTTTGACAATGGTGTAAAATGATCGCAATGCGCACAGTTCAAATTGCAGTGATCAACAAGATGAAACTCAACCTGAGACAAAAATGTTTCTGCGCCCAAAGCTCTGGTCAAAAAGTCCTGAACTCTTGACGGGAGAAGTATTTCACTAATATTTTTTATAGATTTAACAAATCTGACAAAATTATGTAATTTCATTTCGTTGTTTCCACTCTAGAATATATGCGCTTTGAGTATTATATACTAATATTTTATGGAATAAAAGAACGAATTATGTTAAACTTTAGACTTGAGGAGAAAAGGATGTTGGAAAATTTTGTAAATCAAGTAAACAAAAATGCAAAAATTGCCATTTACGGGGCAGGAAATGCCGGCTCAGGCATAAAAGAATACATTGAGAAAAGCAGGCCGGATATAAAGATTCTCTTTTTTGTTGATGCATACAAACAAGGAACCCAAGACGGCTTAAAAATAATCGGACTGCGAGATTTACCGGCCCATAAAAGTTTATTTGATCTTCTTGTTGTTGCAACAAGAAGATCGGCTCATGAGTTGATCGAAATTTTTGATTTTAATGACATCCCGTTTAAAATGATAAGCAGAGAAATTGAGCAATATTACAGAGTAAAAAAATACCTGTCCGCTCAAAAACAGGTTTGTGAGTTTTTGGAAACAGAAGAAGATAAAAAACTCTATAATATGTTGTGGGAGACATACTGCGGAGGATATTACGAAAAAATAAAAGAATATGCAAAAACAAAACACGGCATATCAAAATATCATCCCGTCAGAAACTACAATGCTCAATATTTGGAATATATCAACAAAGATGCAATAAAAACGATTTTTGATGCAGGATTTTGCAACGGTATTCAATCGCTTGCATTTAAAAAACATTTTCGCAATCTTAAAAAACTATACGCTTTTGAACCGATGTATGAAAAGTTTAAAGACGAAAACTATGACTTTTTCATACAGAAAGAAAACTTTGTAAAAATTATTCCCATGGGATTGTGGAATGAATCAAAAGAGCTTGAGTTTTGTGAAAATATTGCATCAAAATCGGCATCCAGAATAAAAGGAGCAAAAGGAATTGCCGAGAGAAAACCAAATGAGACAATAATAAAAATAAAAACAACCACTATTGATGAAACAAAAGATATTGAACAAACAGAAAAAATAGACTTCATAAAAATGGACATTGAAGGAGCCGAGCTGCCGGCGCTCAAAGGCGGAGAAAAAACTCTTTTAAAAGACAGGCCGCAGCTTGCAATCTCAATTTATCACTCAATAGATGATTTTTGTTCAATACCTCTTTATTTACACGGATTGTTGAAAAATTACACTTTCAAAATAGGTCACTACAGCTATGACC
>ERZ1090881.241-NODE-241-length-26754-cov-7.705307_pt1 | contig 26754 bp, 20 predicted proteins | sample MGYA00478470_ERZ1090881 | MGnify/ENA primary metagenome ERZ1090881 (study PRJEB33644, sample SAMEA5815736) | chicken gut metagenome | biome: Chicken; feature: Gastrointestinal Tract; material: Caecum | place: Ireland | collected 2019-01-01 | study: A study of the...
GAGATAGGATGTATCGTAACTACATCCTATCTCAGATTTTGATACTCTCAATCCTATTACAGATTGGAGATGATAATATGGTAATTCGCACATACCAAGCCCCGGCTAGAATCGGGGATAATGGGAAGAAACTCTTCCCTAGAAATACTGTGGTTAAACCCGAGCGGGTACATATTCCGCTTAAGGTAAAATCACGGTAACACACATAACCCACCAGATAACCTCTGGTGGGTTATTTTTTTGTATAATTTACCGTAATTCCACAAACCCTTAATACTATGCTAGGAAAGGGTGTGAATTATGGCATCAACTAGATATGGTCGGCCAAAGAAGAAAGCAAGATGTAAAATCTGTGGTCGAGTATTTATTGATAAAGCGCATCTAGTCGACCACATCGATCGCTCCCACAAAGACCAAATTCCTGGAGGATGGAGTGCAGCTCGTTATGAGTGTTATCTTCGCACAGGAAAGGTTGAAGGAAAGTGTATCTACTGTGGGAAACCGACTGGATTTAATGAAAAGACAGGAAAATATTTTCGTCTCTGCAAAGACCCAAAGTGTCGGAAGGCTGCCAGTGATGCAGCTGACCGAAATATGATTGGAAAGTTTGGAAAGACTTCTTTACTGGACGATCCAGACCAGCAGAGAAAGATGGTCTATGCTAGAAAAAATAGTGGAACTTATACCTTCGTTGATCCAGAAGACCCAAAGAAGAAGTACGAAATCATGTATGATAGTTCCTATGGGAAAGACTTCCTGGAGATGCTAGATAACTTCCTGATGTTTAGTGGTCAGGACATCATCGGACCTTCTCCCCATACGTACTATTATGAGTATGAAGGAAAGAAGCACTTCTACATCCCAGACTTCTATATCCCATCACTGAATCTGGAGATTGAAATTAAGGATGGGGGAGCAAATCCAAATACCCATCCGAAAATTCAAGCGGTAGATAAGGTGAAGGAGAAGTTAAAGGATGAATTAATGGATTCTCTTAAGAACCAGGTAAGTTACACCAAAGTGGTCAATAAGGAATATGGCCCATTCTATGCATTACTCTCCGAGTTAAAAGAGAAAGATACGGTGTATATTCCAAAGTGGGCTTCCCCGAAAGAGGCATCGGATGTATCAGAAGGGCTTAGTAACTTCGTTGATGATATACCAGTGATTCCTGCATTTGGGAAGTCTCCCGTTCCAAAGAGTATCCGACAAGCTGCGATGGTCTTTGACCCAGTGGTAAGTTACGATGAACTGGTTGAGCAGCTTTATACAGAGGTTAAGAAGTGTAACAATCCGGCCAGATTGTCGTTCTTAGATGGAAAGATTCGTTCCATTCGGGATCACTTATCAAAGGTTGCCAATTCTAACTTAGATGAGGACCAAAGAGTTAAGTTCGAAGCAAAGAAAGCAATCAAGAAGATTGATAAGAAGGTTCTTCCACTTCTTGAACGTCGGGCAGAACGAATGAATCATGCAAAGGAAGTCTCTGCTAAACTAGATGCGAAAAAAAAGGAAGCAGTTTCTGAGGGGATTGACCTATGGGTTGATGGTAGCGTAATGGAATCGACCGGTGACCCTAGATTCAAGGTTCCCGTATACGTTGTACTCACTGATACCAGAAAACCAATCACAGAAGTCATTAAGAGGGTAACTGGAGAACCATACGGTCACGCCTCATTATCATTGAATACTTCGCTCCAGAATATGTTTAGTTTCAATATGACTGGAAAGGGATTTGATATTGAAAGTATCTTCACGGACTACTATGGTTCTCATCGAGATATTGTACGGTATTCTATCTATTGCTACATGGCTTCCCCTGAGGAATTTAATGTAATACAGCAAGCGATTGAGAATGTCCGTTCTCGTGCAGAGAAATTTCATTATGACCTGAAAGGATTGGTTGGATTCTATTCCAAACATAAGAAACTCAAAGACGATGCAATGATTTGCTCAGAGTTTGTGGCCTCTATGTTAAAGGCAATGAATCCGGATCTGGTTCCAAAGGAACGAAATCAGTATACCCCTTACGGATTATCGAAACTTAATAAGATGATTTTCATTCAGAGAGGAATACTAAAGAACTTCTCTCCGAGTAAACTTTATGAAAATACAAAACGAAAGATTGAGGAGGCTGGGTATAAATTATGGAATTCAAACAAGTAATTCTTGAACTCATGAACCCAAATTCCGAGTTGATTTCTCCTGAAGCAGATTTGATTAGATTATTACAAAGCTCTGATATTCATCCAGACGATACGAAATCTATGGCATCTAAGTACGCCCTGATTAAGTTAAATCTTCTGGATCCGAATTCGGATAACTTTGATTCCGATTTGGAAAATCTGTGGAAATCTGTCCTTCAGTTAGAGAAAGATCTTCCGGAAGTAAATGCTTTGGTACTTGGTTTAAAGGCCGTTCTTAAAAAGTATGCCAGACTGGCCAATGTACAATTAAGTGATACCAACAGTACTTTTAATGTGGCAGATATCGATACTGCTGTTGATAATTTCAACAAAACGGATGCAGTTCAGAATAGTTTGCTTTTGCAAAACTTACGCGTATCTGGACTTCTTACAGAATCAGAACTGAATAAGTGTCTATTTAACCAGAAGACATCAGTTTCCAAGTCCGTGTGTCACCTGATGGAGGCATACGGGTGTGAGTCGTCCATTCCGACAATGAGTGGTGCGAAAATTGTTCTTGGACCTGATGATCTTGGAGTTGATCTAATGAAGTTGACGAATTTCTGTGCGGAGCTGGACTTCGGTGCGGGACGTGATACGAAGATGATTGATTCGATGCATTACTTCCAAATCGTGGAATGGTTAAACACGGACGTTCAGAAAGTTCTGGATCAATTTGGTAATGGAACTTACACGGAGAACGTCTTCAATGTGATCTATGGAAAGGTCTTTTACCTATTAATAGACAGCATCCTTAGTGCAAAAACAACACCGATAGAAAAACTGCCATACCTTAAGTTTCTCTACCGTGATGCAAGTTATCTGGTTGGGCACGCCCCCGCGTATGCAATGGGGGTTGTTATCGAGACTGGGATCATGTGCATCATTGGGAAAATAGAACTTGAGGTATTTGGAACTTTAAATGAATCTACGAAGAGAGAAATCTCTTCCCTTCGTCGTGTGATCAGTTCTGGAACGACCAACTATCCGGACCAGTCCGTTATCGAGAGATTGAAGTCCTGGTTGTCCGAGAACGGAATCGATGACGGTACGTTCGTTAGTCAGATGAACCAAGTGTTCTCAAAGTCTGCCTGGGTACGCATTCGTTCCCTCGGGAAAATGTTCCCTGGGGTATTTTGTTGTCTCCAGTTGTCAGATGATGCTGTTTCTTCTGTGGATTTGGCAGACGGACGTTCGGATCCCGAAGGATCCCTGGCCAAACGGTTGCAGGTTGATTCTGATTCGGATGTCGAGTCGGCGGTGAAGGAATCTGTCCAGGAGCATGTGCGTGCGAATCACGATCAGCTCATCTCTATGAGACGGTCGACCGATAACACATCGGTCGGTTCTATAATTTACGAACAGAGCGTGTACGCTGCTTATCTTAAGCGGCTTGACCCCAGTTGTGCAGAACTGAAAATAGCTCTAGCGGATGTATCGAAAGGTCGATCCGTATTGGAATCGACAAATGGACCTGAAAAACCGATTGTGACGGAACGGTACGTGGTTGGGGTTTCAAAATAAGTTACAGAACTATATTATACGATTGACTTTGGTGGTAAAGACATGATGGGATAAACCGGAATGTCTTTACCATTTTCTTTGTCACAAATTATCATATCAACCAAGGAGGACTAAGATAATGAAACACAGTAACTGGATTGGTGGAAAAAGAGTTGTAGCTATAGGAGCAGCGGTTACTCTCATTACAGCGATCATGTCATTGGGTGTAAGTATATTAGCACCGTCCGAGGTCACAGCAAATGCATACGTGATCCAGGAGACAATCGTTGAACACAAATCAACACCAAACGTGTCTTTTACGGTTCACGTAGACAACAGCGGGGTTGAAACAGAAATAGCTGAACCTACGATATCAGCCGATGAAGAACGACAACTTCAAGAAGAGCTGATAGTGGAATCACGAGAGGAGGAATTTGAAGCTTACATCAATAGTATTTATTGTGATCCGAATGATGTTACGAAGATCACGAATCTAAAATTGGAAGACATGCCCATCCTAACGGATGGAACATGGTGGGAGGGATATGAAGAATCTCTCTATCACTTAGAACAAAATTATGGAATCAATGCCGTCTTTGCAATGGCGGTATCTACATTGGAATCTGGTGGTGGAACGTCTTCCCGAGCCAGAAACAGAGATAACTATTATGGTCTTAGTACAAGTACCAACTATGGAAGTCGGTACAGTTGCACCATGTATTTTGGTGATTTGATAAATCGAAAATATGTTTCCCAGGGGAGGAGTAGCGTGTATTCGATTGGTCCGAAATACTGCCCACCGAACCGTCAGTGGGAATCATACATGGCAGAATATATGTCTGGGGTACAGTCCCAACTTCGGTCGGAGATTGCTTCTCGTGGCATCTCGACAATATAGAATTCTACATCTTACTTAACACTGGATTAAAATCGTGAAAACCGGTTTTAATTATATATTATCTTCATGCTATAAGGCCAAATAGCAAAATATTATTAAACAAAGGAGGACATAGGCTATGTCGCAACAGAACAACAACAGACCCCAAAATCAGCAGTCAATCATTCCGAGTGCTGAGAAGTTGAAGGAGGAAGCATTGGGAACTCCCCTTGCTCAGATGTCACTTGTCGGCTCCGTATGGAAGACAACTCTGAATGATCTGGCAACCCGATTCACAAATGTCATCGCAGATGATTTCGAAATCGATGAGATTGCAGACATCATGTTTATCCCGGATTATGATCCCCAGCATCGGAATCTGACCGAGAGAACGAAGTGCTTCGCAATCTTCAACGTTAACGGAGTGGATCCGAAGACTGCGAATATCTATTTAAGTGGGTCAAGAAGAAACGGAGGTCCGAGAATGGCGGTAGAAGTATCCGGTCACTCTGGACGCAACGGTAGATTTTCTACCAGCGACAAATTCCGTGAGAAGATGTCAAAGATTGTAGCAGAAGATGCAATTGAGTACGGCGAGAATGATACGGTATCCTTACGAGTTCAGGAAGCGCCGAATGGCCAGAATAACGCGGCAATCCTGGAGCTGGATATCAATCGTGTATTACAGTCCGCACTGGATGTATCAAGCGACTATATCAACTTTGCTGTAATTCAGGCAGATCCGGTAGGAGATAAGGATTTCTCCTTGACGATCATGAAGTATATTGATAACAGCAACTTCTCCCGGAAGAAGAAGGGTAGAAAAGGACTCAATGTGGCAAGCATTAAGAGCAGTATTGAGTCTCAGTTTGGCCGTCGTAACAACGGCGGAAACCGTGGAAACGGAAGAAACGGTAGACGTTTCTAAAATTCTAAAATAAGAACCGGAGGTGGATTGGAGAAATCTGATCCATCTCCGTTCTTTACATATTTACGCAAAGGAGTCTTTTTTATGAGAAGAACTTATAGAAAGTCTAGTAACAACCCAGGATACGAATATGAGATTAAAGAAGTTCTGGGGGATATTACTCCCGTAGAAGATCTAAAGACTCATACCATCAAGCGAGTACTTCTAAGCTTATGGGAACACGATGGAATAGTAGAAGAAGGAGTTGATATCCGTAGACACAACCCGGTTACCAATACAACGTTTGGTGGAATCCGTCTCACCATTGAGGAAGCACACCGGGTTTGTGACATTCTGTTGGAGAAAGGGTATGGTTCTACGGATGTTATTGAGAAAGCATATGAAGAACGAATTGGCCGGTTTAATCCAAAAGGAGGGAAAACCGAATGAATGATTTCATTGAACCGATTTTCAACATGAATAAAATAAAATTTGACCGGTTAGACCAGCTGGCAGTTATCCCACCAGGAACTACCCATGTAAATATTTTTATTGGGTTGGAAGGTGTATTCCGAACTCTCATCAATTCCAGAATAGAGAATCAGTTGCGAGCATCCGGATATGACCAGAAACAACTAAAATTAGATCTCATCAGTGGGATCATTAACTTAGGACAGCATTACCGGTTATATTGTGCAAAGCAGCGAATCTCTTCGAAAATCATTCTCTATTGGAATTATCCAATGGGAAATTATAAGAATCGAACCTATATCCCAAAGTACCGGGATGAATATAATCGGAAGATGTTTCGTAGTGACACCTGCCCATTCTTAGTAGAAACAATGGAAGATGCTCATGAATTGCTAAAAACCACAGTAGATTATATCAATGAAGTCTATGTGGTCGACGGTGGGGTTGCAGAGAGTTCCCTAGTTCCGTATATCTTAGCGAAAATATTACCGAGTGGAGAACACGTACAGAATTTGATTGTGACAAGATTCAGTTACGACTTCCAATACATTACCTATGGATATAAGGTAGTTGTTCCGGCAAAAGATGACTCAGAACTTATTACCATAGATAACGTTGTGGATAAGATGAAAATATCTGGTCATATCAAGAATCCGTTAACCGTTCCTCTCCAGCAGATTGTGACGATGAAAGCATTGCTCGGGGATGAACATCGGGGAATTCCAAAGTTAGATGGGTACGGATTATCTGGAGCAGCGAAAACAATCAACCATGCAGTTCAATCGCTAAAGATTCATTCTGCTTGTGAAGAAATTGAATATCTGGAGGAGATTGTGGAAGAGAAACATCGGAGATTATTCCACAACAACTATCGTTGTACCTCTCTCCCCTACCAGGAGTCAGAACTTACCCCAACGAATATCTCCTATATTGAGAATCAGTTGGTGGATAAGTTCGATGATGACAAGTTGAAAGAAATCAATGAGACTGTGTTCATGCAGTGCCCACTCATGATTGTAAATACCCGTACGGAACAGGTTCGTAATACGGAACGATTCCGATACGATGCTAAGAGCATCTTCCTGTAAGGGAGGGTGCTCTTTTTTGTTTACAGGAGGGATGAAAGATGCCAAGTGTATCGACCATAACCGAACGAGATTGGCAACAATATGAATATCTCATTGATTGCACGATTACAATCCCTGACGTTGGTAGTTATACATTAAACCAACTTCAAATAGAAGGAATCTACCTGGAAAAAGATTTCGATAATGATCACCTTCCCGTGTTACTGCTGGATTTATCCATATCAAAACTGATGGAGCTTCGAATCATGAAACATGCGGAAGATACCACATTTGCACTAACAATTACATCATACATTCGGGATCCAGAAAATCCTGATATGATTATGGATAAAGTAAAAATTATCTCTGGGGAGTTTCATACGATTATTCCAGATGTGACTCCCGACACAGAACGTCAGCTTCGAAAAATTCTTCGAGAAAACAATAATTCTGATGATAACGAATTTGCATTAGAAGATACCTTAAATAAGGTTACCTATATATTGATTAAATCCGATGCTGCCAGAGCTTCTCGGACAATCGTCAATAATGTATTAACAAATGTCAATCTGACTACCGCCTATGCCTATATCCTCACGGTGGCTGGGATGAAAAATGTATTGATGTCAAACTTTGATAACACAGATGTGATTCCAGAGATGCTATTATTGCCTATCCCCGCATTAAATGAACTAATCTATCTGGAGAACTATTACGGATTGCATCGTGAAGGAACACAGATATTCATGGACTTTGATACAACGTATATCAACCGAATGAATGGTCAGTGTACAGTATGGAAACGAAATGAAGTTAAGAATGTTACATTTTTTATCGGAAATATGATGAACGCTCAGAATATTGTATGCGGTAGTTTCGTCAGTGGGGACACGACGTTCATCAACGTAGACAAAGATAGTTATCGGTTGGGGGATGATTCTAGTTCAACCGATCAGTTGATTGGACAAAATGTCACACTGGTCAATGAGAATACAACGGAGGTAACTAACGTAGACGCTGGTGGTGAGTTCACTACGGTTAAAACAACATTTGGTCACAATAAGTATATCAATGAGCAGTTGGTTTTCCGTAAAAATGAAAACAAACGAATCATTCATATCATGTGTACATATATCGATATCAGTTGTTTGACTCCAAATAAACAATATCGATTCATCACGGATGATTCAGAAATTGTAGAAGATCTAGGAGGGACTTATCGAATGTCTTCCTGGAATACAACGTTTATTCGAGAAGGAAATCATTATATCACTGCAACCATTGCGACATTAAAAAGAGTAAGCAGTACCTGATGGTCTGCTTACTCTTTTCTTTACTTATTTTCTTTTGGTTCTGTTACGTTTTCCTTAGTGTTTCCTTCTTTATTCAAGAATGCCCTTGCCTTGTATTCATCGCTGGCACAAGCATCACATGTACGATAGTACAGTAAGAAACGCTCTTCCAGTGTCGTCACATATGCCAAGGCAACTTTCTCACAGAAACCAATACTGGTCTTATAGTAATCGGCCATGGAAGTATTTCCAGAGTCTTTCTTTTCGGTACCAGTTGCAGTCTCTGCTTCCTTCTTTGTGTTGTCTACCACTTTTGTCGCACTCTGAGAAGCTTCTTTCCCAGCATTCTGTGCTGCCTGATTTGGAGCTTGCGCTCTAGTTGCAGCCGCAGCTTTAGCCCCATCCCCAAGACCAGCATTTCCGCCAATTCCATCAGGTGCTTCGAATACAAAGAAATCTGTTTCATAGACTGGTTTTCCGAGAAATCCAACATAGGAAGATGGATCAAATGATTCCTGTACTGGGGGAACCAATGCTCTAGCGGATGACTTTAATCGGTCAGAACCCTTTGAAATGGTATCATAATTGGAAAGATAATCAAACATTCCATCTACAATCCCACTGAGCTTTTTCCCAGTTACGTCAACTGGTTTTAAATCAGTGACATCTTTCTTTCCACAGCGGAAATAATTTTTGAGCCTAGTGTTCATATCTGAGATGTCCTTCAACTTATCCAAACTCTTCGCCGTAACAAAATTGTTGCACCAATTACAACGATTCGGATCGTTGGTTTTTTCCACCGCTGCTTTAAAAAGATTCTGAATTTGGCTCATCGCCGTGGTCCCATACACACCATCCCACAATGGCATCAAAGATAAGTTTTTCTTCTCTGCATTACTGGAACAATTTGCAATTACATCCCGATTGGTATACCAGGGACTGTACTGTTTGATCTGTCCAATTGCTTTCTGGCGATAAGCATTCATGATATTCTGAATAATGGTAGCTACCGCTTCCTTCACCTTTTTACCAGCATCCCGAATTCCAGCTTCCATCACATCATCTGAAATCTCACCAGTCTCGATCGATTCCATCAAAGACTGAAACTCTCTGGATATTTCCTGCTTACAAGCATTAATATCCGCCTCGTGAAGAACGTAATTGACCTGATCGCCAATATCGGAATAGTTGGTTGCCTCTCCAACATCATCTGATTTCTTCTTACCTGACGACAATGCTTTTCCGACAACCCGTCTACTCTGCTTTACAAGACCTCGAAACGCATTTGCGCGTTCTGTAATAACAATATTGATGATTGATGAGATGGCTTTCGTCTCATTGTACTTTGTGGTGAGAAGTGTAGATACCTTCCCCATATCTGAATCTGTATAGGGAATATCTACATCCGAATGACTCACCCCGCGATCGGAATCTACATCAAACGTCTTCACCCCAACCTTTGGCTTCGACTCTCGATACACCATTCCAGCTTTTCGGTTAAAAAATACCTCTGCCGCTGACAATAACCGAATAATTGCATCTCGATCTTTCTCGGCCTTTTTCTTAAGAGAAACCATCTTGTCAGCGTTCATTACAATTTCTCTAACCTCGGCATTCGTAACATGTATCGTTGACGTTTCTAATTCTCCACCATGGTAATGCTTTCTCACAGCCTCCGTGAATTCATCCTTTGGTATCCCACCAGATACTCCAAGAACCTTTGCTCTCATTGCATTCAGATTCTTTTCACTCAGGAATTCATTTCCTTCATTAACGATATCAGATTTACTAATGGATCCAAGAGCAGATAATGAACTATTATAAGTTGATACAAGCTTGTCAAAATCACTCATGTCCGGATCCTTAGAATCTAACACCGTATACTCATACCCAGTGATATCAAAATCGCAGTCGATCACTAACAGCTCATCCTTATATTTCTTCACAAAATCCTGAAGATTTAACGAATAGGCTGTAAATGCTCGGATGAATTTAACAAAAAAATCTTTGATTGATTTAATCAATTTTCGAATTGCGTCACCCATGGATTTAACCATGTCCGATAACCCCTCCGTCACAATATCCACATCTTCGGAAATTGCGGCGTTATACCTTGATCTAGCAAGATTTGCATACATGGGAATGGATGCATCCTCGAATTGGTAGATCGCTTCCAAAATGGAAAGATCTTCTGTCAAAATATTGTCCATTAATTTACCTCCCATTGTAAAAGAAATAAGTGGGCAAGGGCCAATTTAGACCCTTGCCCACATTTGGGATTTTATTTTGTTGAAAAGCTACAGATACATCATAGCCTCTTCCAGAGGATCGGTGTCTGTTCCACAGTCTCCCTCAGTAGCAGCGGATTTCTTTCCACAGGCCTCCTCGGTCGGTTTCTTACAACCTTCGGTGGTAGCACACTTCTTTCCGCAACCTTCCTTCACAACACCGATATCATCGGCGGTTCCTTCCGGTTCATCGGCTCCAGTGATGGCAGACTCGTCGATCTCGATGTCATCGTCCATATCCATGTCGATGTCGTCATCTCCCTCGAACAGAGCACTCTCAGCTGCGATCTTCTTGTCGGAAGCGTTTAATGTTTTACGCAGAATGCCAGTATAAGTCCTCGCGATCTCTTTGACCATATTCACATCACAGCTGATCACGCTCTTATAGGTATTCAGCAGAACAGTCATTCCCTGAGACAGAGTAGATGCGGTTTCATACTTGTCGTTACTATCCCCATCTTTCGGTTTCTGGATAGACTGCAGCTTTCTGATAACATTGTTACACAGAGATTCCTGAGCTTTCTTATCCTTGTTGAGTCTATCGATGGTAGTCTTCGCGTTGGCTACATATGAAAGCATATCCTCAATTTCGCCAGCAACAACCGTCTGCTCACCAGTGGAAGTGTCTCCACTACGATAAGTCTCCCGAATCTTGTCCTGAAGCTCTGCCACAGTCGTACAACCAGAGCACATCTCGGAGATCGTCTTCTCCAGAAGATCGGATGCACTAATCCGATCCTTTTCGGACTTCACTCCAACTTTCTTCATGATCTGCTCAGCAGACATTGTGCCTGCACTGTCAAGGCCCTTGACCATGTCATCACTCAGAACCTTATTAAGATGATTCTTATAATCATTTACCAGGCTTTCGCCGGATTTGATATTGTACTTGTATCCTTTGTACTTTACAGAGAAGTTCTTTGTTGCTCTAACTCTCTCCCGAATCTTGGGACCAAATTCGTCAACGAACTTCTTTCCAGTCAGTACCATTGATTTCACAATCTGGGTGACTTTGGCAAAGAATGCCTTGACTTTAGCCAGAGCTTTTTTCCAGATTTCAATCAGCTTATTGATACCAGAAGAGATCATATTTTCCATAATGGCGGTAGGATCTCCCCCTTCGGTTACCACCCTGCAGGTACCGATGATATCTGCAGTGAGGTAAGCCTCATCTACCTCGTAGATAGCGGTCAGCATCTGGGCAAAGGTATCGTCGAAAAATCCCTCGTGTACTTCACCAAAAGATTTTTCGATATCAGATACATCCACCATGTCCTGACCACTCTGCATCAGATTACGTACTAAAGACATAGTTTATCCTCCTCTCGATTAATCTTTCTGTGGTTTATAACGAAGAGCTTTTCTAACAACCACCATGTAGCTCTTGACCATTTCGGTCACGGCACCCTTCGCAGTACCGATAACTTTGTTGTAAAGATTGGACAACTTGGATACAATCGTGTAGTAAATACTAGCCAGAGAGGCCAGATTTGTCATATCCGATTTGTCAGCCTTGGTCTCCAGATCTTTACAGGATGCCATAGCATCCTTAAACATTTTATCCTGCTTCTTCCAGGCATTGTCAAAAGAAGTAGTAAGTTTCGGGGCACCAATCAATGCGTCAACAAGAGCATCAATCTTACCAGACATATGGTTCTTGTCAGAAGTGCTCTTTGCATTGCCGCGCATTGCTCCCCAGATATAGGTATTTACGGAATCTTCATCCGTATCTCCACCAAACGAACTCTTGATGAGATCATCATAGATCATCTTTTTCTTCTCAAGTGTTCTGTCTCCGGTATCAGACGTTTTACTCGCATTGGATAACGTCTTCAAAGAAGAGTTTACTCCATCAAACGTGGACGAAATGGCGTCCGACATTTTGGAGCAACTAGCTTCAATCGTATAATCATAAAGATCATATGTGAAATCGCTGCCGAGGTTCAGCGCCTTAAGCTCTTTCTGATGAGCTTTGGCAAATTTTGAACCATTCTGGAATACGGAGAGAATGTAAGTTTTGACGTTCTTTGCAAATCCCTTCACTTTCTCCCACAGACTCTGAAGCTTTTCACGGATCATCTTGATCGTATTCTTGGCCTTGGCCTTGATGTTTCCAGCAATGGACTCCAGTACATCCTGAGATGCACCCTCCATTGTCGCTTTTTCATGACTGAACTCAAGGGACTCCAGGCCATAAAATCCTTCAAGGAAGATCTCATGAATATCCTCAGCCGTTTCCATAGCAATCAGCACAGCCCCATTTTCATGGGTATATTTAGCCACTGCTTCTGGCGTTGCATTCGGTACTCCACCAAGTGCGGACTCCATTAACATAGATGCCAGCATTTAGCTTTACCTCCTTACTTAAGAATTTAATCGCAATGCTCAAGTCAGTGTGGCATTATGCTGCTGCATCCGATGATTGTACACCAGAACATCTTCCGAGCGCAGAACGCAGCGTCCGAATATGTTCAGTTGATGCATCCTTTGATGCCTGGATAATTTTCTGGCCTACAGAAACCATTCGGCCTGCCATACTAACCTGTATATTTGCAACCTGTAATAATATTGATCTAACTTCTCCGGACTGCTGATCGGCCATTCGATTGGCCTCTTTCTGAAGGTCATCCACTTCGGATGTTACCTCCTTGAAAATAATGTCATATCCGGATTCCATCGATACAATCACTTTTTGCATTTCTTCTGGCTCCTTAAACATTGCGATGTACCGCTTAATGTCATCAGGACCATCAATGCTATATGATTTTTTATCTTCTCCTGATTTAGCGCCAGAGCGAACACGAGACCACAATTCCTTACTAATCTCGCCGAAATCTCTAACACCAAATAAATCTTCGTAGGCGTCTTTTTCCATTTCCCGGAAGCTCTTGATCGCTGCCCGAACTGCGTCAATTCCACCAACAACGTCATCTTTCTCAACACGAGTCGACAACTCTGTGGTACCAAGCCGTTTAGGCGATGCCTGATCCTCCAGTCTCCGAGATACACCCATGAAGTCATTCCAGACTCCAATCATACTCCGGTAGTCATAATCGTACATCCTGAATTCAACCGGGTTGAGTACAGCTAACCCCGTCTCTCCATTTGTCCTGAGCTTACTAGAATCTGATTGATGCACTTCTGGTTTTGCATTTGATTTTTTCTTGAAGGTTTTACCTTTTGCCGCATTCTCTACTTTCTTAGTAAACTCCGTATTCGATTTCTTTGTACCAAATATAAGTTTCTTGAGATTTCGGAAAAATGCTTTTACCTTTTCCCACAGATTATGAATCGCCGTCTTGATCTTACCAAACGAATTCTTCACTGCGGTTGCAATTGATCCGGTAACACCTTCTAATACTTCTTCCGGTGCACCACCCCGCTGTGCAATGTAAACACTGGATTCTCCAACTTCAACGTCATACTGATCTTCGTATAACTCTTGCAGAAGATCCGTGAATTCCATTGAAATCAGGGTTAACCCATTGTCGCAGTCATAAACCGCATCGTACTCGTTAGCGGGGGGGGGCGTGAGTCCTTCGAGTAATGTACGTACTAACATCACTTGGTTCCTCCTTTATGAGCCCCTTATTAATTGACTAAACGATCTGGATACCCACACCGTTTAACTTGTTATCGGATATTTGTTTCTCCATTTGGGAAAGGGTGAATAAGGAGTTATCCTTCTTCATTTCTTTCTTCATGAAGTCCTCCTGATCCGATGCTTTAATTGATAATTTGTCTGCTGCTTTGTGCAGCTTAAGAATTACTCTCTCTTGTTTTTTGATAATTGCTCTCTTTTCAGACGATGAACGAGCCTTGGAGTTTTCCACTGCAAGCTTATGCATCTCCAGAAATTGCGCCTGCATTTCCAAGTACTCTGAAATTGATATTTTGTTACGATAATACCAGTAAATCAGCTGTCTTGTAAGCGGAACAACGGCGACTAGCGCTGCGATTGCACCAACCGTTACCGCAATGGCTCCAGTTCCAATAAAGCCACTTTTCTGCTCCCGGATGACGTAATCAAGCGCGTCATCCATTTTTCCGTTTTTACAGTACTGATTAAACTGTTTCAGGCACTCAAGGGCAACCATGCCCCTTCCTTTATCGAACCGATTACTCGGTGAGAACCTTTCCTGATCTGGACCAACTAAGTAGTCCATGTAGGCAGTGCACATCATGGACGTTGCGTCCACGATTGCCATTACCGTTGTGTTATAAAGTATAATGATATACTCTTGGTTTGTTTTGAATCCATACTCGAACGTCGGCTGCATCCTCTCGACATTGCCAATGGCCGTCTCGATTTCTGCGATTCCTGGTTCCTGGATTCCATTCATGGTCATCAACTCTTTGAGTACCTTTAAGCACTCTTTCGTTGAAGTGAGATACTTTACCTTTGATAAATCACCTTTAGACGTAGGGATATCCCCAAAGTCGCAGTTCTTCTTATCCAGAACTGTTTGATAAAGTCTTTGTATAGACGCACCATTGATCTGATGGATATCTTCCTTCGACATGGTACGCATATACTTTCTATCCTGTGGGCTCGAAGCTTCCATAACGATAGGATTGACCTGAACAACCACAGGAGTTCTGTTTCCTACAATCATGGTTTAAACACTCCTTCCCATCATTCGCATCATGTCCTTAAACTTCTTATCATCCCGGGTCTCCTCTTTCTGGAGAGTGTTGAGTGTCACGGTTTCTGCTGAGTCAAATCCATCAATATGGAAATCAACTCGATTGGTAGCCGGATTCACAACAACAAACCCAAGCAAAAAATAAGTGGACATGATTTTATCTAAAAGCATCGGAGATGCTTCTAAATCGAATCCATATACATTCGCCAATGTCTCTAAGGTATCCTTTGAGGTAACGATTGTCATAATCGGTGTCATTGGATTCTTAGAAATCTTGGACTGTAATTTGGATAATGCCTTGCGGCGTTTGGATGCAACGAACCAGCCCTTATTCTTATTCGAGGCAGATACTGCATCCGATTTCTGTTGGTCGATTGCAAATACGAAGTCCTTGAAAAACCTCGTCTCGCCCGTGTACCACTTAATGAACTCGAAGAAATGGTTATCTCCATTTACACCTTTGGCTAAGTTCTCTGCCATTGCATCTGCGGTAACGGAATGAAGCGTTGCCTTTACACCGAGTACAAAGTCAATCGGCTCCGGTAACTCCTCATCTCCACTTGCCGTCGGGTAAACCCGAATGTGAAGCATAGTGGGAACTAAGTCGTTGGCCTTCTTAAAATCTGTGTCCATCAAATGGTTGATCTGTCTTGGGTCGGGTCTAGCAGATCTCCCCTTTGGTATATTGACATTAATTTCCGGATTCACCTTTACATCTGAACCCTTAACATTAATGGTCGGATCCGCCTTTACATTCACTGACGGTGAATGAACGTCATTGTAAACGAACGTGTCTGACCTGGAGTTCCCTCTCTTTGAGTAACGCATGTCGTTTTTCAACCGGTCAATCCGGTCCTCATCGATGTCCGAAGTCCTTCCGGGGCCACCGCTGAATACAGTTCTTGCCTCGAATGCTGGTCGAACCTTCCCAATATCGTTTACAATCGAGGGAGTTAACATCTCCTCGAGAGTAAAATTCCATTTTGAAGCATTCTTATTTGCCACAGAAGATACAACGCTGTTGTAAATATTCCAAGCGGTTACCATAGCTTCCTCTTCTACGGCAGAATAATCAATACCATACTTATCGCAGATTGAATCGAATGCTGACTCCTTTATATCAAGAAGATTGATTGCAGGGGTCGTTGATCGTTTCACGCGCATATTCTGATGGAATTTCTTCACATATTCGGCTGCACTGATGTCACCGTTATCAATCTGCATATAAGGGTTCATGGTCAGGGTAGTCAGGACAAATGTAGCGTACTTGCGCTCCAATGCTCTTGCGACAATGAGCGCATCTTCCAGCGGAATAGAGTCGTCTACAACGACTGGAAAATAGCACGTACCATCAGTAGCGGAAGCTGCAATGGATCTACGTTTCCCATACCCGCCAATGCTTGCAAAACCCTTCTTCACTTCTGATTTCAGGTCACTCATTGCATCGAGCATGTCTCTGAATTCTCCCATTTATTCTCTCACCTCTTTTCTGTATGATATTTTAAAGTGATGTTTACGGGCAAAAAATAAGAACGAGGGTGGGACCCTTATATTCTCGGTCTCTAAACACGATACCCGCATTTGAGACGTTGAAACGGCATTACAATCGACAGACTAATTTAAAACATTCTATTTATTATTAAAAGAGCTTTGTGATTCCATCGAGAAATCCCAATACGTCAGAAAGATTAGGATTGTTGTACGTATCCCGATTTGTCCGTGAAGACTTTGAACGATCTTCATCAACGGATGCATTCACTGTAATCGTCGGGGATACCTCGATGTTTGGCATGGTGACATTAATGGCTGGATTGAATCGATTCACGATCACACATCTACCATCATCATCCTGGAATTCATCATAGAACTCCTCATGCTCTTCCATTAATTCGTTCTTTTCATTTGTCTTTTCGTTTGTCATGTCGTGGACCTCATTTCTTACTTTCTATATCTGGATTCTTCACCTAGATACGCAATTATAATATATATTTGTGGGATGCTTTAAAATATCGCCTGGAAACACTACGATAATTGAACGAAAAGAGGTGAGATGAAATTTATGAGATATCGAGTACAAGTATTGGCAACCGTGAAAGCTCTCCAGTATCGGGAAGGGCCCGGCACAACCTATCGGTTGGTGGGGACTTACGATTCTGGAGATTCTTTTATTGCCAGTGACCAGTACGTCGACCCTCAAGGAACCATTTGGTTTAAGAATGAGGAGACGACCTATTGGTCTATCTTTCGATCTGGAACCTCTGCGAATCTAAAGATTGTTTATCAATATCCGGAGATATCAACGAGGATGGTATCTGTATCCGAAGGTTCAACTGCCCGGGTTACGAATATCACCTACGATGCCGCTCCGTCCACAACAACTGGAACCATTGCAAACCTGTCCGCAAACAACGCGGTTCAGGCTTACAATACAACGAAAGCTTCAGGGCATAAATACGTTGAGAAGGAATCCGATATGGTTGCGTTGTCAAAAAGACGGTGGGATATTCCACAGCAGAATCAGAATGGATATCCTCCTAGTCCAACCGGAATAGCTCAGGATGGTGGATGCGATTATGACTATACAATGAATACACAGGAGCTTGATGTTTCCGTTGATGTAATTCGGAAGAATCTGAATATCCCATCCCTGTATGAACCAAGACAGGTAAACCGATTGATGCATACGCAGTTCAACCGGTATAAAATCGGATATCCGGATTATGAACGGAACTCTTTAATCCCCTATGTATTCTTCACTCGTCCGGACTTAAACGTGTTTGACAACAACGGGGCGATGCTTGAGATGTACTATTCGAGACCAGTGTTAAACTACTTGATTAGTTCTAATCCTCAAACCATTCGAACCCTCACGATGGATTTCACAGCATCCCATGACTTTAACCCTTTACTCAGTAACCGAGTTGGTTCATTGGACGTACAGGATGAAGTATTGGATGTGCAAGAGACGGGTGAAACATTTACCGGATATAAGTCCCAATATGCAAAGCATGGAATCCGTTCCATTACGGCCGGTCAATTATCCATCAAGTTCCCGGAGACGTACAATATGGCATTAACGACCTTACACCAGTTTTGGTGTGGGTACGAAGCCGATGTATACCGTGGATATATTGACCCAAAGGAAGAATACATCGGTGGGAAGATTCTTGACTACGCCTGTGACATTTACTACTTCCTTACGGACAAGGATGGGGTACTTCGATTCTGGACAAAATACTATGGGTGTTTTCCATCCAATGTAAATAAGAGTATCTTCTCCTATGATTCAGGTTCGCTGGTTCAATTCCCAGAGATGAATATTACCTATAATTATATTTATAAGGAAGACTTATCTCCCGACACCATTACGGAGTTCAATAAGAATGCGAAGATCACAAAGAACCAAGCAACTGCATATGTGAGAGATCACGATGCCTCACTTGGTCACTATGGGCCCACATGGGTCGGTTCTCCATTCCTACAGGAAATCTTTATGGATGAAGGGGATACCGTTCGTTCGCAACGATTCGTATTGCGGTTTAAACCTGCTCCGGCAGATACTTTAATTGATGCCGCAATTGGATCCAATATCAATACGAACCTTGGAAATAAAACCGTCGACTACACCCGGATCAATCCTCCGGTATAACTACTTGACGGTAGAAAGGAGGGTTCTTACCTTTGGCTAGAGATTATTCATCAATCTATAATATAGAAGAGTTTATTATCAATGAAATAGCCCCGCTTTATTTCAACGTCGAAGATGTATCATTGAACCGAGTTGGGCTACTCGGAATGATTACAGATATTTCTGGTTCTGTAATCGAAGATCAGTTTGAGGCAACGGGGAGATTCTTAAATGAATCCATTCTTCCTCTAGCCCAATTACCAGAGTTCATATATGCGTATGCAGCATCATATGGGGTTAACGACATCTTTGCATCACCGGCAGTCATGCCAATGTTTCTTTATGTAAAAGAAGCGGATATTGTTAACAATATGAAGCCGGTCGGTTCGCACTATGAATTCACCTTGGATGCAGACATGAAAATCTACGTGGATGGGGAAGATCTCATCTATAGCATCCCATATGATATTCGGATTCGAGTAACGCAGTATAAGGGAGAATATTCCTACATTGCAACATATGACACCAGCTACAATAATAGTCTGGTTCATCTAACTTCCCCATATCTGAAATTGATACGGACGAAGTATAATCGAGACATGTATCTTGCGATCCGAGTTAATGTGTACCAGTATGAAAGAAAGAAATCAACAGATACAATCATCACTAACAATAAACTGAATATCCCATATGTGGATAAGACGTTTGAGAATAAGCTCTGTAACTTTGAAATTTTCTATCAGGCGGACAGTACTAGCGAGATGGTACAGCTCGAAAAGAAAATGGATACAGATGCGGCTGTAACAACACCGTTCATCTATTATAAGATGCTGGACGAAAACACCATCCGATTCTCATTCGCCAATGATGATCGATATTTCGTTCCAGATTATAATTCCATTTTGACAATTCACATGTATGAGACACAAGGATCTCTTGGGAATTTCGATTGGGATCTATCAAGCATCAAAGCAAGTCCTGCCGGATCTACTGAGAATGAGGACATTGCGTACAACCGGTCCATCTTCTTAGATGGAACGATCGCCGGAGCATCACAGGGTGGGGTTGATAGTAAATCCTTGGAAACCATTCGAACTCTTACCAGAGAAGCGATGGTGACAATCAATAGCTATACAACAGATACCGATCTAAACATCCACTTCCTCAATTATGGGGCAATCAATAACACCAATGCGATTTTCATCAAACATCGAGATGATTTGGCTGGGCGTATCTATGGGTGTTTTACATTGATCGGTAACGATACTGACATTTACCCAACCAATACTCTGGACATTCGTCTCGGGACGGATGAGGTCGATAATCGATTTGACAACCTTCTTCAATTTATAATTAAACCAGGAAGAAGACTTGGGTATGACGGAGATTCCATTTCAGACCTTCGGTTCTTAAGTGACGATGACCCAGAGCAGGAAATTGAATATATGACTATTGCTCTTACGGTAATTTCCTTGAGAGCAAATAGTATGCGGTATTATATGACCTCGGTCGATAAGTCTGCCATACTTGGATATACTTACATGAATGAAGAATCAGTATTCAACTTCATTGCTGGTAATATGAATATCTACCGGAATGCAATCCAGGGAAGCAACCAGTATCACATCACACTGGATCTGACTCGCACCGATGGTATTACAGAGATTTCGCAGAATGGAGTTATGACCCCATACATTGCAGACCCAAGTCGAATTCACGTATTATTGATATTCAATACTAGCGATGGGCATTATATTCCAATGACGTTCATGAGTGTCAATGAAGAGAGTCTGGTTTACAAATTCCAGGCATATATCGAGACGACCGATATGATTGACAATGAGCGAATCCTTCTCAGTAATCTGAAACTTCGGGAAACCGGAGAAACGGAAGCTCAGCTTGTTGACATGGTCGACCCAGATATGACAGTAGCAATCTTCTATGAATATGAAGATTCTAACATTGCTCATGCTTACTCTGACATCGCAGAAGTAGCCGGAGCAACGCTTTGTAACACTTACACTCCGGAAGATGGGGAATTTTATTTAGCATATCCATTAACACTGATGCGTTCTCATGTGATTTTCGAGGACGCGCCAGATAGTGCCGATGGGTATAGTTTCCTATTAAAACAAGTTCCCGTTGTTGGGAAAGAGTTTATGTCTGTTGAGGAGAACGCAAAGGATGTATTCAATAAGGTAACTGACCAGCATCAGTTCCTGATGAATGCAATCCCTCAGATCACTGAAAACTTTACGATTGTAATTAAGTTTTACAATACGTATGGGCGATCGAGACTGTTCTATCTTCCAGATGAAGAGACATTACTCAATCATGTCAACTCCAGTATCAAACTCAATATTGCCTTCAAAGAAGGGATTATGCCTGAGGATTATCTGGATTCCATCAAGATCTTTATTAAAGAATACGTGGAAGGGATCAACGATGATTTCACATCTACCGGTGTGAATGAAATCCACATGTCTGTATTGATTCATGATCTTCATGAGCAGTTCGACGAGCAAATCAAGTACATTGAGTTTGTATCCATTAATGGGTATGCGACTAATGTACAAACAATTCAGACCATTGAAGAGATTGACGCGACAACAGATCCGACGGTGATTCCGGAGTATTTGACATTGGCACTGGAAGACATCGAAATAACAGTCCTGTAAAATATGACTAAGAAAGGAGAACAACATGTCAGGTGGTGTTTTTGATACCCAGAGGCCCAAGAGTGTCCAGGAACGTGTTCAGGAACTTGCGGCCAGACAGGGGAATAGAGAAGCGAACTTACGAGCTCTGACAGAAGCGAAAGCTGCCGAGAAGCGTACCAGTGCAATGAATTCCGTACTGGAAAACGTTGATTCTGCAGCTGGCAAAGAAGCTCAGAAGAATGCCGCTCTCGATAAAATAAAAGAAGAGACTGCCGCAAAGCAGCGCAAACAGAGCCTGGCATCTTTGGAATCTCGGTTATTCACTGAAGGAAAGAAGATGCTCTGGAATAAAGTGCTCTTTGAGACAGCTTACGATGCCTGCTGGATTGATGCTCCTCTGAAAGAGAGATTAATGCAGCCATTATATGAAACCTTTGAATCCACCGTAAACTTCGTGCACGAAGTTTGCCCGAAGGCATTTTCGGATAAACCGGGCACTTGTTTACTGGAAGCAATGGATTCTATCATCACAGAAGCTGCAAAGAAGGCTTCTAAAAGAATCGCAAAAGAGTGCAGCGACGATCCCAATTCCGATCCGGACAGAATCAATTTTGATCTGAACGATGAAGAAGAGGAAAAACTTAACCAGGATCTGCAGGATCTTGGGAAAGATGACATCGCCGATAAAGTAAAGGACAAAGTTCTTACCGTCATCCAGGATGAGAAAGCCGCCGGAAAGAAGAAGGCTGAAACGATGAAAGAGCTCGATGAAGCCAAGAAAGATGATGAAGACGAGGATGACGATTCCGACGACGAAGATGATGATGACGGTTCGGATGACACTGACGATGATAAGGACGATAAAGATGATTCCGATGATGACGACAGTGACAACGATGATTCAGATGACGAAGATGAGGACAAAGACAAAAAGAAATCCAAGAAGTCTAAGGAGAAATCCGAAGATGACGATGATGATTCGGATGATGACAATAATGATGACACTGATGATGATGACGAAGATGATAAGGACTCTAAGGATAAGACCGACGATGATGCTGATGGTGTAACTGAGGGTATCGTTATCGGTTCCGTACCACCAGATGAGTTCTACGCAACCACAGTCAAAGTCTTCACTGATCTTTATAAGAAGTCTCCCGGAAACAACGCGTCTGATACGATAATGAAGATTTCCAAGGGTGCGAGAGTTAACATTCAGGACTATCGTAAAGTGAAAGCAACCGGGAAGAAGACATTCACCAGAATTGTTAACATTTCCGTTGATGATGGTGCGAAGATACTTAAAGCAAATGGATTTAAGCAAGGCACTGCGAAGATACTCGGGTATGGACTTTTCTTTGTGAAGAAGCTTAAAGAAGGGTATATTGAAGCCAGAGTTGCAGAAGCATATAAGGGTGAGCTTGGGCGAACCTATATGGGCGGAAGTATGTATAGCGATGGTAGCTATGGTGGCTCTACTGGAACCGCGTATAACTATATCAAGCAGTGTCAGGTTACCGTATGGTATCGAAAGAAAGCATCTGGCTCTATGAGAGATCGTTACACCATCGAGTCCACTGGTGAAGTAATCGGGAAGACTTCTATGCAAATTCAGCTTGAGCAGCTTACTATAGAAAAAATGGAACGTGATCTTAGAAAGAGTCATGCTGGTTCCGTATTCGAGGCACTCGTCATGTTTGACCGTGTTGGAGTTGAGCAGGATGCTTTGATGGAAGGTGTATCGGTAGATCTTGATAAGACCATGAATGCAGCTATGCTGGAAGCCATCATGCAGTATACAGTTATCGAAACTCTTAATACAATGGGAGTTTGTAATCTGACTTCAGTTGATACGTCTTCTATCCGGAAGGCTCTTATGGAAGACATGAACGTCATGTCTGCCGATAAGAATAATTCCTCCAAGAAGACAAGAATCAATACTATGAAATATAAACGGAATCGTGACGACAAAGTTGTTGCTCAGAATTCCGCAAAATAAAACAATCGTGAGCTATGGGAAACGATTCGATGTTCCCATAGCTCTATTATTTTTTACACTCTCTTTGAAACGGTCATCCTGCCGTTTCGATATGTGATCTTTAATCGATCAATAAATACATGCTGGAACTTTGTCCCATATGGCTCTGGTTCCTTCGTAATGACCACAGCCTTATCCTCGTACTCCTCTACTTCGACGTTCTTATCAATTTCCTTCGCCAACACACAGACATTGTGTGGCGTAAATGGTAATCGAAAGATAGAGGAGGATAAACTATCGTACGTATTTCTTAAAGACATATGAAATGTCTACCTCCTAGATAATGTAATCCAAACCATCTACGGTTCGGTCATTTTCGTAGAAAGACTTTCTTCTCTCTACTGTTTTCTTGTTATATTTGCAATCATACTTTAACATGTATGACACCGTAACTTCTACCCTTGGGAGACAGGAATAAAATTTTTCCACGGAACCCTTACAGACAATGCTATCGTTTGAGATTAATACATTCTGCACCATATCACAATAGATTTTTGCAATGTTATCCCAGTCTGGTGAGTTGAGGTTGTGGATTAATTCCAACTCCGCTGCCAACTTCTCTTCCATAGACATGGTTGCTGGGGTTTTTGCATAAGCCTTTGCTGTGATAATACAAGGTGTGGATATTACCGTATCCATTTCAGAATGCTTCTCTTTAAATGCTTCAAACATTTGTCGATTGTTTGCTGCGCCTGGTACGTAAAACGTAAACGTCTTTGGGTTTAACCTTGGTCTACGTCCAACTTCCGGCTCCATATAAAAAATATACGTAATGGAATCCCATTCCGTCTGCTCCAATTGGGTAATCTTTGAGATGATCTCATCGATGTGTTTTTTCTTGAATGGATACTTCTGAAATAACCACTTCAGTCTCTCCATATAATCCTTAGGAATACTGCTGAATTTCTCATGATACTCTTCGGCAGTTTTTCGCTTCTGTCCCATATATCGTACTTCCTTTTAGTTAAATAGTAATAATTTGTCTGCAATTGCATCTCGGATACCAGACCCAATGTTATAGGTCGTTGTTGTCACCTTATCTTGAATCATATCCGAAAGCAACGCAATCCACACTTTCCACTTCGTTGACAATTTCTGATTCGTAATATCAAGTCCACAGTTTACCATCAGGAATTCCATCATCCCAGAATTGGCAATGAACTGCGAACGGTTTGCCGGAAGGGTCAATGTGCTGTATAAATCTTTAATGGAAATGGATACTCTCACCTCATTGGGAAGACTATATACATTCCAAGATTGGTCTCCGCCTTTATCGATACTAATGCTATCGACGATCCCAAGACTACAGTTAAACCACCCCTGAGAGAAGCACTTTAACAAAAATGGAGACTTGTAGGTATTCGCCGATAACTGCAAGGGTAATGCCAATCCGAGTAAATGACACAGAGGTACTCCAATATTGATGTACCATGCAAGCTTATTTCCATACGGGGTTGCGAGTGTCATTGTGAAACTATAGTTTTTATCATAGGAAGAATTACTATAGATTTCAGGGATCTGGAAGTTTCCACCTTGAATAACCTGTTTTGCACCCGTACCCAATCGGTTGAGCAAACCAGCCATCCAACTAGAGTTTCCAGAAAGACTCGCTGTATACTGCTCAATGGAAGAGGATACATCTCCAACCAGTTCTTCATAATCAGAAGCCATGCCAGCTGTGCCAACAATCATGGATAACTCTTTTGCCATTCCCTCAATGGTTGAGGTAAACGACTCTAACATAGAAGATTGAGTTGAGTTACTCATCGATTCACTGAATGAGACATTGGCATCGACATAGAACTGTACATACTGGTCATCCGTCTCAATCGCATCTGCAATTGAACCAGCTGCCCCAGATACAGCACTAACCAATCGGCTCACCCATGTCTCATCATTATCATCGTCCTCTTCTGTCTCTTGATCCGTTCCTCTGGATACAAAGGCGTCGGATAAACGATAATTCTTCCAGTCATAAGTCTTGAAGGACACAGCCCGCTCTGTCCATGGTACTCGAACATTGTCCAGTCCGAGTAATGCTGCCATTGTATGACAGAGAAGGTTAACTCCTGACATATAACTTCCATACTTTCCTTCATGGTCATAATACTGAAGGTTATCCGTAGATGGATCATTTAACACATCCATCAATTCCCCCCGTGCTCCACTATCTCCAGCATCCCCAATGATTGCATTTAGGTAGGTTTCTCTCTCATCGTCGTTTGCACCAGGTAAGAATCGAACAATTCCTGGCTTGATACAAATACTCGGAGCTTCCACGATAAAGGTTTCTGCATAGGTTCGTCCTAAATCAGTACCTGTACCAAGTCTTGGATCATTATGCTCCAATAATTGGTGCGGCATTCCAAACATTCGAACGGATGCATCAATCTTGTTTCTAACATTCTTTCGCTTATCAGAATTGGAATCTTGTGCTAATTCTGTATAAGTTACCATAAACGTCATTCACCTCCTATAAAGAAGAAAGTGGTAAGATAGGTGTTTGCCCATCTTACCACCGTGTAATTTGCTCAATATGATTTCATTTACCCGTAGGCAAATGTGCCTTTCGCTAATTGCTTAGCGAGTGTATAGCCGGTGCGATCTTTCCCAGGTACCAGTTTCCTAGACTTGGTAGACGCATCAGCGTTTACTGTATTGTAGGTTACATTGTTGGTCGTGTTACTAGAGGTACCAGCAGATTTCACATCCTTCGCACTGAGTGTTTCCACTGCCGTCCTGGTTCCGGTTGTTGCTTCTGCAATCGTCTCCAGAAGAGCAATTACTCTAGCAGTTGTGTCATCTTCCGGTCCATATCCTCCAGAATGGAATGTTCTTCCGTACCTTGTCGTCCAAGCTTTCGGTCTTGCACCGCCACCAAATCCGCCAGAACCACCAGCAGTCTTCACCGAGTATTTACTCGTATCAACCTTTGGCTTGTCCACAAGACCAAGTACAATATTCCGTTCTCTAGCATAACGATTCTTGATCGAATTCTGCACAGCTGCAGAACTACTCTTGAAGTTCGTAGGCACGTTACTAATCTTCGTATCATACAGCTTATTGATAAATTCAGTCGGCTCCATGTTGGTATTGACGCCGGCCTTCTTGAACAGAGCAAATGCTCCCTTCGAAGTAGATGGCCCACCAGCACCAAGCTGAACAGTTGTAGACCAAAGAGCCTCCTGTGC
>ERZ1090881.242-NODE-242-length-26629-cov-15.676827_pt1 | contig 26629 bp, 11 predicted proteins | sample MGYA00478470_ERZ1090881 | MGnify/ENA primary metagenome ERZ1090881 (study PRJEB33644, sample SAMEA5815736) | chicken gut metagenome | biome: Chicken; feature: Gastrointestinal Tract; material: Caecum | place: Ireland | collected 2019-01-01 | study: A study of the...
ACTATATAATACATACTATAAGCACAGTAGATAATAAAGAAAGAAAGAAAGAAAATAGAAAAAGAAATAGAGATATAGAAAAAGAAAAACTATCAAAAGAAAAAGAGCGGGCACAGCAAAAATTCTCCTCGATGCCCGATGAAGAGCTCCTCGCCTGGGGGGAGCAGAGTATAGACCTGACCAATCCACAACAGGAAATGGAGTTCTACGAGTGGTGCAGAGAGTGCCGTAAGCGGAAAGAGACCGCTACCAGGTGGAGAGGGCGAGTGATCAAAAATGATCATGTCTTTGCAATTCTCAAGAGCCACGATGAGATTATGACAGAGATGGGTGTCTCGGATGCGCTGCGTGACAGTCTCAAGCAATTTCTTCGCAACTGTTATTTGAACAAGCATCTCATTTCCAACGATAAATTGACCGACATCATTTGCCGACTTAACGATTTCTACGGCAGAGATGATGCGGGAAAAATCAAATCCGTAAATACAGCAATTTCCGGCGGCTGGTACGACATTCGTGAACTACGATAAAGGGGACGACATGAGCAATTACGATTGGGGAAAATTCAGAGTGAAGAGAGAAGATCTGCGATCATCGTTGAGGTATCAGCGATACATAGCCATTGAAAATCTTCATCCGGGGAGTTTTGTCCTTGAGAGAGTTGGCGACTTTTATGAAATTCTCGGGGAGAAAGCCAAGGAGGCCGCAGAGGTCCTCGATCTGTTGCTTACAAGCCGGGATGTCGGACTGAATGACCGTGTTCCTATGTGTGGATTCCCGTTCCATGCTGCCAAGTCGTACATTGACAAGCTGACTGAACACGGGGCGGTTTGTCTCGCGGACGAGACAGACGAAGAGAAGCGCGTCATTCCTCAAAAGCAGTCTGCTAATAGCAACGGCGCAGGGTCCGTGATGGCGGAGTTTGCGGATAATGAGCCTAATCCCTTCGATTCAGAACCCGCAAGCCTCACGCCGGAGACTGTTGTTTCCGGTGACGCCACAAAGAAAAAAGTCGGGATCAAAGATCGCAGATGTAAGCGCAAGCCTCAACTTTCGCTCTTTGACCTGATCGAAGCGAAAGAAAAATCGGAAAAAGAGCTGCTTATTGAGCGTTCAATTACATACGGCAGCGGAGGCATGAACGGCAAGTTCCGGATCATCGATCGCTATAACGAAAATCCTACGGCGAAGGAGTTCGCACAGTTCCTGAAAACTGAATATGGCGTTGGGGGACATATCGACGCGGAAGAAAGTATCCATTATGACAGCCGTGGAATTCGGATGGAAAAGGGCGAAACGCAGGCATTTCTCAGTTGGTCAGAGATTGCGGGCCGGATTGCCGATCTGATCGATGACGACGCATATCTGTCTGAAACTGAAAAGGAAGTGTATCAGGCATACCACAAAGAACGCAATGAAGCGGCGCGGCGGAATACAGAATTGATCGACCGCGTTATCACAAGGACCTCTGCAATGAGAAAGAGCCGCATTGCGGCAGCCTACAGCACGGCAAGAGATCGCATGCAATTCGCAGATCAGGTCCAACAGGAATACGGGTATTCGCTTGAAACCTATGGCAGCTGTATTGCCCGCTACGATTCCAACGGCGTTGTGATCAGCGAAGTTGATGAGCGCGGGAATATCAAGCTGGAGATCCATCAGTCGTGGTCTGAATTTGCCGATCGTATCCATGCAGCAATCGAACGCGGTGATTATTCTGACGAACATAAAGAACCCGCTGCAACCGCGCAGGCCGCTGTACACGATGAACATGCCGATCGCATCCGTTCAATCGTTGATCGAATTGTGAGCGAGGGCACAACAAACACATCGCAGGGAAACTGGGTAACGTTCTTTGACGAGTTCGCGGACGAAGAGGAGTTCGTCGTCGAGCACAGAGAGCAGATCGCTGATGCTCTCGGGCAGCGCGAAGAGGTTGCGGAAATTTCATTGGATGAGAATGCATTCGATGTCGTCTATTATCTCGACTATTGTCCCAACCTCGAGCATGACCCTGAAGCTGAACCCGGCGAAGAAGAAGCGCACATACCGGCCGTTGGGGATAAATATCTGATCGGAAATCGTGAAATTACAGTATCCGATCTGAATGATCAGAACCCGGCAGAGGTTGTGGTTACCTATACGGAGCAGTTAGGTGATTGTGAAATCGTCATCGAACACAACCTGGATGCAGACCAGTTAAACGATGAAAACCGCATCGAACCGACAATTTCAGTCTCCACCGGTGAATTGCCTGAACCGGGCGGACCAAAAACACGATTCAAAAATAATATCGCCGCGATTCGGCTTGCCAACTTTTTGGATGAGCGAAATGCAATGGCAACGGATGCGGAAAAGATAACGCTTTCGCGATTCGTTGGTTGGGGCGGGCTCTCGCAGGCTTTTGACGATCGAAACGCCGCATGGCACAGGGAATATGAAGAGCTCAAAGCCCTACTTGCGCCCGAGGATTATGAACAAGCCCGTTCAAGCGTCTTAAATTCCTTTTATACGCCAAAGGAGATTGTCACGGGTATTTACTCAGGATTGGGTCGCATTGGCGTCAGAGGGTCAATTCTCGCGCTTGAACCAGCAATGGGAATCGGAAGTTTCTTTAAGCACATGCCTGAAGAGGTCGCAGCAAATGCAAAGCTCTATGGCGTAGAGCTCGATCGTGTCACCGGAAGGATTGCGTCGAAACTCTATCCTGAAGCAAATATTCAGATCAAAGGCTTTGAAGAAACGAGCTTCCCCGACGACATGTTTGACATTGTTGTAGGAAATGTGCCCTTTGGAGGTTATGGCGTCTATGACAGCGCATATAACCGTTACAATTTCAGGATCCACGATTATTTTATTGCGAAGTCTATTGATAAAACGCGCCCCGGCGGGATCGTTGCCATCGTGACCAGCAAGGGCACGATGGATAAGCAAAATCAGACTGCGCGCAACTATGCAGCAGAGCGTGCAGAGCTGATCGGCGCGATCCGTCTCCCTAATACGGCATTCAAGTCCACGGCGGGTACGGAAGCGGTTGCCGATATCCTGTTCTTCCGTAAGAGGCCGGTGAAAATCAATGATCTGTCAGATGAACGCTGGCTCGAGCTTGGTGAAACGACGGATGGTCTGCAGATCAACCAATATTTCATTGAGCATCCGGAAATGGTGCTCGGAACGATCGCTAAAGAGCAGGGTTTGTATGGCGGAATCGGTTTAACAGTGAATCCCGACGGCAGGGAGCTTGGCGAAGCGATTGCGGAGGCCGTAAAGCGCCTGCCTGAAAACGTCTATCAGAGCACGCCTGCACGGGCAGAGAGCGCTTCTGTGTTGGCGGCAGATTATTCCGTAAAGCAAGGCGGCTATGCCGTCCGGAGCGGGAAATTGTATCAGCGTATCGGCGACGTCATGGAAGAAGTTGCGGTGCCGCAAGTCCCGAAAAATGCACTTACACGAATTTCGGCCATGATCAACCTGAAAGACGCATTGCGTCATGTGCTGGAGATCCAAAAGCAAGGCTGTTCAGACGAGGTCCTTGCCGCAGCGCAGGTCAGGTTAAATGCACGGTATGACGCATTTGTAGAGGCGTACGGCCATCTGAATGACAAGATAAACGTAAGATTGTTCCGCGATGATGCGGAGAGCGCGTTTCTGTTCGCTTGCGAAAGCGTGGACGAAAAGAGCGGTGTTGCCACAAAAGAAGATATATTTACGAAACGGACAATCCGTCCGTACAGTATGCCTGTTGGTACGCAGGATTGTCATGAGGCTTTGCATATCTCACAGAATGAACGCGGAAAGGTCGATATTGCATATATCGAAGAGTTGACCGGGAAAAATTACGAGGAAGTTGTTGCCGAGCTCGGCAACGCGGTATTCCGCGATCCCATGCAGATTGATCATGATGACAAATATTCCGGTTTTGTATCGGCCAACGAATATCTGTCGGGCAAAGTCAAGGACAAACTTGCTTTTGCCGAACGCATGGCAGCGGATAATCCCGAATTTCAGAAAAACGTCGAAGCCCTGCGCGAAGTACAGCCAGAGCCCATCCGCGCAAGTGATATAGCGGTACGCCTGGGCGCAACGTGGGTCGACAAAAAGTACTACGAGCAGTTTTATTCCAACGTAATTTCCGGCGTATGGTGGGCACAGAGGGATGTTGAGCTCTTTTATAACCCGTTCGACTCCAGCTGGCGGCTTGATCAAACTGACAGCGTACGCAGGAACGGATGGCGGAACCAAAGGGACAAATTTGGCACGCAGCGCGCGCCTGCCTATCGTCTCTTTGTGGATTGTCTGAACCTGAAGGCGACGACCATATGCGATACGGTCGAGGACGAGAACGGAAAAAAGAAGCAAGTCGTCAATCAGGCCGAGACGATCGCCGCACGGGAAAAACAGAACAAAATCAAAGAAGCCTTTCAGGATTGGATTTTTGCTGACCCTGATCGGCGGGACGAGCTGGAAGCGACATATAACAGGCTTTTTAATCGTATTCGGCTCCAAAGCTATGACGGCAGCTATCTCACCTTTCCTGAAAAGAATCCTGAAATCAAACTTCGGCCGCATCAGGTGAACGCGGTGGAACGCATCATGATGAGCGACGGGAGCGTGCTTCTGCATCACGTTGTCGGCAGCGGAAAGACGTTTACCGGCATAGCGTCCATCATGAAGATGCGGCAGCTTGGGATTTGTAACAAGGCGATGGTCGTCGTTCCCAACCATCTCGTGCAGCAATGGGCGGGAGACTGGAGACGCTTGTATCCGCTTGCCAAAATCCTTGTTGCCACAAAAGAAGATCTTGAAAAGAACAATCGCAGGCGCTTTGTATCAAAAGTCGCGCTCGGTGATTGGGATGGGATTATCATTGCGGAATCGTCTTTTGGCAAGATCGCGATCTCCCCGGAACGTCAGATAAATAAGATCCGCTCGGAGATCAATGGCATCGAAGCAAGTATCTTACAACAGAGATCAAACAGCCAGTTCCCGCAAGGGTCTGTCAAGAACCTGGAACGCATCAAAAAGAGCAAGGAAGCGCAGCTCAAGTCGCTGATGAGCGCAGAACACAAAGACGATCTCCTTCTGTTCGAAGATCTTGGCGTGGATTATCTGTTCGTGGACGAGGCGCAGGATTTCAAAAATCTGTTCCTGTTCACAAAGATGAATAACGTGTCCGGCATCTCCGGCGCGGCCAGCCAAAGGGCTTCCGATCTCAAGCTCAAGTGTGAGTATCTGCAGGAGCTACACGGCAGCGATCGCGGCGTTGTATTCCTCACCGGAACACCGATCTCAAACTCGATGACGGAAATGTACACCATGCAGACCTACCTACAGCCGAGCGTACTCAAGGAGCTTGGCATGCAGTATTTTGACGGTTGGGCCGCAAACTTCGGCGAAACCGTGACCAGCATGGAGCTTTCGCCAAGCGGACAGGGCTACCGTGCAAAGACCCGGTTTTCCAAGTTCACGAACCTTCCCGAGCTCCTGACGCTCTATCGCTCTTTTGCTGACGTTCAGACGGGCGAGACGGTCAAACTGGATGTCCCGACGACAGATCGAAAAGTGATCGCCCTGACGCCGTCTGAAGAGGTCATACGGCTTTCGGAAGAAATCGCAGAACGAGCAGAAAGGATCTCCGGCGGGAGAGTTGATCCGAGCGTGGACAACATGCTGAAGATCACTTCGGATGGGAAAAAACTTGCACTCGATCCTCGATTGTACGCTCCTGAAGCGTCAGAGGCAGGCGACAACAAACTCAATGAATGTGCGAAGCGTATTTTTGAAACCTGGGCCGATACAGCGGAAATCAAGGGGACGCAGATCGTGTTCTGCGATCTGTCTACTCCGAAGAAGCGCTTTGAGGACTACGAACACGGCAAAGATTTTGACGTATATAACGAACTCAAATACAAGCTCGTTGCGCGCGGGATCCCTGCAGATGAAGTCGCATATATCCACGATGCAAAAAATGATCAGGAAAAACAGGCGCTGTTCGATCGCGTCAATGATGGAGATGTCCGCGTTTTGATCGGCAGTACAGCAAAGTGCGGTGCCGGAACAAATGTACAGCAACGGCTTGTCGCTCTGCATCATCTCGATACGCCGTATCGCCCGGCAGACATGGAGCAGCGCGAAGGCCGTATCGTGCGGCAGGGGAATACGAACGAACAAGTCAAAATTTTTACCTATGTCACGGAGCGCACATTCGACAGCTATTCTTATCAGATTTTGGAAAACAAGCAGCGGTTTATTTCGCAGATCAACCGCGGCGATTTAACGGTCAGAGAGGCAGAGGACATTGACGAAACGACGCTCTCGTATGCCGAGATCAAAGCGATCACGGCCGCGAATCCGAAGATTAAGCGAAAAATGGAGGTGGATGCCGAAGTTTCCCGACTCAGATTACTTGAGGGCCGTTATAAGAAAAATCTGTACGAGCTTCAGGACAAAATCAGAAAAGACTATCCCGAACGCATTCGATTGCAGGAGCAGGGCGTTGAACGAATCCATGCTGATTTGAAAATGCTCGATGGCGTGGAACGCGGCGGTAATCATTTCTCCATCTCTGTCAATGGCGTGACATACACAGACCGAAAGGATGGCGGCCGGGCGTTGACCCAGGCTTTGTATGCAAGTACGCCAATGACGTTCGTGGCAGAGTATTGCGGATTTAAGATCTGCATGAAGCCGATCGGATTGCTTCTTCCGGGTGACCGAGAAATTACACTTTCGGCCGAGGGCAACTATACCATTCCCATCGGCGAAAGTCCGAGCGGGAATCTTATAAGAATCGATAACTTTATCCAAGACTTTGCAGACCGGGCGAAACGCATGGAAAACAGATTGAGGGAACTGCACGCCGAGTTTGAAGCAGCGCAGGAACAGGTCCTGCAACCGTTTGAGCATACGGCGCGCTTGTCGGCGTTGCTTGCAGAGCAATCGCAACTGAATGCGGAACTTGATCTCAACCGGCATGAAGAAATTATTGTCGACGACAACGATGAGAACTCTGCTGTGTATTCTGTTTCAGAAACAGATCAGACAGAGCCCGCTGCGACCGAAGCCGACCTGACGGAGAACGAATTGATAGAGGAGATCGCCGTGGATACTGCTGAAACCACAAAAGAAAATGGCGTTGTGATCAAAAACGCTGAACACCCGGTGCACCCCGGATCCGATCAGATGATTGGACAGGGGGTGAACGATCCCGATCTTTCAACATTGGCCGCTGAAATCATTGTACTCGATACTGAAACGACCGGGCTTAATATAGCCGATGAATTGCTTCAAGTATCAATCCTCGATGGTAATGGCGGCGTGCTGTATGACAGTTATATAAAACCCACGAAAGTTACAAGCTGGCCGGAAGCAGAAAAGGTCAATCATATCACACCGGAAACTGTGAAAATTGCACCCAGGATTCAGGATGAGTTGCCAAAGATCGACGCAATCCTTCGTAACGCAAAAAAGATTATCGGCTATAACACGTCCTTCGACTTATCGTTTTTGACTGCGGCGGGCGCGACGATTCCCGAAAACATTGAAATCGTTGATGTTATGGAAGATTTTGCACAAATATACGGTGAGTATAGCGAAACATATGGCGGCAATAAATGGCAGAATCTTTCGACATGTGCTTCATATTACGGCTACGATTGGCCGGACAATGCGCAACACAATAGTGTAGAGGACTGCCGTGCTACACTGTATTGCTATCAAAAGATGCAAGAAGAGGAGAAAACAAGCAATATGATCAACAGGGAACCGCTCTATGGTCTGATTTACAACTGGAAGGGGTTGAAGGAAGAGAACTACATCTATACCCGTTCCCAGCTTGAAGCCCTCGATGAGGACTTTGATCCTGACGCCGAGCAGTATGATGGCGCGATTGCTGCCAATAAGACGTACACTGTCTTTCGTCTGCAGGGAAGCACCGTTCAGGAAACGGAGCAGAAAGTACGGGATTTCCTGACAGGAAAACTGAACGACACACCTGAAGATAGGGAAATCGCCGGTTGGTACTGGGAAACGGTGACTGAGGACTTCTTTACAGGCTATAAAAACCAGACCGCCGAATGGGCGATTAACTACTTCGGGCTGCGCGATGACCAGCTGCGGTTACAGGACGAGCCTACAACAGAAGCCGAAACCACTGCCTCTGAAATCCGGCCTTACTGGATGACGGAAAAAGATCTGCGCGTGTGTTATGGCTATCAGGGTGATGATCTGCATGCGCTCGGAGTAGAGACGGCGAAGCTCTTGTCCCGGATGGGCATGACTATTTATTCCTTCCGCGATGACGCCACAAAAGAAAAAGTGACGGCAGAGAAGATCAGCGAAAAATCCAATGAATTATTTGGCGTGGAAAAGCAGGAATGGAATTCCTTTCTTGCTTCAGAGGCCGGAATGCGGTATTTGAGCACGCGAAAAGTCATACTGTCTGCAGTCAATAACTTTGTACTGATTGCCGGAGATAAGAATTTTGATGACGAGGCATTTGGCATCCTGAAGCAAGGGTATGCCGAGGAACTGGACGCTATGGCGAATATCCCGGTCGTTTCAGCTGCCGATGAGGTCACCGACATCGCGGAAAATATTCTTGATGAGCAAGCTGAATGGCTCTTTAATTGCATGCCCGCAGACAAAGGGCCGTGGAGCTTGTCTGCCTTAAAAGCGGAATTGGTCAACTATCTTCCCGATGATGATTTGAAAACGCAACTGATTCTGCAAGCTGCGCGCGACAAAGCTCATGCTGCCGGGCTGCCATTTTCAGAACGCTTTTATGATGGAGAAGAAGAGGACCTGTTTCCATTTGTCTATGACGGATCCATGAGTGTGGAGGATTTTCAGTTGCGTGAAAAGCTCATTGAACAAGACAGCCATAGTAGCGATGTACAGACAAATGTACGGACACCGCAGGACGGATCGGAAACGTCGGATGGACCTGATGAGACGATTGAACCCGCAAAAAACAATGACGCGCCGGAACCGGTCGACTATGAAGATGCCGTTATAAATCGCGTCAATGATGAATTTGAAGCATTCAAATCAGGGTTGTTGTCTCTCGCGCCCGAAGAAGTCTTTAATGAGAGTTACAAAATCCACGTCTATACCGAACTAAAAGAGACAATTGCGCTGGGGGCGGAAAATGGCGATTTAGAGTTAGGTCAATATAAAGCGCTCTATTCAGAACGAGGCAACATTCTGAACGAACTCTATTTGGATTTCATTGAAGATGAAAGCGCAAGTGTCAATACTTTTGGCGATACGGCGGAGTTTATTCGTAATTTTTGTGACCGTAATTATTCCGAAATCGAAATCCTTCATGAACCCGAAACACAACCTGCGGAGGTGAAAAGATTGGAAGGGAACAAATATCTGACAGAGACAGCACGAGGCGATACCGTTGTAAGCATTGCACGGGATTCCGGCGGACGAAATATTGCCGTCGTAAGGCGCAAGAACGATTATACCGTGGCGATCGGCTACAGCGTGGAGGACGGAACCTGGGCGCAGGGCAGATATGGTTTTGAGACCGAGGAAGCTGCAAACGAGTACCGTGCAAACCAATATATGAATGCCGCACCGGAACAAATACAAGCATCGACACAGGACAAAAGTGAAACCACAAAAGAAAAAAAGAATATCTCTGTAACAATGCAGGGTGTAGAAAAACGCGGGGATTATGGAAAGAGCATTCTGTTTGGCATGCCGAAGGAATCTGCATATGCCGATTATTCCTTCTACATGCCCGCCAGCGTTGTGACAGAACAGAACGGTATTTATACGGCATCACTGTGGCCGCAGTTTGAGGCGAAATTGTCCAATCGCAGCAAGCAGACCATGACGCTTTCCGTGGATGATTTTGCAGCACAGTTTGCACCGGCAAAAGCGGAAGAGCCGGCAAAAGAAGATCATCAATTCAAGTACATCGCAATCCCGAAAGAAGCTGTGATGAAGCAATATGAGAGCTCCACCATGCTTAAGATGCCGAATTCGGGCGAATGGGCGAACAATGTGTATTATCTTCCGAACGGCCTTATTAAGCCCGGCAAGGATAATGCTACGGTGGGACTGATCATTCCGCAAAACTTCACAATCCGCTTGCAAAAACGGGAAGAAAAAGTCACGCTGACGCGCGAAGAGTTTATCGATGCCATGAAGGACGTAACGGCCGAGGATTTCCATCAGACATTCGTCCGGCCCAGCGAGGCAGCTTTTTCTGCGCTGAAAGCACGGCTTATCAAGAATATTCCCGAAGAAATGAAGCAGCGTCCGAACTGGGTGGCCGTTAAGACCGTCGCGGAAGAAGGCAAAGCGCATCTCGGGAAAAAGCTGATCGATTGTCACAACGGCGGCTGGGCAAAGAGTTCGGATCCAAAGACGTGGACGGACTTCGACAGCGCACTTGCGTATGCGGAAAAGAATGGAGCTGACACGATAGCATATGCACTCACGGGCCAGGACCGGATCGCCTGCATTGACGTCGACAGCTGCATCAACGAGGACGGAACATTCTCACAAGAAGCCATCAATGTCTACGGACATGCAGACGGGACTTACTGCGAGCGGTCGATCAGCGGCAAGGGCCTGCATTTCTTCGGGACGACGTCGCGCTCGGATGACCTGAAGAGCTTTTCCAAAGACGGAACAGTGGAGTTTTACAGGAAGGGGCACTTTATCTCCATGACGGGCGATATTGAAACGGGCTGTTCGGCACTCAGGAGCTTTGATACGCCGGAAATGTCGCAATTTATTACGGAGAACTTTGAACGCCGTCCCGTATGGTCCGGACAAAGACAAGGGCAGCAGGGGATCTCCAAGCTGTCTGATCAGCAAGTGCTCGATAAAGCGTTCGCCTCTAAAAACGGCGACACGATCAAAGCGCTGTATAACGGCGAAGATCTGTTCCGTGATCGCTCAAGAAGTGACATGGCGCTTATGAGCCATCTTGCTTACTGGACAAACGGTGACGTCGATCAGATGCTGCGCATTTTCGCGACGTCAGGGCTTTTTCGGCCTGATAAAGCGCCTGCGTACTATGAAACCACAGCAATGAAATGCGTTCAGAATCGCGTGGAAAGCAATTTCGCGAGCAGGAACGCCGGCAGCGGAAACTTCAGCACGAAATAATTGTACGGACAAGTGTACGGACAAAATAAAAGGAGATTGCCATGAAAAACAATGAAAAGGAAGAAATCGTAATCCCGAAAGACATTCCAATCGAAGTATATCTCGACCTGGATCAGGATGCACCGGACGAAGCGCCGGATAGTGAGACGGAGGTTTTGATACGCTATGGCAAAGACTAATGCCACACAAGAAAATCAAACGGTATACGAGAAGCTCTCAAAGAGTGAACAGATGGTGGTGGATGTCGTCCTTGAAAACTTGGAGCATGGGGCTGGATTATGGCAACAGGGTTGGGTGAGCAGCGGTGCGCCGCAAAACGCAGTGACCGGAAAACCGTATAAGGGCAGGAATAACATGATCTTGCATGTGGCATCGATGAAGTACGGATACAACGATAATCGTTGGATGACGTTCAATCAGATGTCAGACAAAGGCTGGTCGTTCAAGCGCGACGAAGAGGGGAACTCGCTTGGAAAGAACAGAGGGATAGGGATTATCTATTATGATCTGAAAGATCGCGCAACAAAACGGCCCTTTGATCGTTCCGTGCTCGACGGAATGTCCGACGAAGAGCGGGAGCGATATATGGAAGAGAATGTCTATGCCTTGCGGCGTATCTACACCGTATTCAATGCAGATCTCATTGATGGGATTCCAGAGAAAGAGCATCAGACCGCTGCTGTTACCGATACGAACAAAAGGGCTGATACTTTTTTGCAAGACTGGAGCGATAACGAGGCACGCATTATTTACGGCGGGAGCAGTTCATATTACAGTCCAAGGCTGGACGAAATCCATCTCCCCCCGCGCGAAGTATTCTATTCCAACGCCGAATTTTATTCAACGGCGTTTCATGAACTTGGTCATTCGACCGGGCATGAAAGCCGATTGAATCGTGCGATCACCACCTCGTTCGGCAGCGAAGAATATGCCGCGGAAGAGCTGCGCGCAGAGATCGGTTCCATGTTCCTTGAGCAGGAGTTTGGGATCCCGACCGACCCTGAACATATGCGGAACAACAGCGCCTATATCGAACATTGGCATTCAATGATCAAAAGCGATCCCAACGTGCTTTTTAATGCGATTGCAGAGGCGTCAAATATTGCGAATTTTGCGATGAAAAAAGAAGCAGAATTTGCAGCGAAAAAGATACCACAAGAAAAAAATATAACAGCCCTGGCCGGCCCTTTTTCCTCTGTGGATTATGCACTCCAGGAGAGCGATGCAGCGTCGCAAAAACCCGGGCACGAAGCAGAAACCAAGCGGGGGGATGCAAGGGGGGACACCCCCCTTGCGGCAAGGGAAGATAACCTTGAAAACGCGCCCCACAAGGGGGTTCAAGGGGGAGACATCCCCCTTGCGCCGAAGGCGAAAAAAGAGATCGAGCCATATGCAATCGTTAAGGATTTGGACGATAATGGTGAGACCGTGTACAAGGTCCTGATGACCCGCGAGCATGGTCAAACCGGATACGCGTTGAGTGGGTATCCGTTCAGAAGTCAGGAAGCGCTTATGCTGGAATTCGGGCGAATGCAACAGCTCCCGTTTTGGCGCGAGAAGGAATTTCAGGAGGTCTCTATTGATGAGCTGGAAGCCATGAGCATCAAGCGCGCCGAGGACCAGTACGCCGATGAGCAGCAGCCGCAAAGAGAGCAGATCTATGCTTCGCCCAAGACCGAAAACAGCGCCTACATGAAGCCTTCAGAGTACGCCGAGAATGCTGAAAATGACTGGCGGCCGGACATGTCGAACAGGGGGATGGACAGCCTACCTCTGTCAGACAGAGACGTCGTAACGAAGGCAGAGCAGGGCGAGGACGGCGAAATTTTTCGGTCTCTCTACGACGGTGAGCGCGTGACCGGGGAGTGGGAGGCGGATGCCAATTCGATCATGCGGCGCATGGCGCTACATACCTCTGACAAGGAACAGTTGCTCCGGGCCTTCCGATCGAGCGGACAGTTCCGCGAAGATTTTCCCGCAGAGGAGTTCGATAAGATGGCCGCCGCCGCGATGACGTCGGTCAAGGAGATCGTTCCAAAGACGTCTACTTCGGAACATTTGAAAAAGGATCCGGCAAGGCAAAATCATTACTCAAAATAGTGAGTTTTGATTTTGAGGCAGAATCCGCGAAAAGTGAACCACTTTTTGGGATTTCCGAGGCAGGATAAGGAAAGTGGGACCAGCCCCACTTTCGAGCCTCGCCGACGGGCGAGGGGGGACAAGCGGGAAACCCGCTTTCCCTTTCAGAAACCACGAGAAGGCTTTCAAAATAATGAGTGCCGATATTCAGAAAAAAATCAGAATATGGAATCAGGATCGAGTCAACGAGATTGAGCAGATACAGACGTTGCCCGAGTACAAGAGCGCGAACAAGGTTATCAACGACGCGCTTGATCGAGGGCTGCCCATCCTGTACCGGGAACTGTTCGGCGGCGAGAGTGAACCGGACGAGCCGGCGCGGGATGAGCAAGAGTTGCTCTTGCCGGCGACGGGCGCGGGCGTGTCCGTACATTGTCCGGACAGTGAGTTTTGTTGGACGGTGATGCTCCTTTTGAAGGAGATCAATTTGAATGTGCTGCTGAACAAGCAAATGCTTTCAGGGATCTTCCGGTATCTTGCCTTGGTCGCGGATGGTACGACGGCAGAGGAATTTGGGAAGCTCCTGGAGAGCGGAAAGATCAACCTGACGCCGGACTGTTTGAGTAAGCAAGAGACGGACGGTCTGAAGAGAATCACGAAACTTTCGGGAGAGAAAAGTAATGAGTAATCAGCCGATTGTTTTCAATCTGCAATACACGCCATATCGCGCGCCGAAGTCGGCCAGTGCGCAAGAGCGTGCGCGTCATGAGCACGATCGGGCGTACTATGCGATGACGGCAGAGTACACCATTTATGACTACATGACGCGTGAGGACAAGGTCGAATCCAACGATAAAAACATGGTCCCCCGCGCACCACCTTCACCATCCGATCAGATGGTCAGCAGCCGATTTCCGACATTCCTTGAGTACCTGCAAAAATCGACCAATGTGTTCAATCAGCAGGGGACCATTCAACAGGAGGAACTGGCCAAAATGAAGGAGCGCGCACGCAATAACCGGGGCAATATTTGGCACGGATATATCTCCTTCAACAAAGAGGAATCGCACAAGATCGACAGCCCGGAAAAGTGCATCAATTTTGTCAAAAGCACGTTCGGAACGTTTTTCAAAGAAGCACGGCTCGATGAGAAAAATATCGATCTCATGTGCTCGCTTCATCTCGATCGCCCGCATCATCTTCACATCCATTTTTCCTTTTGGGAAAAGGAACCCAAGTACAGGAGCAAGGATGGTATGGTTGAGTATCGGAGACGTGGAAAAATTAGTAAAGCGGCGATCGATAACATGTTCGTGAAGGCCGGGATATGGGTCAGCGATCAAAAGGAAGATCTGTACCGAACGCGGAATGAGGCAACGAAGGAACTTCGGAACTCTCTTGCAAATGCAGTCCATCGGCGCGGGACGACTTGCATCCGCGAGGCGATCGTGGCTTTGGCCAAAGATCTGCCCGCGAGCGGACGTCTTGCATACGGAAGCAAGGACATGGAGCCGTTCCGGGAACGGGTCGATGGGATCGTCGATCTGATCATGCAAAATGTGCCCGCTGCACGCGCCGCCGATGCGAAATTTTATACAGAGCTCTCGCGCCGAAAACAGGTCATCAAAAATGCGTGCAACCAGCCCTATCTGTTTTCTGAACGCAACAATCAACCGGAGACAATCTTCCGCTTGGCGCAGCGATACCATTACACGATCGACGATAGCAATATTCATATCGCCGAGGACATCGAGGCCGACTACAGGCGCAGGATGGGAAATGCCGTGATCGTAGCTGCCCGTGACGTTAAACCTGAACTCATCGTCCGCAATGTCGTGCGGGAGAGAGCAAGCGACGGTGGGCTCAAGAAACGCATTCATACATCGGAAAAGCGATCGGGGAAGGTCATCAATTCCTTTCTCAAAGCGTTTCAGAAGCTGGTGAGTGAAAATTCGCAGCATGCGCGGGACAGATTGCGCGAGATCGAGGATGAAATCCGGCGCGAGCGTGCCGAAAATGACGGGAAAAATTCCAACAGGGAGGAGGCTTATCGGAATTGAAAAAAGAACAAGGAATCTATCATGAGAAGAAAAAGCGCTCATGGAAAAAGTTTCTCTGCTTTTGGGCGTGTCTGTTCCTTGTGGTTGACATCATCATCGGCGTTCTGTTCGGTGTGATCGGACGGCTCAACTTCCTTGAGGTAATTTTGAACTCCGACTACTGGATCGCAGTCGCATCGATCGATTGCCTGATCCTTGCCGGGTTTCTCGCGATCTACCGCATCGATGCGCAAAACATCGCGCTGAAGGGAAACGACCTCGAGGACAGTTCCTGGCTTACGATCAAGGAGATGCGAAAGCTCAAAGAGTTCACTGTGTCGCCATGGGGAGATCTCAAGAACAAAGAGGATGCGTTGGTCATCGGTGCGGCGCAGCAGGACGATGGGAAGATGGAAGTCATTACGACGTCTCAGATGCACGCTCTGATCGTCGGTACAACCGGTACCGGTAAGACGACGGGCTGCGTCGATCAGAACATTGAGATCTTGTCCATGAGCAAAAGCAAGCCGAGCCTGATCATAACAGACCCCAAGGGTGAGCTTACGGAATGGCACCAAAAGCAGCTTGAAGCGCGGGGATACAAGGTGTCCGTTCTCAATTTCAGGCGGCCGTTCTCCTCGCAGCGATGGAATCCAATGAATGTGCTCATCCGACGCATCCGCATTATCCGTGCGATCGATGAGAAGTTGGAGAATTTGGGTGATGGCAAGTATCGCGCGGCGGGAGAAACCTTCCTGTCTCTTCGGGAGGCGGAGATCCGTATTCAGGAACTGTGGGACGAGATCTACGACAACGCAAAGGACCTTGTCTATACGCTTTGCCCTGTACAGAATGCGCAGCAGCCGAATTGGGAGCAGGGCGCGCGAAATCTGATTTTTGCTCTTGTGCTTGCATTCTGCGAGGACTGCGCAAAAGGGAAGATGCGGGAAGATCAGCTTCAGCTGTTTAACCTCTATCACAATATCACGAAATATTGTTCCGAGGACACGACGGCACTCAAGAAGTATTTGCTTGAGGGCAGAGGTGAATATACCAAGGTCCGGGGCCTTGCCAATACCGTGCTCATTACAAGCGATAAGACGCTGACGAGCTATCTGTCCGAAGTCAATCAGTACATGCAGCAGCTATCGGATGACGGCGTTATGTCTATGCTTTCTGATGATGAGATCGATATTCATCAGATGGATGAAGCGCCCAATGCGGTTTTCGTCATCTTTTCGGACGAACGTGTTACAAGGCATCGCTTCACGACCTTGTTCGTCACGCAGGCTTATAAAGAGCTGGTCGATAAGGCGGATATGAACTCAAGGAAGAAAGAGACAGACACGATGATCCTGAAACGGAGATGTCATTTTATCCTGGAAGAGTTCGGAAATCTGCCGAAGTTCGAGGGCATCACAAACATGATCACATCGCCCGTTCGCGCGGCATCCGGTTCCTGCTCATTTTGCAGTCCTTTACGCAGCTAAATGCGACCTATGGCGCAGAGGTCTCCGGTGTCATCCGTGATAACTGTAACGTGAAGATCTTTATCGGTACGGACGACGCGGCGACAAGGAAGGAGTTCTCGGAGCTTTGCGGACAGCGAAAGACAAAACAGTTTTCGGTGAATACAAATGTGGAGCATCCTGCTTCATCCAGCACGGGAGCAACGCTGCAGCCGTTGATCACCGTGGGGGAACTGGAGCTCCTGAACGGAAACGAAAAAGGAAATGCGATCGTTTCCGTGCGCGGGTATCGGCCCATTTGGTCACACTTCACGCCATCCTTCGAGCTTCGGAACCTCTATTTCCCCGAAGGGAAGGGCGACAGCGATTCCAGGAAGCCGCGCTTCTATGATAAGGACAGTATTGTTTATGACATCATGGGCGATGAAGCAAAGCCTGCGGCCAAGAAAGTCGGCGGGGAGTTGCGGCAGATGGACCTGAACGACGTGAAAACCGTGCGAGAAAATCGCAGGAAGAGAACGGAAGTCCTGGACGAAAAGTGGGCCAAGATCGAAAGCGAGATCAACAAGCGCGTCCATGAAGTATGTGCAACGCTATCCGACGAGGATGCCCGGGACATCGAAGAGGCGAGATTGGACGATAAAGCGATGCTGCTGTACACGCTTATGAATCATTATACGGACAGCATTGCTCAAAAAATGCGCATTACGGCGGATTATCTTCAGGATGAGGCGCTGCCGGAAATGCTGGAGCTGCAAAAAAAGGCCACAAAGGTCAAATAAAAAAGATAGGAGACAAACTATGAATGTATTTGCGTTACTGACGGACAGCACGCTCACTGCACCCATGGAAGAGTTTACCGCCAAGTTCACCGAGCTGATCGACAGTCTTTGGGTGTGGTTTATCTCGCTCGGCGCTGTCCTCATTGTGCTGTGGGGCGCATATATCGGCGTCAAGTATATCATTGCGCAGCGCAATGAACAGAAAGTCGAGGCCCAGGATATGATCAAACAACTGGCAATCGGCATCCTGCTGATCGTTGCCATTGCCCTGGGCGCGCCTGCGCTGATTGCGGCGCTGGGCGCGTGGATCGGTTAATAGGAGGAAAATATGAGAGCAAGAACAAAATACATACTCACGGCAATCTTTGCCGCGCTGCTGCTGGTGATTGGCGCACTCGCGTTCCTGTTGCCCGCATCCGCAAAAGAGGAGCAAAGGGTCACTGCATCGGCGGCCTCCACACAATCGTCGTGGTATAAAGAGGGCGAAGATGAGTATTGGGGATATATAAATTTTCAACCAAGCTCTGAACAGCCTATTGGGGCATCTGGTACTTGTACTGTGAATTTGGTACATGGAAGAGAATGGAGTTATTCATCCGGTGGGGTAAGCGGCTCAACACAGGGGCAAACCACCATTACCTTCACATATGCTGCAACTGGTGATAATCATTGCCTCTTTAGGTGGGTTAAAACTTATCAAGGAATGACAACGGACAGCGGCTATGTCACAATTCATACTACTAAAACCAGCATAGCAGCAAAAAGTGCAACGTGTACGTCTGCCGGGAATACAGCAGGACAAAGATGCGCGACCTGTTCTAAAGATGACCCGTTAAATACTTCTCGTACAATTCCGGCGCTTGGACATGCTTGGAGACAATATGAAGCCCAAGCGCCGACGTGCACGGAGATCGGTTGGAATGCCTATCTGACGTGCTCACGCTGTAATTACACGACATATACAGAGATCGAAGCGCTTGGGCATAATTGGGAGTCGGAGTCTGTCAGTAGTACCGGTGTATATTGCTCCGACACAAGGAACACATGTACGCGTTGCAGCGAAGTTGTCTATGAATCCACGGGAACATCGTCGCGAGATCAACATACAACAACGTCCCGCGTGACTTCGCAAGCGACATGTACTTCGACTGGGAGAAGGCAATATACATGTACCAAGTGCAGTTATTCTTACTATACTACAATTTCTGCGCTCGGTCACAACTACGGGAGTTACGTTACAACAACGGAGCCGACCTGCACAGAGGCAGGTATAAAAACAGCAACGTGTTCCAGGTGTACATCAACAACAACGCATGCGATCTCGGCACTCGGCCACGACATTGAGGAGCATGAGGCACAGGCCCCGACGTGCACGGAGATCGGTTGGAATGCCTACGAGACGTGCAGCCGCTGCGATTACACGACCTACGCCGAGATCGAAGCCACGGGCCACACGCCGGGCGCAGCTGCAACGTGCACGACCGCGCAGACGTGTACCGTCTGCGGTACAGTTCTTGCGGAAGCGCTCGGGCACGACCTCGAGAAGCACGAGGCAAAGGCACCGACCTGCACAGAGATCGGTTGGAACGCCTATGAGACTTGCAGCCGCTGTGACTACACAACCTACGAAGAGATCAAGGCCACGGGCCATACGCCCGGTGTGGCTGCAACATGCACGACTGCGCAGACCTGCGACGTCTGCGGTACGGTACTTGCAGAGGAGCTCGGACATGACCTGACGCAGCATGACGCGCAGGCTCCGACGTGCACGGAAATCGGCTGGAATGCTTATGAAGAGTGCAGCCGTTGCGATTACACGACCTACTCCGAGATCGAGGCCACGGGCCATACACCCGGTGCGGCTGCGACGTGCACGACCGCACAGACGTGTACCGTCTGCGGTACAGTTCTCGCGGAAGCGCTCGGCCATGATTATCAGAATGGCTATTGCGACGTCTGCGGCGCAATCGATGAAGCGGCCTTGGAAGAGGATAAGGGTAACGCAAAGAACGAACTGGACAATCTCGCGCAGTCCGTCAAAGATGAGATCAATGCGTCCGATCTGCCCGACGACGTCAAGCAAGATCTGATCGGCAGCGTAGATCAGGCGATCGAGGATGCGAAGGGTGAAGTTGATACCGCTGGCGATTTTGCAGATATTGATTCGATTCTGCAAGAGGTCGAAACAGAAATCGGAAATTCCATTCTGAACGCGGAAAAAGAGAACGCGAAATCTGAACTTAGCGGCGTTGCGTCAGAGATCAGGGATGAGATCAATGCGACCGATTTACCTGATGACGTTAAGCAGGACCTTATCGGACAGCTGGATCAGGCAATCGAAGAAATGGCATCGGAAATCGAAGCAGCAACCTCTGCAGATGGCTTCAGCGAGAGCATCGATGCCGTACGCAACGAAATGGCAACGGCCATTCTGAACGCAGAAAAACAGCAGGGCATTGATGATCTCTCCAATTTTGCAGAAAACGTGAGAAGCGAAATTGAAGCATCTGATCTGTCGGAAGGTGAGAAAGCGGACCGGTATGAACAGATCTCGGCGGTCGTTGAGAGTGCCAATGCCGATATTCGCGGCGCGGCAACCGCAGCGGACGTTGATCGCATTGTCGAAGCAGCGAAGGATGAGATCGAGGGGATTCAGGCAATCGGACATATTGCCGGCCCTGCCGCAACGTGTACGACCGCACAGACGTGCATCGTATGCGGCAAAGAGCTTGTCCCTGCGCTTGGTCATACGCCCGGCGCGGCTGCGACGTGTACGACCGCACAGACGTGCTCCGTCTGCGGAGACGTGCTTGCCCCGGCAACGGGACACACCGCAGCAGATGCGGTCCGTGAAAACGAAGTTGCACCGACTTGTACCGCAAACGGGTCGTATGAAGAAGTTGTATATTGTGATGTCTGCAGCGTAGAACTCTCGAGAAGGACCGTAACAGTCAATGCAACCGGGCATACCTTCGGACCGGACGCAACCTGCACCGAAGATCAGACATGCCTTGTTTGCGGAGAGGTAATTTCTGCGGCAACCGGGCACATTCCCGGACCTGCAGCGACATGTACGGCCGCACAGACTTGCAGCGTATGCGGCACGGTTCTCACAGAGGCGCTCGGCCATGATCTCGAGGAGCACGATGCACAGGCCCCGACTTGCACGGAGATCGGCTGGAACGCCTATGAGACTTGCAGTCGATGCGATTATACGACCTACTCCGAGATCGAGGCAACCGGACATACCGCTGCGGAGCCCGTAAGGGAAAATGAGGTGTCCGCGACTTGTACAGAAAGCGGCTCGTATGATTCCGTTGTGTATTGCGATGTCTGCAATGCAGAACTCTCGCGCAGGATTGAAACAATCGCCGCATTGTGGCATGATGAGATTAGGCATGAAGCGCAGGCCCCGACTTGCACGGAGATCGGTTGGAGTGCTTATGTAACGTGTTCTCGCTGCGATTACACGACATTCCATGCGATCGCCGCAACTGGGCACACGGCAGCCGAAGCAGTCCGCGAAAACGAAGTTGCACCGACTTGTACCGCAAACGGCTCGTATGATTCCGTTGTATATTGCGACGTCTGCGATACAGAGCTTTCGAGAAATACCGTGACAGTCAATGCAACAGGCCATGTCTTTGAAAATGGCTATTGCAGCGTCTGCGGTGCAGAAGAAAATCCTGCGCTGGAGAACGACAAGGATGCCACAAACGAAGAACTGGATGACATTGCTCAAAACGTCAAAGATGAGATCAATGCGTCCGATCTGCCCGACGACGTCAAGGAAGATCTGATCGATAGGGTAGATCAGGCCATCGAGGACGCCAAAGGTGAAGTTTCCGGCGCTCAAAGCAGCGATGAGCTCGATGAAATCGTCGGTTCTGTGAACGATACCATCGAGGACGCAATTCTCGAGGCAGAGAAGGAGAACGCAAAGAGCGAACTGGACGATCTCGCGCAGTCCGTCAAGGATGAGATCAATGCGTCCGATCTGCCCGACGACGTCAAGGAAGATCTGATCGGCAGAGTGGATCAGGTGATCGAGGACGCGAAAGCGGAGATCGATGCTGCCCAGTCTGCAGATGGTTTTGATCAGATCATCGAGAACGTCACCGGCGAACTGGACGAGCTTGTGAACGGGACGGACACGCCTGATACCTCGCTTGAGGCGGAGAAGGAGAGCGCGAAGAACGAGCTGGACGACCTTGCGCAGTCCGTCAAGGATGAGATCAATGCGTCCGATCTGCCCGATGACGTCAAGGAAGATCTGATCGGTAGCGTGGACCAGGTGATCGAGGACGCGAAAGCGGAGATCGATGCAGCCCAGTCTGCAGATGGTTTCGATCAGCTCATTGAGGACGTCACCGGCGAACTGGACGAGCTTGTGAGTGGAACAAGCGGAACAGAAGAAACAAAAGGGGAGCTGTGGCCATGGTTGGTTGGCGCTGTCGTGCTTGCACTTATTCTTTCCGCACTGTATGCGATCCTGCGCATCCGCAAAGCACGCAAGTATGGTCAGACAGTTGGCGCTAAAATTATTATCACCATTGCAGTCATTTCCATTTTGATCTTTGTGGTTATCATTGGAATTGCTGTCCTGCTCTTCAGTCTGATTTAAGAACGCAAGGGTGAGGGGCGAGCTGTTCTCGCCCCTTATTCTTTCTAAAGGAGAACTCGGATGGTCTTACTTGAACAATTTGCAATGCAGATCTTTTTATGGATATTGCAGATGATAGATGGACTGATGGACATATTCCTGGCAATCTCGGGGGTAAATGATGTCACTTATAACGGCGAAGATGTGAACATCTTGGAAACCTTCATCGGTGGAAATTCGATCATAACCGCTGCATTTTGGTGCATCTTTCTCCTCGCCATCGGGCTTGGATGTATTTTTGCCGTGATCGGGATCGTCAAGAACATGGTGGCAAATAACAGGAATCTTTCGTCTATCCTTGGCAAGTTCGGGCTGTTCCTGATAGGGACTTTCGCAATTATTGCCGTGGTTTACTTCGGAATCATGATTTCAAATACAGTCTTGAGGCTGCTTGCGGATATTTTTGATTACGAGATCGGAAGCCTTGCAAATGCGCTCTTTGATGCCTGCGTGGGTGGCACCTATGCGGAGAACGGCGACGGTGTTGCGTGGACGCTCGAATCGATCCTGGAGAACGAAGGTAAGGAATCGATCACGGAGGTAAGCGCAGATGCGATTTTAGGCGGACACCACAACTGGGCAATTTTCGCAGGAAACGGAGATTGGAAAAACGATGGCTATATCCAACCGGCCAACTTTCAATACTTGCCGGCGCTGATCGGCGGCATTATTATCCTTTTCAAGCTGTTGATCACTTCAGCGCACTTGGCAAAGCGTCTCTTTGAAATCGTGTTGATGTACATAACAATGCCGGCTGCATTGTCCACCTTGCCGATGGATGATGGGTCCCGGTTTAAGAACTGGCGAGAAACATTTGTTACAAAGATCATTATTGTGTACGGTGCCGTGATCGGCGTAAACATATTTATTATATGTATCAATGTATTCTCGCGCATGAGCCTGCAAGGGATCGGTTGGTTCGGGAACTCGCTGTTCTATATCGTCATGCTGATCGGCGGCGCGATGATGATGTCCGGGGCGATCGAGCTGTTCGCAAAGATCTTCGGACATGGCGAGGACATGAATCAGTCTCGCGGCTTGTTCGGCGGAATGGGTTATATGTTAGGCCACGCTATCATACATGCGACGGGCGGCGTTGCGCGTCGTGTTTTATCGGCTCCAAAGGCAATCGGAAATAAAGTCTATTCCCGCTATCACAGTACGCATGGCGGCGCAAAGGCTGCAGCAAGGCACGATATTGCTACAGCGCGTTATCGCGAGCAATTAGAAGCAAGATCGGCTGCCAAGTCGGGTGCTTCGGCGCAATCGCAAGCTGCGGGCTCTGCAGTCGGTAATGGCGCTTCTCCGGCAGCATCCGATGCTGCATCGGGCGGCGCTGCGCCACCCATGACGTCGGGATCCGGCGGCTCTGCGGCTACGGGAAAAAACGGACGTGACGGTAAAGATGGCAAAAAGGGCGATCAAGGTGTACGCGGACGGGACGGCAGAGATGGGCGGTCGACGCCTGGGAGTAACGACGAAGGAGGGAATAAGGCATGAGGATGATTCCTAAAAAAATCAATGTCAAAAACACGGTATGGAAGTGCTATTCTATGACCGATGTCTTTGTGGCATTGGTACTTGTCATCATTATTTTTCTTGTGGTCAATGCCGGGAGCTGGATCCTGGCCATCCTTTTACTGTTAGCATCGGTCGTATTATTTATGCCGACACCTGATGGGGTCTTTTATTCGTATCTATTTTCCATAATAAAGTTTCTATTCGGAAAAAAGAAATTTGTCCGTACGTTGGATGTACGGACAACGGGTGTACGGACAAATGTGGGGGCAAATACTCGCGGAACGATCGAAGGACTGCTCGGGATCTCGGCCATCAAGGATAATGGCGTGTTGGTTTATCGCAATGGATATTTCGGGAAGGTGCTGCGCATCGGGCAAAAGAACTATTATATCGAGGACGAGGAGACGCAGAACGCGGATGTCGAATGTTTTGCGGATGCTCTGAAAATGCTTGATGGCGCGCAGGCGGCCGATCTTGTCAAGCTCGATCGTCCGATCAATTTTGATCAGTTCTCCAAAGAGTACTTTGACCAGTTACAAGCATTACGGGCAATGGAACACACGCCAGCGATCGAGAGAAAGATCGAACTTCTTAAGGACCGCATTGGTACTATTGACAGCCTGAATAATTTGGAGAAGGAATACGCGTCGGAATACTATCTCGTATTGTATGACAGAAGTGAAGCGGAGCTTGAGCGGCTTGCGGTAAACGTACACATGGAGATCTCGCGCTGCGGACTCGGCGTTCGCGAACTCAATGCCAGGGAGACAGCCGTCTTTTATCGGTATAGTTTCTCCCGGAATTTTGATGAACGCGAAGTCGCAGACATAGCGCGGGAAAATCTTCTTGACTGGGCCTTGCCGAAAGAGGTGACATTCGGAACCAACAAATATAAAATCGACGGCGTTGAAGCATCAGTCTTTGCGATCGCTGACTATCCGCTCTATGTCTATAATGCCTGGGGCGCACGGGTCTTCAATATCCCTAATACAAAGGTAGTTCTGCACATTTCTCCGGAAGAGAAAAACAAAGCAATACGCCGGATAGATCGCGTCATTGGTGAAATGCAGACAAAGCTGCTCACATCAGAGCGCGCCAGCGAGTCCAGCGCTGCAGACTCGCATCGCGAGACGATGGAAGTGCTGCTTGAGGCGCTGCAACGTGGAAACGAATCCTTGCTCAATGTTACATTGACTGTGACGGCCTATAACTATCTTGGAGATGCGGATTATAGGCGCTCTGTACGACGTGAGCTTACAATCAACAATTTCAAGGTCTCGACGCTGTATGGGCTTCAACAGAATGCGTTTGCCATGTCAGGACTTACGCCGACAGCAAAGCTGAAGAATTATACTACAGGCATCAATTCCAGCTCGCTGGCCGCTGTATTCCCGTTTGTACGGACAATCTGTATGGACAATGGCGGGTTCCTGCTCGGAACAAATTACGACAGCGGGTATCCGTTTATATTGAACATTTGGAAAAGAGATGCGCTGCATCAGAATTCAAATGCCATGGTCATAGGGCTTCCCGGAAGCGGCAAGAGCTATTTTCTTAAGACGCTCGCGCTGAATGAGTGGGCAAACGAAACGAAGGTGATCATCCTGGATCCTGAAGCGGAGTATCTCGGCATAACACGGAACGCGTACGGGAATATCATTGACGTGGGCAGCGCACGGGAAGGGAAAATAAACCCGTTCCACGTCTATCAGGTTCTGTCAGAGGACGGCTCGCCTGCGCCGTCGGACGTTACGTTCTCGACCCACCTGAAGATGCTGGAATCCTTCTTCCGCATCGTCTTTGGCGACGTCAACCCCGACACGCTTGAACTCATCAATAATCTGACTTTGGAGGCATACGCAAGGCGTGGCATCGACGACCATACAGACTGCAGCACGTTGCCGCCGGAAGCCTTCCCGGTATTTTCCGATCTCCTGGAGATCCTGCAGGCGAAAGATATGTCCACAATGGATGAATATACGAAGCGGGAAATTCATACAGCGGTGCTGTACCTCGAAAAGTTCGTCAATGGCCGTTATTCAGACCTTTGGAACTCGCCATCTACGCTGCAGGCGGACGCGGATATGATCGATTTCAATTTCCAGTCGCTGTTCGCGAACAAAAATAATATCGTGGCGAACGCGCAGATGCTGCTTGTGTTCCGCTGGATCGAACAGGCCGTAATCAATGCAAGGGAACGAAATCGCAGCGGAGAGGGGATTCATACGCTCATTGTCTGCGACGAGGCCCATCTCTTCATTGACGCAAAGTTCCCGATCGCTTTGGATTTCTTCTATTCCATGAACAAGCGCATTCGTAAGTATGGCGGCAGCTTCCTTCCGGCAACGCAGAACATTGCCGACTGGAACGCCAATGAGGAGCTGCGCAGTAAGTCTTCAGCGATCATCAAGAACAGTCAGTACACCTTCATTTTTAAGCTCTCTTCGCCGGACATGACCGACGTGCTCGATCTCTATCGCGCAGGCGAGGGATTTAACGACGACGAGCGTTCCATGATCATGCGTGCAGAGACCGGTCAGGCTTTCTTTGTGGGATCTACCGATTTCAGAGCCAGCGTGAATATCATCGCTTCAAGCGGCATAGAGAGCCTTTTTGGCGAGGAAGGAGGGGCTGCCGTATGAGGGTTCGGAAAATCCTGTTGTTCGCCGCCATGGGGGCGTTTTGCGTCCTATTTGCCGCCCTTGTCGGCTTTACGGGGTCTATGCTGTTTGTATCTGCAGAAGAAGCGGATGAAGAGCTGCCGCCCTGCGTGCATTCCTGGGATGCGGGCGCAGTCACTACGGAACCAAGTTGCACCGTGAACGGCATCCGCACATACACCTGTACGCTGTGCGGAGAAACGAAAGAGGAGTACATTGCGGCGCTTTGGCATATCTATGAAACAAGTGTGACCAAGGAGCCGACGTGTACGACGACCGGCAT
>ERZ1090881.243-NODE-243-length-26576-cov-15.750424_pt1 | contig 26576 bp, 14 predicted proteins | sample MGYA00478470_ERZ1090881 | MGnify/ENA primary metagenome ERZ1090881 (study PRJEB33644, sample SAMEA5815736) | chicken gut metagenome | biome: Chicken; feature: Gastrointestinal Tract; material: Caecum | place: Ireland | collected 2019-01-01 | study: A study of the...
TTTTCCTGTGCGGGTTCAAACCGCGCTTTGAACGGGTGTGCGCGATCTATTCGGATTCCTACCAGTGTTCCCGGCTGGTGGCGCAGGAGGCATTCGCCTGCGGCGCAAAAAAACCGTGCTACGTCGGCGGCGACAAGCTGTGGCGGGGGGACGACCGTCGGGACGGGTTCATCTCCATCTTAAAGGAGCGCGGTCTGGATTGCGACGTATATTACTACAACTATTTCGCAAAAGAACAGGCGCTCGAAAAGATCAAAAGGAGTGTTCTCGAAAACGGGAACGATTTTATCTTTTGTTTCAATGATGAGATCGCTTCCGGCGTGCAGGAAGCAATGGAAACGGAAAAGCGCTTTCAGGGCGAGATATACGGGGTGGATCGCTTTTCGGAATATCTGCCCTACTGCCGCAAAGTCAAGAGCGTGGGCGGCAGGCTGAGCGCCATCGGAAGGCGGAGCGCGCAACTCCTGATCCGCAAGATCGAAAAGTACGACGGAAAGATCGTGCGAGAGATCTTCCCCGTCGAACTGAGTAAATAAACAGGATTTTATTGCAGCAGGAGGAAAATGATGAAAAGGCTTATGAGGAGTGCTGCGGCAATCATATGTGCAGCATTGTTCTTTTGGGGGGCAGGCTGCACCGCGCAGTCCGTAAACCCTGAACCGCAGCATACGCACACATATTCTTCCGATTGGTCGCGGGATGCGTACTATCATTGGCATGCGTCGACGTGCGGACATGCGGAGGAAGTCGGGGAAATGGGACTTCATATCATAGAGGACGGCGTGTGTACCGTATGCGGATATGCAAGGACGCCTGAGCACACACGCAAGCCCGTTTCGACCATGTCGTTTGAAGGGAGTTATGAGATCGGAGACGTGCGCGTTCAGCTTCTCTCCGATACCCTTGTCCGCATTGAAAACAGGACGGAGAGCGGCATGTTCGAGAACAGGGAAAGCTGGATCGTCACCAATCGCCTTGCATGGGCGGGGACGGAAGGGGAGCTTGTCGAAGAAAACGGCGCCACGAAGGTCGTTACGGAAAACTATACCGTTGTTGTGCCTGACGGGGGCGACGCGGAGGACGTTTACATTTTAGACGCCGACGGCAAAGAACTTTGGGAGTATGTGAGCAGAACGGATACGAACGTCTATCTTCCAAGTCCGTCGGATGCGCTTACAAGTTGGTATTTCACCGATTCGCCCCGAATTATTCCTTCCTATGAGGGATACAGTCCTACGACGGAAGAAGAATTGCAGGGGTGGAGCTTTATGAGTGACGCAACGGATATCTTCGTGTTTCTTCCGCAAGGGAGCTATACGCAGTTCTGCGCCGATTATGTGAATCTCACAGGCAGAACGGAGATGGTCAACCTTTCGACGCTCGGATATTGGGATTCCCGCTATTATGCTTATACGGCGGAAACGGCGTTGCAGCAGATCAAGGATTATCGGGATCGGGGATATGCGATCGATGTGCTCGTGATTGATACCGACTGGCGGGACAGTTCGGGCGGCTGGGGATACGAAATCAACACCGATCTCTTTCCGGATATGGCGCAGTTTTTGAAGGACTGCGAAGACCTCGGCGTGGAAATATGTTTTAACGATCATCCGCAGCCGGTGGAGGGAACGCTCAACGGATTGGAAGGCGAAGAGGTCGACTACAGAAACGAGCATCTTACGCTGCTGCTGTCCCTCGGCGTTGACTACTGGTGGTATGACCGGAACTGGTCGGTTGCGCTGAATTCCTGCGATCCGGAGATTTCGGTATACGCGTTCGGCATGTATGCCTATCACTGGATCACGGAAGATTACTTCAACAGCATTGCCGATATCCGTGAATATGCGCAGCGCGCCGTCATCATGGGAAATGTGGACGGCGTGATGAACGGCGAGTGGAGGTATGCTTCCGATCTTGCGGCGCACCGCTATTCCATCCAATGGACGGGCGATACGCACAGCAGCATGCGGGATCTCGAGCGGGAAATTTATACGACGATCCTCGGCGGGGCGGAGGTCGGTATACCGTATATGTCGTCCGATCTGGGCGGACATGTCGGTTCCCTTTCGGAGAAGGAATATATCCGCTGGATTCAGTATGGCATGCTGTCGTCTGTCAGCCGCGTACATTGCGTGAATTCCCAACCGGGACGTATGCCTTGGCTTTACGGCGAAACGGCGGAGGCAGTATTTAAGACCTATCAGAACATACGCTATCGTCTGCTGCCGCTCTATTACGATCTGGCGCGGCAGAACTATGATACGGGGCTTCCCATTACGCGGCGCGTGGATATTGCCTATCCGCAGTATGCGGAGGCGGCGCGCAACGATGAATATCTTCTTGGCGATTATATCCTCATTGCGCCCATTGCGGAAGCATCCGGAAACGAGGCGTCGCGTACGGTGTTTATTCCGGACGGGACGTGGATCGATGTGTGGACGGGAGAGCGGTTTACCGGACCGTACACCTATACGGTGACGCACGATATCAATACATCGCCCATATTCGTTCGGGAGGGCGCGCTCGTTGCCCTTGCGCGGAACGGACAGAACACCTCGCAGTATGATTGGAGCGAAATGACGCTGGACGTATATCCCTCCATCAATTACAGCGCCGAAACGCGACTCTATGAGGATGATACAGAGACGGTCGCTTATCGGGACGGTCTGTATCGCACGACGGATATTTCCATGGCGTATGACGGGGAAAAGAAGGCGGTCGTTGTAGATATCGGCGCCGCGGAGCGCAATTTTGACGGCAAACTTGCATTTGAGGAACGGACATGGAATATCCGCGTTCATAAAAATCCCGCATGGGGAGAACTGACGCAGGTGAAGATCAACGGCGAAGTTTTTTCTGTCGAAGAGATAGAAAAGCTTGCGCAGGATCGTTCGGCAAAACCGTTCGCGTACAGCGGCGCGGCGGCTGACGGGGATATCTTCACGTTTACGTTCAGTGGATCCATCCGCGAGGCGTATGAGATCGAGTTGTATTTCAGCAGTATGGTCAGTTCCGGCAGCAATGAGGATTATGACGATTCCGAAACGCCGTTTACGCTTTCAAAACAGGGAGAGGTATCTTCCGTCGATCTTTCGGAAAACGGCGATCTTGGCTGGGTTTCCTATGGCGATAACGGCAGCGCCGGCGCAATTTCCGAAGGGGATGTATTTCGTTACCCCGAGGCGAATGTGACGGGCAGCGGCAGTTCGTACGGAAATTCCGTTACGGCGATCGGCGTTGCCTCCGGCTCTGTGAATAAGTCCTATACCCATGGCGGAACGGAAGTTGAAAACGCAAACGCCATATATACGATGCAGTATCTGACATTTGAGATAGATACCGTCGGAGAAGCGGCGGAATATGTGCTGATTCTTGGCGGGAATCTCTCTACGGCAAAGGTGACGGTGCGCGACCGCGCAGGCAATGTGCAGACGGTCATGTTCGGCGATATCGACGGCGAATGGACGCAAAAGGTCGTCATTTCCTGCCCCGAGAGCACCGAAGGAACGCTGCAAGTGACCTTCTCGGCGGTCGCTACGTCCAAGCAGGATACCACGTCTTATCCGGCAGGGACTTCTTTGAAAAACGACGCGGCGATCATGCTGTACGGCTGTTATGCGCAGAAAGAAGCGTAACGGCGCTGACGAACGGATAAAAAAGCGAGAGTTTTTCAAATCATAAGGAGGAAAAAAGAGTATGAAAAAGAGAAGACTGATACCTTTTGCGGCACTTGCACTGACGTGCGGACTCATGGCGGCCGGCTTGGCGGGCTGCGGAGACCCCGCGGACGAACCTTCAAATAATACGGATTCGACAGTTAAAGTCGATGCGGGGATCACGATCGACGGCACTTTTGACGAATCGTTTTATACGGGCAGGAACTGGCTGACGCTCAATAAGAGAATGCAGCAAAGCGGTCAGACGGAAACGGGTACGCTTGAAATGACGACGTATTTTTCCGAAACGGGGATCGTGGTCGCCGCACATATCGTCGACAGCCGCGCCGCCGTGTCCGGCAGCTCGGTTGCAACGAGTGACCAAACGTGTTTCAGCGGCTATTTCGCCTTCGGCGATACGACTTCAACGGGTGATGACGTGTATGAAGTGGAGAACACGGCTTCCAATATGTTCAAAATTTCCGAATTTGTTTCGGGAGAGCTGCAGGTAATGAACATGGAGCCGGACGTAACGCCTGTTCATGCAGTGCATTGCATCGGCGATCTGCAAAACGGCGAATGTTACGAGTACTATGTCGAATACTTCATGCCCTATGCGCTGTTCGGCAGGAGCAGCGTGCCGGACACGGTGTATTTTAATCCTACCATGATCTCCGCCACGCTTGACGACAACGGCGAGGCGATCGACGATCTGCGCACCTGGTACAACTTCGGCGAGCAGCAGAGCGCACTGTACGGATGGGGGAAACCCAATTCGGGGTATGTGTTTGACGACAACGGGTTTGTTTCCAACAGCCTTGACATTGAAGAGGCGGAAGGCGGCAGCGTAACCGAAGAGTGGGGCTATGACTGGACGGTAACGGGCGACAGGGTCAATCTGAAAATTGCCGCGGATAAGGGATACAAGCTCACCTCCCTGCGGGTGAACGGCGAAGAATGCATCGATGAGATCGTTGCGGGCGTCTATTTCTTCACCGCGACCGGCGATACGACGGTCGTCCCCGTATTTACGGCTGTGGAAGTTGAAAATATTGTTGTCAGCGACGTATACGCATGGATCGATTACCCCGCGTCGGAATTTACGCTGGAACTCAACAACGGGGAGAGCGATTATACGCTCGAATACGATACTTCCAAACTTTCGATCGACAAAGAAAGGAAAACCGTAAAAGCGCTCGACGAGGGAACGTTTGAAGTTAAAGTAACGAGCGGCAGCGATACGGCAACTTTCGATGTGATCTGTTCCGGCGTCAACAGAAGCGGAACGGGCAAGTGGGACTCTTCGTCTTACGCTCAAAAGGCAGCCGATATCAAGTCGCGCTATGCGTCGTACGGAAACAACGGCTCCACTACGGTGTTCCTCGGCGATTCTTTCTTCGATAACACCGAGAGAAATTGGAGCAACTTCTACACGACGTACGCGAGGGAAAAAGACGCTCTGGAACTCGGGATCGGAGGCACGACGACTTACGACTGGGAAAACTTCCTCTCTGGCGGCATTCTCGACGGTATGCAGCCGAAAAATCTTGTCGTCAACCTCGGCACAAACAATCTTGCCGCCGACCTGGACACGACAGAAGGTTTGGCGGAGAATTTGCAGCGTCTGTTTACATTGCTGCACGATAAAATGCCGAATACAAACATTTATTATCTCTCGATCGCGCAGCGCGTCGATACCACGTCGTACAGAACGAGAATTTCCGCTGTGAACGATTTAATGGAACAGTGGTGCGAATATAAAGATTGGATCACGTTTGTGGATGTGGAAGGTCGGGTCGGTTCGAGCGATCTGAAGGACGGATTGCACCCGAAAGATGGAACGTACACCAATATTTATGTGCCTGCATTGGAAGCTGCGGGGTGCGTCGTGGAGAAGAAAATAGTATAAGACAATTGAGTTCTGTACCGACGAACGGATAAAAAAGCGAGAGCTTTTCAAATCATAAGGAGGAAAAAAGAGTATGAAAAAGAGAAGACTGATACCTTTTGCGGCACTTGCACTGACGTGCGGACTCATGGCGGGCGTGTTTGCCGGCTGCAACGGCGGAGGAGAGACGCCTCCGCCCCCGACGGAGCACCAGCACGCCTATACGCAGTGGGACAGCAACGGCGAGGAACATTGGAAAGTCTGCCCTGACGACGGCGCGATCGATGAATCCAGCCGCGGGCAGCACGTCTATATCGACGGCGAGTGCGAATGCGGCAAAGAGGAGCCTGCCCCCGAGATCGTGTACGGAACGGCTTCGGGACAGGTGCAGTTGAAAAAGTACGGCGAGGCGGTCACGGATTACAGCGGCGTAACGGTCTCCGTGAACGACGGCGGCGTAACGGTCTCCTATGATGAGGAGACGGGCAGGTTTACCGTTTCGAACGCTGTTGTAGGAACGTATTACAGGCTCACGGTTTCCAAGGAAGGGTACGAAGACTATCAGACGGAGTTTGCCGTGCGTGAGGGAAGCGATACCGTCATCGGCGGAACGGAAGGCATCACGCTCAACTTCCTCTATGCAACGCTTGACCGCGGCGGCAGCGGCGCCGCGATCGATCATGTGAACAAAACGATCTCGCTCGGCGGCGGAAATACCGCCCCCGACGTAGACGGAAAGGAGTCCTCCAAAGCAACGCTCGTTGCGGAGGAGACGACTTCGTCCGAATCGTATTTCTTTGATTTTACGGTAAAACAGACGGAAACGACGAGCGACGGCGGCGGCTGGAGAAGGTTCTCCGTCACGACGACGGATTCCAACGTCGGGTTCCTGTTCATCTACAATACGAACGATACGGCGGCGGAGTCCGGAACCGTCCGCGCGATCGCGCAGGATACCATCGCAGAGGACGGCGGCATGCTTCTCCCCGTGGGATTCAATACGCTCGAGCAGCTGCAGACAGGCGTGAAGTTCCGCATCATCAAGGCGGGCACGCAGATCACGCTGTATGCGGCGGGCGCTGACGGCAGCTATGAGCAGATCGCCGCAACCTCGTGCGCCGCCGAGGCGGAGAACGTGTTTTCCTTCCGCGGCAGTTACGATACCTGGCAGTTCTCCGGAATATCTTTTACCGATGTGGAATATGTGGCGGAAGTTCCTTCCACAAGCACCCAGGAGGGGACGGAGGCATACTTCACGGACGCGGAAGGAAATTATTACGATATCACGGGCAAGGAGATCGGGGCGCCCGTCAAGATCCCCGTACTCATCGAGAATGTAAAAATCACGCTCACGCTCGAGGGCGAAGGAACGTTCACTGCAGAAGATATCGCCATTACGGACGCCGCGGGAGCACAGGTGGAGTTCTCGGTCGAGGGCAACGTCATCTCGCTCGAAGGCGACCTGCGCACGGGCGAATACACGATCACCTGTTCCGTTCCCTTCTATTCCGCACCCGCAAAGTTCACGATCGTTGCCGGCGACGAACAGAACTACACTGCGGCGATCGCGTTTGAGTATGCGCGTATCGACGTCGCGGGCAGCGCCTCGCAGATCGATTCCGAAGCCAAGACGATCACGCTCGGCGGCAGCAATACCAATCCCGATACTCCCTCCAAGGCAACGCTCAATCCTGCCTACGGCGCGGCGGACGATATCTGGTTCTTCGATTTCACGGTAAAACAGACGGAATCGACGAGCGACGGCGGCGGTTGGAGAAGATTCTCCGTCACGACGACGGATTCCAACGTCGGGTTCCTGTTCATCTACAATACGAACGATACGGCAGAGGCAATCGGAACCGTCCGCACTGTTTCTCAGGATAATCTCGCCGGCGACGCAGATCAGATCGATCTCCCCGAATTCTGCAACACGCTCGCGCAGCTGCAGGCAGGCGTGAAGTTCCGCATCGTCCGTGCAAACGAATACCTTACGCTGTATGCCTATAATGCGGACGGCGCGCTCGTACAGCTTGCTCAGACGGAGTGCGCTGCCGACGCGGAGAACGCGTTCTCCTTCCGCGGCAGTTACGATACGTGGCAGTTCTCCGAAATGTCGTTTACCGAAGAGTTCACCTTCCATGCGGAAGTTCCTCCCACAAGCACCCAGGAGGGTACGGAGGCATACTTCACGAGCGCAAGCGGCACCATGTACGACGTCACGGGCAAAGAGATCGACGCGCCTGTCAAAATCCCCGTGCTCATCGAGAATGTTACGGTCACCGTTACGCTCTCCGAAGGGGGAACGCTCTCCGAGGATCGGCTTGCGGTGACGGATCGGAGCGGCAGGGCGGTCGCGTTCACGCTCGAAGGCAGCGTGCTCTCGCTCAAAGGCAATCTTCAGGTCGGCACTTATACCGTCACTTCGACCATCGACTATTATCTTACTTCGGCAAACTTCGAAATCGTTGCGGGAGAAACGCAGGCATATGCTGTCACGCTCAATTATAGCTTCGCCACGGCTGACCGCGGCGGCGAAGGCGTCGGCATCGACGCAGAGGCGGGCACGATCACGCTGGGCGGGACTGAAACGAATCCGGATAAAAGCGCAAAGGCTACGCTCAACGTGAATGCCGGAGGGGACTTTGCCTTTGATTTTACGGTAAAACAGACGGATACGACGGGCGACGGCGGCGGTTGGAGAAGATTCTCCGTCACGCTGACCGAGGCGAACGTCGGGTTCCTGTTCATCTACAATACGAACGATACGGCGGCGGCAGTCGGGAGCGTCCGCGTTATTTCCCAGGATGGGCTCGACGGCGACGCGGATCCGATCGCTCTTCCCGAATTCTGCAACACGCTTGCGCAGCTGCAGGCAGGCGTGAAGTTCCGCATTGAAAAAGAGGGCGCCGCGATTACGTTGTATGCGTACGATGCCGATGAAGTGCTTGTAAAGATCGCCGAAACGGCATGCGGCGCAGACGACGCGGGCAAGATCTCCTTCCGCGGCAGTTACGATACCTGGCAGTTCTCCGGATTCACGCTCACAAGAGAGGAGTCGTAAGTGCAGAACATGTATGGCGCCCGGAAAGGCGCTCGTTGACAGGTTCCGACAGGTTTCGTTGAAATCTAAAAATAATATATCAGGAGGAAAAAATGAAAGGCAAAAAAATCATTGCGGCATGTGCCGCGGGTATAATGACGGCTGTTTCTGCTGTAATGGCGGGCTGCGGCGGACCGCAGCTCCCTCCGGGCGCTTCGGAAGATACCGTCGTCATTGAATATGCTGTCGTCTACGATACTTACAATCTCGAGGTCTATCGTGAACTTGTCGATACGTACAACAACGGTCAGGGGCTGGAAGACGAGGTATACGTCGTACCCAAGTACGAATCCGGCACCATGTCCAATCTCACGACGCTGCTTGCGCGCGACTGCCGCTACAACGTCGTCACGCTGTACGAAGATCAGTTCAAACAGATCGCGGCGCTCGATTACCTGCTCCCGCTCGACAGCTACCTCACGGCGGACGTGCAGAACGCGATGCAGTGGTCGGATATCCCCGAAGGGATGACGAACCGCCTCCGTTTCAATGCCGAGCTCGATGAAAACGGCAGATATACGGCGGGAGTGGGAACAAATCTCGTCGCTCTGCCCATCGGCGACGATCCGCAGGTGCTCTATTACAACACCGAGATCATGGGCCTGCGCGATATCGTCGTGATTTCCGTTGCAGAGGAGGATCTCGAAGCCTACAACGCCGAGCACGGCACCAATCTCAAGGCGCATGGCTATGCGGAGTACACGCCCGAATTTGTCGGCGGCGATCTCGCCGCGGAGGCGTCGCTCAACGAAAACGGTCAGTCCGTCGTAAAAGTATTCAACAACCGCATCCCCATGAGCTGGGAAGAGCTGCGCTGCCTTGCGAAGAGCTTCCAGACGGGCTGGGAGGATTACAGGGCGTATGAGTACGGATATCTCGCCGAGTGGTGGTTCAACTACGGCTGGTCGGTCGGGGGAGATTGCATCGGCTGGAACGAGGAGACGGGCGAGTATGAACTCACCGTCACGCAGGATACCGATAATTTCCTCGTGCTTGCCGACGACGGCATCACCGTCAACGGCACGGAATACGCGCAGGGCGATATCCTCTTCTATGAGGATGCGATGTACCTCAACAACAATGCATCCGAAAAGACCCGTCTGACGGAAGGGGAGCAGCCTTCGCTCTACATCATGCCTTCGCAGTACGACGCCATCCTCGAATTTGAGAGCCTTATGGTCCCCGAAACGGCGGAAGTAGATAACGGAAACTACGGTTACGGCGTCGCTTCGCCCGATACGTCCGATCGTTCCAGAAGGTTCCTTACGGGCAACGACTGCCCCTTGCTCAACGAGGCGTTCTCGCGCGGAAACAGCTATGCCGGAAGCGCGCTCGCAGGCAAATGGGATATGGCGCCCCTTGCACAGTACCGCGAATTTGAGAGCGGCAGAGTGTATTATGCGGACGGCATTACCTCGGGCGAGGGCAAGTTCGCAAACGAATACCTCAAAGTCATCGGCGAGGAGTACGACGGCGAAGTATACACGGGCGACGTGAAAATGGCATGGAACGATACGCCCATCGTCGGCGAGGCGGTGAGCTGCTCGCGCAACTACATGGTCGCCATCCCGCGCAATTCCGACTCCGCCGAATACGACGCCGCCATGAAGTTTGTTTCCTGGCTGGTCGGGCCCGAAGGTCAGAAGATCCTCGCGCAGGGGAACACCATGATCCCCAATCAGAACTCCTACGCCATGAGCGCGGAGTATCTCGAATCGGAGGACAGGCTCTCCGATAACGTCTGGGCGGCGGCGTTCGCTTCCCAAAATTCGGATATCGGCGACTGGGCATACTTCGATCAGTCCACATGGATCAACAACTGGTCTTCCGATTTCAACGGCGCCGTCCGCCTCGGGCAGAAGACGCTCACGCAGTTCTATAACGATGTAAAGACGGCGGCAAACAATGCGCTTGCGCTCATGAATCTTCGCATCTACGGCAGATGATCGTCTGCCGGAAAGGGAGGAAAAGATGACAGACCGTTCCGAAACGATCGCCGCCGAGGCGGACGTCTCCGCAATCGAGGAGCCTGCCGTCGCGGTGCGCGACCGCAACCGTAAAAAGAAAAAGGGCAAGTGGACGCTGCAATCTGTCTTTGCGCTCGTTCTTGCGCTGCTGCCCCTCATCGGATTTGTTATATTCAGCGGATTCACGCTCGTCATATCGTTTATCGCAATGTTCTTCAACATCAACATATACGATCTGACCGATCCGTTCGTATGGAACAATTTCCGTGCGTTCTGGCTGGTATTCGACCCGAATTATTACCCGAATGACTTTGCGATCAATGTATCCGGCTATTTTTACAAGTCTCTCGGGATCACGTTCTGGATCGCCTGCGCACAGCTGATCTCGCTTTCCATCGCCATCGGCATCAGCTGGCTGCTTTCCAAAAAGTGGCGCGGCTCGAACGTGTTCATGGTACTCTTCTTTGTTCCGTATATCTGTTCGGGCGTTGCAGTCTCGCTCATGTGGCGGTGGGTGTTCAACGGAAATTTCGGGTTCATCAACGCGATCTTCGGCACGAACATCGACTGGCTGAACGAACCCATGGCGGTTCCATGGATCATTATTCTCGCCATCGTCTGGCAGGCGCCGGGGTACGGAATCGTCATGTACCGTGCGGCGTTCGCGGCGGTCGATCCCGCGCTCTATGAGGCGGCGTCGCTCGACGGCGCCAACGAATGGCAGAAGTTCCGTTACATTACCCTGCCCTCCATATCGCCCACAACGTTCTATCTGCTCATTGCGGGCGTAGGGGCGGGACTCCTCACCTACGATATGGCTGCGCTTATCGCACCGCAGGGGTGGGGCGACAACATCGGCGGACCTGAAAATATGGGGCTTACGCTCATGCGGCTCGTTTACTGGCTGATCGGCGACAGCGTTGTGCGCACGGAGGACGCGTTTGCCTCCTGCGCCTCAGTCATCAGCTGGGTGCTCTTCCTCTTCACGGGCGTCGCTTCCATGATCTTGTTCCGCATCCGCGACAGGAGGATGAAAGATGTCTACTGAAACATTGCAGGCGGAAATGAAGGGAACGGCGGCACAGCCTGCCCCCGCAGTGCCCTGTGCCGCAAAGCCCAAAAAGCGGAAAGTGGTCGGGAAGATCATCGGTTATACGATACTCATTTTTTATTGCCTCTTTCTCTTTCTTCCTATGTATACCATACTTGCAACGTCGTTTACGTCGCAGATGCAGCTTACCTCGACCATGAGTTTCGTGTGGTGGCCGGAATTTACCGTCCAGCCGTATATCGACGTCTTTGAGCAGGATCCCTACGCGTGGAGCAACGGCATCTCGTCGTTTGCGCTCGGCTTTCTGAACACGCTCTGGATCACCCTTATCCCGCTCGTAGTGGGGTTGCTCGTCTCCGGACTCTCGGCGTATTCCTTCTCCAAGTTGGAATTCCCCGGAAAGGAAAAGCTGTTCGTCGTGGAGGTATTTACGTCCATGATCCCGCTCGGCGCGTTCGGCATCATCTCTTATATCTTCTATTCGATGATCGGCTGGACGGGCACCGTGCTCCCGCTCATCGTACCTGGGCTTTTCGGCAGCGTGGGAACGATGTTCTTCCTGCGCATGTATTTCGACGGCGTGCCCAAGCAGATCTTCGAGGCGGCGCGCATCGACGGGCTCGGTCAGTTCGGCTGCTTTTTCCGCATGATGATCCCGCTCGCCGTCCCCGCGTTCGTGGCGCAGTTCATCTTCGGATTCGTCGGCGGATACAACAGCTACATGGGACCCTTGCTCTATCTCAACGGGCAGGATGAGTACATCACGCTGCAGCTGTTTCTGAGCCGCGTCAGCACCGTGTTCACGGGCACCGGCATGGAAAACGTGCACTGCGCCGCTGCGGTACTCGGCATGCTCCCGCTCATTATCATCTACTGCTTCTCGCAAAAGCTCTTCATCAACGGCATTGCGGTGGGCGGCGGCAAAGAGTGAACTTGAAACAAAAAGTCTAAGGAGGAAATTATGAAGAAAACAAAGTTTGTAATATCGGCAGTGCTCGCGCTCTGCTGTGTGGCGGGGGCTGCGGGATGTTCTTCCGATGAATACTCATCGCTTCCGCGCTACGAGCTCCCGAACTACCACGGGGAGACGGCCGACGAGTTCGGAGATTCCGTGTACGATCAGGAACTCTTTTACCGCAACGATTACAAGGTGAGCGGCGCCGATCCCTTCGTGCTGGACGACACTGCGCGCAGCGGATACTACTACCTTTACCGCACCGAGAACGCCATGGACGCGGCGCGCTCCAAAGATCTTATGAACTGGGAGCCCGTCGGCGGAACGCTGAACATCCGCGAAGGCTACAACGAGATCTCGCGCGCGACATGGACGAGCGTATGGGCGCCCGAGGTCGTGTACGACGAGGAAAACGAGCGCTACATCATGTATTTCAGCGCCTCGCCCGATCCGGATACGAGCGTAACGGGAAAATATGAAGGGGACGGGATCTATCTCATGTACGCTGCCGTCTCCGACAGCCCCGAAGGCCCCTTCAACATGGTCGATTTCACCGATCCCGAGAGCGTGGGGGAGGAGAACGTGCATACGTACAACCGCGAGGACTACCCGCACTACTATGCAAAGTATGCATTCTTCGATCCCACGATCTACGGCACATGGCATGAAGAGAACGCCGATATCGCCACAAGCCTTACCACGCGCGGCGGCTATTACGGCACCATCGACCCGCACCCCTTCGTCGCGACGGACGAAGATGGGAACGAGGTCAAATACCTTCTCTGGGTCGATAATACGAGTTCCAACCGCGTGATGGGCGTGGAGATGGAGAACTGGCTCAAACCCAAGTGGGATACGCTCACGGTCCTCGCCGTCCCGAGGTATTACACCGTCGAGGATTTCATCAACGAGGTGCGGAACGGCGTTGCCGCCGAGTACGTTTCCTACGAGAGCGCCAGCAACGAGGTCAACGAGGGCCCCGAGATGGTCGAACACAACGGAAAGTACTATCTTACGCTCTCCATCGAAGCGTACGATCAGGCGCCTTACTCCGTCATTCAGCTCGTCGCCGATTCGCCGCTCGGCCCCTTCCGCAAACTTACCGAGGCGGAAAACGGGCATCTTCTTTCCAACGACAGCGGCAACAACGAGGAGGTCTCCGGCCCCGGGCATCATTCCTTCGTTACGATGGGCGGCAAACTCTATATCGTCTACCACCGTCACAATAATCCCGCCGCGCCTTCCGCTGCGCGCAATATGGCGATCGACGAGGTCGTCTGGGTGACGACGGAGGACGAAAACGGAAACGAGCTCGACGTAATGTACGTCAACGGACCCACCGTGTCCGAGCAGCCCGCGCTCGAAGGCGCGCCCGGCGTGGAGTACACGAACATTGCCGACGAAGCCGAGGTCTCCGTGAGCGGCTCGCTTGCCGACGGCTCTTCCTCCTCCTTCCTCAACGACGGTCTGCTCTCCATTTACCGCAATGCGTCGTACGGTTTTGTTTCCGAATACGTCAAGGAAACGGAGATCACGGGAACGACTTCCTTTGAGTTCTCCTTCGAGACCGCCCGCACGGTGCGCGCGGTGATGGTGTACAACTCCAAGATGTTTGAGAACGCCTTCCGCTCCTTCACGCTCGAGATGATCTGCGAGGATGAGAACGGCGTGGAGTACGTCCGCTACATCGACGAGGTGCCCTTCGATTCCGAGCAGTATGCGCGCGTACTCGAACTGGACGGTTCGTTCATCTATATCACGCCCGGTTCCGCGGCATACGCCGAATTCTATGAGCACACCGTAAAGAAGATGCGCATCACGATCGACGTTCCGGAAGGACAGGAACTTGTCGGGATCTCCGAGATCAGGATCCTCGGGAAATAAGTTTGAATAAGGGGTAATTATGAAAAACATTACAAGAAAGATCATGATCGGCGCCTTTACAGGCATGCTTGCCGCCTGCGCAGGCGGGATCGCCGCCTGCAGCGGGTCGGAGCCTACGCTCAACAACGACGATTATACCTTCACAAATCCCGATACGCCCACGGCGAAGTGCGACGAGGGTATGACCATCGACGGCGTGCTCGACGAGGCGATCTACAACGAGGAGGGCAGGACGTGGCTCGAACTCTCCAAGCGCGAGGGCGACGGACTCGGGACGGCGGAAGTGAGAATGACGACCGCCTACGGCGAAAAGGGCCTGTATGTCGTTTTCGACGTCGACGAGAGCAACCACATCTGGGTGAATCCCAACAGAGATATCTATATCAACAGCGGCATCGAGATGTACCTCGCCGTGGAGGGCGTCACGCATATCGACGACAGGGGCTCCTTCGAGATCAACCTCTGTTCGGACGGCTCCCTCTCCGTCAAGATGGGCGAGGGCGCGGAGCTCGGCGGGCGCGGCGTTGTGAACACGACGTACGACAAAATGCCCGTGCTCGGCACGCAGACGAAAAACGGCGCCGTCAATTCGAATACCTGCACGGGTTATACGCTGGAGTTCTTTATCCCGTACGTGTTTACCGATTATCTCGGGCTGGAGCGCTCCTCGCTCGAAAACCTGTATATCAACCCCGTGCTCATCAGCTCGCTCGATTATGAGACGACGGACTACACCATGGGGCGCGAATGGTTCAGCTTCGGCGAGCATAAACTCGACGGCTATGAATGGGGCAACCCGAGCCATTCCTACCCGTTCGGGGAAAACGGCGCCAAGACGCATGCCGTCACCATCGAAAATACTTCCTCCGCGGGAACGATCGCCGAAGTCAACGGGTACGACTACGCGGTGGACGGGCATTCCGCAAGTTTTGTCGTCAACGAAGGCGATTCCCGACTCACGGGCCTTTATGTGAACGGGGAAGATATTACAAGCAGCATCCGCTACGACGCGGACGGCTATGCGATCGGATTTACGGTCGGAAACGTTACGGAAGATCTCGCAATCAGCGCAACGTTCACGGAGCTTCCCACTACTCCTGTCAATGTCCGCGTCAACGGAACGACGGTCTCGGGCGCGAGCGTCGAGTTGGAGAACGGCACGCTCTCCTTTGACAGCGCGGAGTATTTGCCCGGCATGCCCATAGAAATGACCATCGAGGCGGACGAGGACTGCGGATTCAAAAGCCTCAGGATCAACGGCGAAGACAGGACTGCCGACGTTGAAAACGGCACATCCATCTTCCTGCCCCGCTATTTCGACGAAACGCTGGAGATCGAGCTGGAGATCGAGCGGTATACGCCTGTCGAACTCTCTTCCGGCACGATCAAGGCATACGACGCGCAGGGGGCGGCTTCGTCCGCCCCGGAGGAGGGAACGGAGATCGGATTTGTGTTCGACGCCTTTATCGACCGTTCCTATACCGCCACGGTGGGCGCGGACGGCACGTTCACGGTGGACGGGGAGATGTTCGTCGGCGATTACTTCGTCACCTGCGACGGGTACGTGACCGATTTTGCCACGCTGGACGAGAACGGCAACATGACGCTCTATCTCCTGGAGAACTTTGCTTCGGCGAAGCGCAATGCCTCCGCGGTCTCTCTGGGCGCGGAAAAAACGGTGCAGAATGGCGAGGCGACGTTCGTCAAATCCATCGAGGTGGGCGGCAGGGCGAGCCTTTCGCCGATGAACCCCGCGGAAGCGACGCTCGATCTCTCGGCGGCGGAGCGCGGCAGCACGAAAATCGAAGTCGAGTTCACCGTGCAGCTGAGCTGGGAATTTGGCGACGGCAACAGCTGGCGCGTGTTCGGCGTCACCATGGCGGGCGACAGAGGTTTCTCCGTCGGCTGGAACAATAATGCATGGTGGGGTGAAAGCGGCACGAGCGTGATTGCGTTCGGATCGCAGTCGCAGAACGTTATTCCGACCGCCGACGACGGCAATGTGAATGCGCAGCTTGCATGGATGATGCCGCTCGTCAAGGGCGACGGGATCCGCATGCGCGCCGTCCGCACGGGAACGGATATCACGCTCCTGGCGAAAAACGGCGAAAACTGGGAGCAGATCGGCAGTACGACGTGCGAATCGTCTGACATGACGGAGCTCGGATTCTGGTCGGCATACGATTGCTGGCGGTTCTCCGATTTCGTCGTTACCAACAACGAGCAGGCGGAGCAGGGCGAAAGGGTCTCCGTCGGCGCGGTCAGCGTCTCCGCCCACGGTCTCGACGGCGCCCGTTCGCTTGCCGCGGGCACACAGATCACGCTCGAGTATCTTGGCGAACCCGCCGGGGAGTACACGGTCACAGTCGGCGCAGACGGCGCGGCGCAGATCGACAGCGATACCGTTTACACCGGCCGTTATGCGGTCAGCTGCAGCGGATATATGGACACGACCGTCACGGTAACGGAGGACGGCAATGTGACAGTCGCGCTCAATGCAGAGTTTGCGCAGGGCGCGCGCCATCCCGAATACACTTCGTCGCAGGTCAACCGTGTGGAAAACGGCTATTCTTACAGCATTGCGCTCGGCAGCGCAACGGTGGGCATGAACGGACCGACGGATCCCGCGAGCGCGTCCCTCATCCTTTCCGCGGCGACTGCCGCAAGCGACAGCGTCACGCTCGAAGTCACCGTAAAGCAGATCAACGATATTTCCAACAGCGCAAGCTGGCGCGTGTTCGGCATCACGATGGCGGAGAATGCGGAAGCGGGCGCATACTACGGACTTGCGCTCGGCTGGAACAACGGGCCTTGGGATACGAACGGCGGCACGGAAGTGATGGCGTTCGGCTCTCAGGCGGACAACCTCCTGCCTTCCGCAAGCGGATCGGGTGCCAATTCGGAACTTTCCTGGATGACGCCGCTTGTCAAGGCTGACGGCGCGGGCGTAAGGCTCAGGTTCGTGCGCGAAGGCGCCGCGATCACCGCCTATGCGCTCAACGGAACGGAGTGGGTGAAGATCGGCGAAACGCAGTGCGCAGCCGACGCCGATACCACGATCTCGTTCTGGTCCGCATACAACTACTGGAGTTTCTCCGATATCACCGTTACAAACAATTCCGCAGAATAAGAGCAGAGAAAGCGGGGCGGATCACCGCCCCGCTTTTTCCAAAAAACCAAAAAGAGGTCTTGCTATGAAAAAAAATTTTGTGTACACTGTTGGGGGTGCTGTTTACCGCCATGCTGGCGGGCTGCGCGCAGCCGCCGCACGAGCATACGCTCGTCGAAGTCCCCCGCGTCGAGGCGGAAGTGGGCAAAGACGGCAATATCGAATATTGGGAATGTACGGATTGCAGGAAACTCTTTGCCGACGCGCAGGGCGAGACTGAGATCGCGCGCGAAGATACCGTCATTCCCGCTCTGGAGGAGCCGGAAAGTCCGTTCATTCTTGCAGATGTCTACTCCTGGACGGGCAGGAATTATCCCGCCTCCGAGTTTACGTTCGGCTACAACGGAACGGAAGAGGTCACATTCCTTTACGACGACACGGCGCTTACGCTGGACGCCGAGGCGCATACCGTCAAGGCGCTCAAAGACGGCAGGTTCCCGGTCACAGTGAGCGCGGGCAACAGCACGGATAGTTTTACCGTCATCGGCAAAACCGTCAACCGTGTCGGCTATCGTTGGGAAGGGGATATCGAATGGTATAAAGAGCTTGCCGAAAATTCCGCCGCCTTGTATGAAAGCGAAGGAACGGATGGCAAGACCACGGTCTTTATCGGCGATTCCTTCTTTGACGGCACCAATTTCTGGACGAATTTCAATGAAATATATGCCGGAAAAGACGCGCAGATCGCAGGTATCAGTTCAACGACGACATATGACTGGGAGCAGATCATGCTCGACAGGGTGTTCCTTCACAATATGAATCCGAAGAACATCGTCATGGATATAGGCACCAATAACTTTTACGACGACGGCGACTCCACGGATACGGCAATCGAAAGCGTGCAGCGCATGTTCACGCTCATGCACGACAAAATGCCGGAAACGCACATCTGGTATTTTTCTGTCGCCCAACGCACGAACACCTCTTACAGGCAGAATGTGTCTGACCTGAATGACGCCATGCAGGCGTGGTGCGCAGATAAGGACTGGATCACGTTTATCGACGTTGAAGATCTGATGACTGCCGAATATATCCGCCCGGCAGACGGCGTGCATCCTACGCTTGACGCCTATGTCGACGTCTATGCGGCACAGCTGGAAAAGGCGGGCTGCGTTATTGAAGACAAGTGATCCGTCCCGCGTGAGACCGGGCATGCCGCGGCAGAAGGAGGGCTTGACACGACAGCGTGGCGGAGATATAATGCCGTTATCGTTATAAGAGGTATTTTATGCTGTTGGAACAAGGACAAAAGATCGTATTTGCAGGCGATTCCGTCACGGACGACGGAAGAAAGCGCCCCGTCGGCGAAGGACTGTGGGGCGGGCTCGGCAACGGCTATGTCCGCCTTGTCGATACCTTTCTTGCGCTCGACTATCCCGAGCTGTTTCTGCGCTGCGTCAATATGGGCAACGCAGGCGATACCTCGCGCGATCTCCTCGCCCGCTGGGATACGGATGTCGCGGCGCTCGCGCCCGACTGGGTGGTTCTGTGCATTGGTTTCAACGACGTATGGCGGCAGTTCGACAGTCCCTGTCAGCCCGATCACGCCGTCACGCCCGAGGACTACCGCAAGAACCTTGGCGCGATGGCGGAAAAGACAAAGGCGAAGATGATCTTCATGACGCCGTACTACTTGGAACCGAACGAGCGCGACCCCATGCGCAGGCGTATGGACGAATACGGCGCGATCATGAAGGAAGAGGCGGCAGAGCGCGGGATTTTATGCGTCGATCTGCAGGAATCGTTTGCGGAGATCTTAAAACACCGCTATCCCGCCTTTATCACATGGGACAGAGTGCATCCCGGCTGGATCGGGAGCATGGTCATTGCGCGGGCGTTCCTGCGCGCCGTCGGCGCGGAAAAGAGCGTTCGGCAGAACGCTGAGAAAGATATGGAACGGAGAAAAATATGAAACTGAAATATTTCGGAACGGCGGCGTATGAGGGCGTGCCGGCATTGTTCTGCCGATGCGACGTATGCAGGAGATCGCGTTTGGCGGGCGGGCGCAACATCCGTTCCCGCCAACAGGCGCTCCTTGACGGCGCGCTGCTCTTCGATTTCAACGCGGATACCGTGAGCCATGCGCAGCGGTACGGGCTGGATTTTTCCACGGTTACAGACTGTCTTATCACGCACAGCCACTGCGATCATCTCTATCCCGACGACGTGGAGATCGCGGCAAAGCCGTACAGCCACGAACATCCGCCCATCCGTTTCTACGCGGCGGCGGACGGCTACGAAAAACTCCTGCCGTTCACGCAGAAGGCGGAAAGCAACGCAAGCGCAGCGCTCGCGGAGGCGGGCAGGGAGTTTGTCACCGCGGGAGGGTACCGCGTCCTGCCGCTTGCCGCCGACCACGATCCTGCCTCCTCGCCCGTGATTTATGCGGTGGAAAAGGACGGCAAACGGATGCTGTACGCGCACGATACGGGCATATTTCCCGAAGAGACGTTTGCGGGCCTTGCCGCGTTCGGCAAACTCGATTTCATCTCCTTCGACTGCACGGGCTGTCTCGGCGCGGGCGGAGCATGGCGGTACGGGCACATGAGCCTGCAGACGGTGAAGGAAGTGTTCGCAAGGCTTTGCGCGATCGGCGCGGCGGACGAACGCACCGTAAAGGTGCTCAGCCACTTTTCCCACAACGGCGGGCAGACGTACGACGAAATGTGCGCCGCCGCCGAGAAAGAGGGGTTCATCGTCGCGTACGACGGCATGGAGGTCTCCTTCTGATGCGTGCGGTATTGTTCGATAAAGACGGCACGCTCATGCAGTTTGCGCCGTTCTGGGCACCCGTTGCGGAAAGAGCTTTCGCGGCGCTTTCCGTGCGTCTGGGCGCGCCGCAGCGCGCGGCAGCGCTCAAAGAGGCTGTCGGACTGACGGGCAGCGGCATAGAGAGCGACGGCGTGCTCTGCGCGGGAACGTATGCGCAGATGGCGCAGATCGTCCGCCGCCTCTTCCCCGAAAGCGGCGCGTCCGTTACGTCGGAGGAGATGAAGGCGCTCTTTTGTGAATTTGCGACGGAAGGGAAGGTTTTGCCAACCTGCAAAAACCTGCGCGAAACGCTCATATCCCTGCGCAGGTGCGGTTTTTTGCTCTTCGTCGTCACAACGGACTTTCCCGAAGTCACCGGGATCTGCCTTTCGGGGCTCGGGATCGGCGATCTGTTCGAAGAGGTCTTTACCGACGACGGCGTACATCCCGCAAAGCCAGATCCTGCCGTCATCCGCGAAATTTGTGAAAAGTATTCCGTTTCGCCGCGCGAGATGTGCATGGTCGGGGATACGGCGACGGATATAAAATTTGCCCGTGCGGGCGGCGTGCGCAGTGTATGCGTGGGCAGCGCCGCGGGCGCGGACGACTATCTCGGGGATGTCTCCGGACTGCCCGCACTTTTAGACGCATTATGAAATTCAAACTGACAAAATACATCCTGCCCTCGGTCATCTCCATGGTGCTGGTGGGGGCGTATACGAATATCGACGGACTGTTCATCGGGAACGCCGCCGGGGACGACGGCATCGCCGCCATCAACATCGTCTGGCCCATCGTGGCGTTCATCACATCGCTTGGAACGGGCATCGGCGTGGGCGGCTCGGTCATCGTCAGCAACCTGCGCGGAAAGGGCGAGGATGCGCGCGCGGAGAACGCACGGCGCACGTCGCTTCTGCTGCTGTTTCTTGCGGGCGCTCTGGCAACGCTCGTGCTCTTTTTCAGTTATTCTCCGCTCCTTTCTCTGATGGGTGCGGAAGGACAGGTGCTCGAATACGCCGAAAACTATGCCTTTATCGTCACGCTCGGCAGTATTTTTCAGGTTCTGGGCGCGGGATTGGTGGTGCTGCTGCGGTGCGACGGCAAGACGGGGCGCGCCATGATCTACACGGCTGTGGGACTCGTCATACATATCCTGCTCGACTGGCTGCTCGTGCAAAAGTTCGTTCTGTACGGCGTTGCGGTCTCCACGGTGGTCGCGCAGACGGCGGTCATGGCGGCAGGATTGTTTTCCTACCGCATAAAACGCGGGAACAAGCTGAACATGGCGTTTTCGGGAGAGATCCTGCGCTCCTCAGTGGCGCCCTTCGGCGTCAACTTCGTCTCCTCGCTCGTGCTGCTGTTTACCAACTATTTTGCCATGAAGTCGGGAGGGACGGCAATGGTGAGCGCCTACGGGGTGATGAGCTATGCCGTCTATACATACGACTACGTCTTTCAGGGCGTGTGCGACGGCGTGCAGCCCGTTGTCAGTTACTGCGTGGGCGCGGACGACGGCGTGCAGAAAAAACGGGCGGTGCGCAGCGCGGTCATCCTGCTTGCCGTACTCTCCGCCGTGTTTGCGCTCATCACGCCTTTTATGATCTGGTGCCTTCCGAAGCTCTTCGCCGTTTCCGCGCAGGCAGAGGCATTTATGCGGACGGGGCTCGTCATTTACGCGTTTTCCTATCCGTTCAAAGCGGGGGTCAAGTTTTTGTGCGCCTATCACTATTCGCATAAAAAGGTGTGGCTCGCCAACCTGTGTACCTATATCGACCCGCTCATCTTCACGCCGCTCTTTCTCGTCGTGCTCCCAATGTGGCTGGGGACGGACGGCATCTGGGCGGCGCTGCCGCTCACGCAGATCGCGGTCTTTGCGATCGGCCTCGGAGTAAGTCTGCTCGTTTATAAAAATGCGCGGCGGAAAAAGGAGATCTATTCATGAAAATAAACGGAAAATTTATGGGCGTTACGGAGGATTGCGGCGTATTCGTCCTCGAAAAGCATTTTTCCTGCGGGTTCCGCCCCGTATCCGCGCGTCTGCGGGCGACGGCGCTTGGATTGTATGTTGCCGAACTCAACGGAAAGCGGGTGGGTTGTGCGCGCCTTACGCCGGGCTGGACTTCTTACGGCAGCCGGCTGCAGGTGCAGGAGTACGATGTCTCTTCATTGCTTTCCGAGGGGGAGAACGTACTGCGCATATCTGTTGCAGAGGGCTGGTATTGCGGACGGATCGGCTGGGAGGGCAGATCCCGACTGTACGGCGAACGCCCCGCCGCGCTTGCAGAGCTCCTTCTCACGGACAGAGACGGGAAATGTACGGAGATCGTTACCGACGAATCCTGGAGCGCCGAGGAGAGCTATATCCGCTCATCGAATATCTATGACGGAGAGGAGCACGATCTTCTCTCGCCGCGGAAGTCTCTTACGCCGTGCGCCGTTGCCTATCCAAAGGACCGGCTTATTCCGCAGCAGTGCGAATATGTGTGCGATATCGAGCGTATCCCGCCTGTGCGCGTGTTCACAACGCCGAACGGCGAGTGCGTATACGATTTCGGGCAAAATATCGCGGGCGTGGCGGAAGTGAAAACGGACGCTTCGTTTGACGGAGAGCTCATCCTTACGTTTGCGGAGGTGCTGGACGGAAAGGGGAATTTTTATACAGCGAATTTGCGCTCTGCCAAGGCGACGGATATCCTGCGTGCGCGCGGGGAACAAACCTTTATCCCCGAGTTTACCTATCACGGTTTTCGGTATTTGCGCATGGAAGGCGCGATCCTTCCGGCTGAGAACGTGTGTGCCGTCGTGCGGCATACCCGACTCAGAAGGAGTGGGTATCTGGAGACGGGAAACGCTCGGTTCGATCGTCTGATCGAAAATGTTTTTTGGAGCCAACGCAACAACTTTGTGGATATTCCCACAGATTGCCCGCAGCGTGACGAGCGCCTCGGCTGGACGGGGGATATTAACGTATTTTGCCGTACGGCGGCGTATCACTTCGATATCCGCGCCTTCATGAAGAAGTGGCTCGCGGATCTTCGCGCCGATCAGACAGAGGACGGCGTTCCCTTTGTTGTTCCCGATATCTTTGCCGAGGGAACGGCTGACGCGCTCTGGAGCGATTGCGTGACGATGATTCCGTGGAAGTTATACGAAATGTACGGTGATGTTTCCTTCCTTTCGGATAATTTCGAGGCGATGAAGCGTTATCTGTGCGCCGCTCAAAGACATTTTGAAAACGGACTGATTGCAAACGGACATCAGTACGGCGATTGGCTTGCGTTGGACGGCGAGCGGTATTTCGGCGACAGCTGCGGCGGCGGAACAGACGTTTGGTATATCGCAAATGTCTTTTATGCAGTGAGCCTTAAGATTGTGGCGGACACTGCGCGTATTTTGGGCGACGTCGGAGCGGCGCGGTACCAAAAGGCATATGAGCGGCATCTTGCGCGCCTTCGCAGGGAATATTTCACCGCAAACGGCAGGCTCGCTTTTTCTACGGTCACGGCACAGGTGCTTGCGCTGCATTTTTCCATCGTACCCGAAAAATTTCGTCCGCAACTCGCCGCTCAGCTGAATGAAAATGTACGGCGGCACGGCTTTCATGTGACAACGGGGTTTGTCGGTACGCCATATCTTTTATTTGCACTTGCCGATAACGGGTATTGGGAGACGGCGCGCAGAGTACTTCTCAACAACGCCTATCCCGGATGGCTTTACGAGGTGGATATGGGCGCCACCACAACGTGGGAGCGCTGGAATGCCGTTACGCAGGATGGAGCGCCCGATCTGCACGACGGAATGAATTCCTTTGATCACTATGCCTACGGTTCCGTGATGGAGTTCGTGTGGCGGCGCATCGCGGGGATCATCCCTTCAGAGGCGGGGTTTGCCGGGATCCGGCTTGCGCCGCATCCCGTAAAGGGACTGCCGCGCCTGCGTGCGGAGTATAACAGCGTGCGGGGTACGATCGTTTCCGCGTATGAATATCGTAACGGAAAAGTGTTCTTTACGTTTTCGGTTCCGGACGGCATGGAAGCGGAAGTTCGGCTCCCGACGGAGCAAACGCCGCGCCTCATCCGCGGGAACGTTCGCATCGAAGCGGAATGGGAACCGCTTGACGAGCCGCCCTATACGATCGAGTCGCTTGTCGGCGATGTTTTGGGGAATCCGAAAGCGAAGCGGGCATTCAATGCGGCTTGCGGAGGTTTTTTTACCGATGCGGAACTCGGTTGGATGTACGATAAGCCGCTTTCCTTTATGGCAGAATTTCGCGAAAAGGAGGGGAAGATGAAGGCTTCCGATTTTCCCGCCATGCTCGAACGGGCAAACCGATTGTTTTTACAGGGAGATGTATCATGAACGGCACAATTTTTCTCGGTGCGGCTTATTATCCCGAAATGTGGGATGAAAGCGAGGCGGAACAGGACATCGCGCGGTGCCGGCAGCTCGGGGTGAACACCCTGCGCGTGGGCGAATTCGCGTGGGGGAAAATGGAACCGCGGGAGGGCGAGTTCTGCTTTGATTGGCTGAAAAACGTGGTGGATAAGCTGTATGCGGCGGGGGTATATACCGTGATGTGTACGCCTACCGCCACGCCGCCGCGGTGGCTTCTGAACAGGTATCCCGAGACGCGCATGGTCATGCACGATCTCATCCGCGCGGACGTTTCTTCCCGCTGCCATACTTGCAAAACTTCGCCCCTCATGCGGGAAAAGAACCGCATCATCGTCACAAAGATGGCAGAAGCGTTTGCGGATCATCCCGGGATCGTCGGCTGGCAAATCGACAACGAGATCTATCCGTATTCGGAGGGCTGCTACTGCGAAAAATGCAAAGCGGCTTTCCGCGTGCGCCTGAAAGAAAAGTTCGGCTGCATCGAACGCCTTAACGAGGCGTGGGGCATGACGCGCTGGTCGCTCTCTTATGACAGCTTTGACGACGTCGAGCCGCCGTACCCGCAGCAATGGCGGCATCCGTCTCTCAGAAAGGCGTGGCACGATTTTCAGTGCGCGCAAATCAAAAGCTATATCGATGAACAGGCGGATATCCTGCACCGCTTCGGGTGCAAGAATATCGGCACGGATATGATGGCGCAGAACTATCTTGGTTATTACGCCCTCAATGAAAAGCTGGACGTGGTGCAGTTCAATCATTATAACCCCGCAAAGGACTTGCCAGATACCGCGTTTTCGTATGATTTTCTGCGGTGCGTCAAAGATAAGCCCTTTTGGGTAATGGAAACGCAGGTCGGTTGGAACGGGAGCGAGTATGCGGAGTGCGGCTATCGTCCCATGGGGAATTGCTATGCGAACACATGGCTCCCGATCGCGCGCGGCGGGGAGATGAATTTGTATTGGCTGTTCCGTACCCATCCCGACGGACATGAGCTGGCGCACGGTGCGCTGTTTTCTTCGGCGGGCAGGGCGTATCGCGTTTCGGAGGAAGTAAAACGCGCGGCGCAGGATCTTGCAAAGTGCTCGGATTTTCTCACGCAGACAAAGATCGAGAGCAGGATCGCGCTGCACTATTCCAATACGGCGGCGGAGAATTTTATGTGTGCGCCCATTCTTAAGGGAATGGATTACCGTAAGTTCGTGCTCGAACATTTTTACGCGGCGTTCCGGCATTATAACGTAGACGTCATCGATACGCCGCACAGTCTGAACGGGTACGAAGTTCTGCTTTCGCCTTTTCTTGCAACGGTCGACGAAAACGATCTCAAAGAGCGCGTCATCGATTGGGTGAAGGCGGGCGGAACGTGGATTGTAGGACCGATGTCGGATATTATGGATGAGAATGTCCGCAAATACACGGACGCGCCCTATCGTTTTTTGGAAGAACTTGCGGGCGTATATACGAAGTATCAAAAACCCGTTGCCAACGATGTGTTCAAAGCAAGGTGGTCAGACGGGATGCCATGCGGCATTGGGATCTGTTACGATGCGTATGAAGTAAAGGAAGGAACAAAGAGTCTCGCCGATTATGACGGAGACGAGTTCGGAGGGCTTTCGGTGGTCGCCGAGCGACGGGTGGGACAGGGCAGAGTCATCCTCGTCGGCAGCGTCATTTGTCCGGAAGATCTTCTTCGCCTCGTCGGCAAAAAACCCATCGCCGAAGCGCTGTCTCTTATACACATCTCCGAGCCCACGAGACTA
>ERZ1090881.245-NODE-245-length-26500-cov-9.608735_pt1 | contig 26500 bp, 31 predicted proteins | sample MGYA00478470_ERZ1090881 | MGnify/ENA primary metagenome ERZ1090881 (study PRJEB33644, sample SAMEA5815736) | chicken gut metagenome | biome: Chicken; feature: Gastrointestinal Tract; material: Caecum | place: Ireland | collected 2019-01-01 | study: A study of the...
CAAAGCGCATGATGGTTTTCTACACGCTTTCTCCCCATCACCGGGAGCTTGCGGGCGTACTCTTCGCGCCTGCACCCGCCGGAGGCCCCGGAAGGCTTTGCGCCTGTGCGCTTTTATGCGGCACTCGTTGAAATGGGAATCCCCCGGATTCATCCGTGGGGAGTGTCAATTTTTGTTTTGAGAGGTGGTGAGCGTGGCATTAACAAAAAGACAAAAAGCATTTATCCAGGAGTATCTTGTGGACTTGAATGCCACGCAGGCCGCTATACGAGCAGGATACAGCATTAAGACGGCGACTAAAATTGCGTCGGAAAACTTGACTAAACCGGATATTCAGAAGGCCGTGCAGGCCGCCTTAAAAGCGCGTGAAAAACGCACTAAGGTCACACAGGACTATGTGATCGCAAAGCTGTGCGAGATCGTCGAGAAGAACGCCTCTGATGGCCCAGACAGTGAACTCAAGTATGCCAACAAGATTCGGGCGCTTGAGCTATTGGGCAAGCATACAGGCGCGTTTGACGCGAGGGTATCCGCTGCGGCGCAAGATGTTGTTGAGGATGACCCCATTACCAAGAGCTTGAAGGAGGAAGCGCAGAATGGCTCTAAGCTCTAAGCAGCGCGAGATACTGCGTTTCCCGTACACAGACTATACGGCCCTGATCTGCGACGGCGCCGTCCGCAGCGGAAAGACCTCCATCATGTCGCTGTCGTTTGTGCTGTGGGCTATGGGCAACTTCAACAACCGTGCCTTTGCGATTTGCGGGAAGTCCGTCGGTGCGGTGGAGCGCAACATTGTGACGCCGCTGCTTGGTATCCGCTATCTGCAGCAGAACTTCGATATGCGGTATAACCGGGGCGACCATATGATCACCGTACGCCGGGGCGTGAAAGAAAATCGCTTTTATCTGTTCGGCGGCAAAGACGAAAGCAGCGCGGCTCTGATTCAGGGCATTACCCTTGCTGGCGTACTGCTGGATGAGGTGGCCCTCATGCCGCGCAGCTTTGTGGAACAGGCCCTCGCCAGATGCTCAGTCACAGGGCGTAAACTGTGGTTTAACTGCAACCCGGACAGCAACTACCACTGGTTTTACAAAGAGTGGATTCGCAGGGCGCACGAACGCAACGCCCTGCATCTGCATTTCACGATGGACGACAACCCGTCGTTGACCGAGGATATCAAGGCCCAGTACAAGTCCATGTTCGCGGGCATCTTCTACCAGCGATACATAGAGGGTTTGTGGGTGGCCGCAGACGGCGTGATCTACGATATGTTCAGCGAGAGCGAGAACGTATACCGTAAAGAGAACGAGCCAAAGGGCCTGCGCCATTCTGCGGTGAAGTACATCGGCGTGGACTACGGTACGATCAACGACACGGTGTTCCTGGAAGCGTTTGATGACGGCGAAACCTTGTGGATAACTCGCGAATACCGCTGGGCAAGCCGGGAGCAGCACAGGCAGAAAACCGATTCGGAATACGCGGATGATTTTATGGAGTTTATGGGCGGCGGCTCTGAGGACGCCTGCCCGGCCATTGTAGACCCGTCGGCGGCGAGTTTTAAGGAAGAGCTTACCCGCCGGGGCGTGTATGTCAGAGACGCCGAAAACGACGTCCTGGACGGCATCCGCAAGGTGTCCACGCTTATGGGCCAGCGCCGCCTAAAGATTTGTGAGACCTGCACAGGACTGCTGGAAGAGCTGTCCGGGTACGTGTGGGATAAAAAGGCGGCGTTGAACGGCGTGGAAAAGCCTGTGAAGGTTGCAGACCACGGACCCGACAACCTTCGCTATCTATGTGCAACAGTGATTCCCGGATGGAGACTTGGAGAGGTGAACTAAATGTCCAGACGCAACAAAAACCGCCCGCGTGGCGCACAGACAGGACAGGGCGTCAGCAATGCGGTGAACGTTGCGGACGCCTTTTCCAATCCCCTGTTCCATTTGGGTTTCGGGTCACAGTCGCCGTTGGAGGCGACGGAGTACCCGCTTACCCGGATGACCGACAACTATGCGTTGTTAAACAGTCTGTATAGGACCAACTGGGTCGTGCAGAATGTGGTTGGGCTGGCGGTGGACGATATGCTGCGGGAGTGGTACGAGATCACCGGCAGCATCACGCCGGCCGCCACGAAAGCCCTTGCAAAGCTCGAACGGAAGACCCGCCTGCGCGCCCGCCTGAACGAGGGGCTGCGCTGGGGGCGCCTGTACGGCGGCGCTGCGGGGCTTATCCTGATCAAGGGGCAGGAGGACCTGTCCAAGCCTCTCGACCTCGGCATGATCTACCCCGGCAGCTTCCAGGGCCTGTACATCCTCGACCGGTGGCAGGGCATCACACCCAATATGGGACTGGTGTTCGACGGCGGGGAAGAGGTGCCGGAAAGCTATTCCATCACCGACGGACGCGGCCACACAGTGGCAACGGTGCATCACTCCCGGGTGGTACGGTTCACTGGGCGCGACCTGCCCCGCATTGAGCGACAAACAGAACTCTACTGGGGCGAATCCGAGATTGAAGCACTGTATCAGGAAGTTGTATCACATGACAACGTGTCGGCAAACATGGCCGCCCTTACCTTCCAGGCAAACGTCAACACGATGGAAGTAAAGGGTATGGAACAGTTGCTGTCCATGTCGTCGCCTCAAGTACAGCGCCGGTTTTGGCAAGTCATGCAGGCACAGGCCACGCTGCGCTCGAATTTCGGGATGCAGCTGGTGGAGCAAGGGAACAAGCTGACCAACACGCAATACAGCTTTGCAGGGCTGAAAGACGTCTATGAGAGCATGGCGCTGAACTTGTGCGGCGCTTCTCACTACCCCATGACCAAGCTGTTTGGGCGCTCCCCGGGCGGGCTGAACAGCACGGGCGAAAGCGACCTCACCAACTACTATGACTACATCGATTCCCAGCGGGAGGCAAAACTGCGGCCTGTTCTGGAGCGGCTGCTGCCGGTGCTGTGTATGAGCGCCCTGGGCGGCATTCCGGCGGATATCGAGGTCGATTTTACACCACTCAAAACGCCCACCCCGACCGAACGGGCCGAGATCGGCAAGACCAAGGCGGAAGCCATTGCGGCGGCCTATACAAACGGTCTGCTGAACGTGGACACCGCCCAGAAGGAGCTGAAAAAGCTGGAGGAAGAAACCGGGCTTTTCGGCTCCATAAGTGATGAGGAGATCGCCGCCAATGTGGGGAAGTCTTACCAGGACGCCACAGCTTTGCGTGACCCGTTGGCAGGGCTCGGATTCGATGGGGAAGCTACGGACAGCTACCCCCTTTATGATTATTCGCCCAACCAACCTCGCGACCGATATGGTCGTTGGATTCCCTATGGGTCAGCTGGGGCTTCTAGAGGCGGGGCTGGAAATAACGCTGAAAGCAGAACAAGGGGAAGCACCCCCAAGTCAATGCGTGAATCTGCAGAATCCAGTGAATTAAATAATGCGCGCACTGTGTACGGGAAGGCAGACGGTCAAAATTATCGCGTATCTGCTAACAACAGCGTAGAGCTGCGGCAAGAGGGACGTGAGCGTCAACCGGACGGAAATTATAAGACTGTTCGAAAAAGCCTTGGTGAGGTAGATATTCCAGAAAACAACAACCCGGATAAGCTCATTGTTACAGGGTTGCCGGACAAAACTTCATTCATGGCATTTGACGATACCCCGAACTATATCTTAAGCAATGGACGTATCGCACTAAACAAGAACGCAAAAAACAACAACACTAGAGATCAAGTTCATGGGTTGGTGGAAAATGAAATCGACGTGCTCGGAGGGATTCGCAAAGATGGTCACTTCTATCGCGTGGTCGGTAGCGAAAGAGAAATAGACTACATCAAAAACGGAACGATCAGAAAATCCGTCAACCATATGACAGGGGAAGAAGAAGCCGGACTGTCTGTGTGGGAAACTCCAAAATACCGGACCGGGACTATTATCGAAGTCACCGGAAAACCAATATCTATTGGGTCTGACGGGGAGCCTATTTTGGATATTTCAAGTATTAAGTTCGTCCGTAAAGTGGACGACCTGGAAACTATGCGAGCCAATGGCAGAGCCGCATTCAAATCTCTGTATTCTTGGACCGACGCTCAGGTCGATCAGGCGCTGAGAGGCGGGTATGAACTTCATCGGTAAGAGGTGATGATAAATGCCAACGCTGAACCGAGCACCGAACGAGCGGGAGCTTGAAAAGCTCATCGCCTTGTTTCTGCGGGCCGAGACTGCGATCATCAACGAGCTGGGGCGGCTGCGGTCGATGGGCAACGCAGACTACCACGTCGTGGCCACCTTGGAACGTGTGCAGGCAATCCTCCGCCAGCTGGAGAGCGACGCCTGGACCTATGTGCCCCAGATGGTGGAAAAGCAGTTTTACACCGCCCACCCACAGGCACGCCGGGCGCCGGGGGAGAGCATCACCAAGCACGTCCGGGCCTATAACAACGCCGCCGCCCTGACGGCGGAGCAACACGCCATTGTGGACCAGCTGGTGGCAAACCTGATGGGGGAAATTACCGACGCCTCGGTCACTGTCATGGCCACGGTGCAAAGCGCTCTGATTGGCCGCATCGAGCCGGACGTATACCGCCGGGTGGGGCTGGAGCAGGTGGCCCTGCGGCAGGCGACTGGGCAGGGGGTGTATAAGCAGCTGCCCCAGTTTGTGGAGGCGCTGCGCCGGGAGGGCGTCACCGCCTTTGTGGACAAGGCCGGCCGCCATTGGAGCCTGCACACCTATTGCAGCATGGTCAGCCGTACCACATCCCGACAGGCGGAAGTGCTGGCGTCGCTTACGGCAGACCCGGAACAGGACCTCTACCGCATCACCCGCACCGGCACCACCTGCGCCCTGTGTGCCCCCTACGAGGGGCGGGTGTACTCCAAGAGCGGCACCAATCCCGACTACCCGCCTCTGGCGGATGCGTTTGGCAAGCAGGACCCAAACGGTCCGGACACCCTGACCAACACATGGCTCAACATCCACCCCGGCTGCAGGCACAGCCTCCAAAGCTACACGGAGGCCGGCCGCAGCGCCGAGGAAGTGCAGCAGATCAAGGACTTTTCAAGCCCTGCAAAGAACCCTTACAGCCGAGACCCGCGCAGCCAAAAGCAGATCGAGGCCTACCGGGCCAAGGAACAGGCCCGCGCCAAATGGCTGCGAGAATATCGCTCCTGGGAATCGTACCGCCTCACCCTGGGGGACAAGGTGCCCAAAACCTTTGCCGCCTTCCAGAAGCACAAGTCGGCGGATGATGACAAGTGGAAAACATGGCAGAAGCTGTATAGAGAAGCGAACGCCGGACAAAGCGCCTGAACGGGCGCTTTTTTCATACCCTGAAAGGAGGGGACGCAGATGGACGAATACCAGGCGCTGCTTGAAAAAGCGCTGGCGGATGAGATTTCCACGGTGCGGCTGTACCTGGCCGCCATGGCCAAAGCCCCGCCCGGGGATATCCCGGTGCTGCTGGAGATCAACGCGGACGAAACTGACCACATTGCCCTGATCGCCGGGCTGCTGTCCAGGCTGACCGGCAAACCGGTGGACTACGCCGCCATGATCGGAGGTGCGGACTGATGCCCGTTGCATATTACGGCTCCAGCATTTCCCCGCACATCGACCGGTCGCCGGAAGGCTACCTCATCTGCCGGGATGTGCCCATCAACCGCACCGGCGTGCAGGACTACCTGGCCGGGGAGCTGGGACTGGACGGCGACCCTGAGCGGACCGTAAAGGTCTACCGGCTGCCGGAGGACGTCTTTGCGCCGGCCGCCCTGGCAAGCTTTGAGGGCAAGGACGTCACAGACAACCATCCGCCCGAGATGCTCACGGCGGAAAACCAGTCCGCCTACTCCAAAGGGCACCTGGAGCACGTGCGGCGGGTGGGGGACAACACAGTAGCCGATCTGTTCATCAAGGACCCGGTGCTGGCCTCGCAGGTGGAAAGCGGGGCCATGCGCGAGGTGTCCTGCGGCTACAACTGCAAGTTTGAACCGTACCTGGACGGGTACAGGCAAACCAACATCATCGGCAACCATCTGGCCGTTGTCCCGCGAGGGCGGGCGGGCCACGATGTTGCGATACATGACGCCGCCGCACAGGCGGGGAAAGGAACCTGGAACATGAATTTCTGGAAAAGTTTTTGGGCGGGTATGTTTGGGGCGGCAGCAGATGCGGACCTGGATGTTCCCCCGACAATGACGGCACAGGCCGTGCAGGACGCGGAACCCGCCTCTATGGCGCAGGACGCGGAACCCATGGCAGAAGAGCCGCCCGCACCGGCCGCCAAGGACGAAATGGTGGAGACGGCTCCCAAGGGCGACGACCTGGGCGCCAAGCTGGACCGCATCCTTGCGATGCTGGAGGCCAAGAGCCGGGGCGGCCATGGCGAGCACCCGCTGCACGATGAAGGCGACATCGACGCCGAGATCAAGCGCCTGCTTGGGGCGGAAGAGAACGGCAAGTCCATCACGATCCCGGTGGAGAACACCGACGCATGCGCATCTGGCCCCGCCCGCGATGCTGCCGTCGAGCTGCTGCGCAAGGTCCGCCCTGCCGTGGCCGAGATCAAGGACAAGGCGGAGCGCGCAAGGGTCACCGATGCGCTGCTGTCCGCTGTCAAAGGCCCCGACAGCATGGCCGCCATTGCACAGGCCGCCACCGATGCCGCCAAGTCCAACGCAGGCAAGACGGCAGAGAACACCTACGAGAAGATGTGCGCGGATTCTCTGGAGGCTTATGCCGCCCTGAACCCGCACACCAAGTCCAAGAAGGAGGACTAACTTATGGCTGCACTGAATCCCCAGGTAATCGGCAAGGAAATGCCCCATGGGTTCGCAGGCTGCTATGCCCGCCAGCCCGATATGATCGTCGAAACCAGACCCGCCGGCGGCGAGTCCCCCATCCCCTTCGGCACCCCGCTGGTGTATGACGACACCAAACCCGCGGTTGTGGCTGCTGGTGCAGACTTCACCGCCGCCAAGTTCGTGGGCGTGGCAGGCTGCGAGATCAAGAGCGCTCTGACCTATCTGGACCAGAGTGCCGGTTCTTACGCCGTGGGCGAAGCCGTGAGCGTGTTCCAGCGGGGCAGCATCAATGTCCGGGCTTACGGTACTCCCGCACTGGGCGGCGCGGTGTATGTCCGCACTGCTGCCAGCGGCACCTACTCCACCGAGCCCGTGGGCGCTTTTACTGCGACCAACGAGAGCGGCTCCACCGTAGCGCTGACCAACTGCCAGTGGGGCGGCGCAGCGGACGCCAACGGCATTGCGGAGCTGGTCATCCTGACCCGCGCCAACGCCTGATAAACAGGAGGTAAACTATGAGCTTTCAGAATGTCGGCACTTTCAACGCCGGCGTGATCGGCGGCAAAGCGGCTTCTGCCGTGCCTGCTTCCGGCGCGCCCATCATGGACGCCGCGGGCATCGCTTCCGGCGGCGCATTCCTGGTCAGTGAGCTGGAGAAGCGGGACCCCGTGATCCGCAAGCCCCTGACCAGCTTCACCTACCCGCGCGACATCGTCATCGAGACCGGCGGCGGCTGGGTGGACTATGTGTCCGCCATGTCGGTGGCCTACGGCATGACCGGCGGCGCCGGCAACGGGCCCGTGACGGCAGGCGGCGCAAACGGCGTTCCCATCGTGCAGGCCAGCGTGGACAAGGGCGTCTATAAGGCCCATGTCTTTGCCGCCGCCCTGCGGGTCATGTTCCAGGATATGCAGCGATCCAACTACATCGGCCGCAGCCTGGATAACCTGCTGCAGGATGGCGTGCGCATGGCTTACGACAAGCACATGGACGCCAACGTCTACGTCGGCCTGACCGACTACGGCACCACCGGCCTGGTCAACAACCCCGACGCCGTGGAGACCACCGCCGCCAGCAACGGCGCGACCAGCCCCTCCACCAAGTGGGCGGACAAGACCCCCGACCAGATCCTCAAGGACGTCAACGACGCTTTGACCGCGGGCTGGGCCGCCAACGAGTACGACGAGAGCGCCATCCCCAACCACATCCTGCTGCCCTATGAGCAGTATCTGTACATCATGACCACCAAGGTCACCGACCTTGCCGCCGAGACCATCTATGACTTCCTGATGCGCAATAATGCGGCCACCAAGGCGGGCGGTGATCTCTTCATCGGGGCTACCCGGTGGTGCAAGGGCGCAGGCACCGGAAGCAAAGACCGCATGGTGGTCTACAACAACGACCGCCGCTTCGTCAAGATGGACGAGCTGGTGCCCCTGGCCCGCATCATGAGCCAGCCCAACGTGGCAAATGTCTGCTACGACACCGCCTACATGGCCAACATCTCTGAGGTGCAGCTGTTCTATCCGACCTCCATCCGGTACGTTGACGGAATTTGAACGGGAGGGCGCACATGTTTGTTCTGAGCAAGCGCAACATTGATCTGCCCGGCCCGGGCGGCGTCGTGCACCTGCGCCGGGGCCAGATGGCGGACGTGCCCGCCTGGGCGGCGGATACGGCCTATTTCAAGGCCCTTGTGGCCGACGGCAAGATCGTCCCCAGCGCCACCTCCGACAAGGCCGCGCAGGCCGCCGCCGAGAAGAAGGTAAAGACCCGGCGGGGCAAGGAAGTCACCGAAGAGTAAGGGGGGCGCTGGTATGTACTACTGGGGCAAACCGCAGTTTTTCGGCGTCCGCGCCGCCGCCGCCAACATCGGTCAGGGGCGCGGCGACTACACCGTCGAGCAGTTCCAGGCGGATTATCCGCAGTTCTTCACGGCGGAAGGCGTTTCCCTGCTGCCTCCGCCGATGCTGTGCAAAGTCATTGATATGGCGAACACCGCCGTGCAGCCTGACAAGTGGCTGGATGAATGGCGCTTCGCCGTTGGGCTCTATACCGCTCACTATGTGACCCTGTTCCTCCGCGGTTATTCTCCCAGCAGCGATTCTCCCCAGCAGGCAGCCGCCTCCGGGGCGCTTGTAGGCGTGGTTAAGTCGGCCACGCTGGGTGACAGCTCTGTCACTTACGATACGTCGGCCATTACGGCAGGGACGGACGACTGGGGAGACCTCAACTCAACCACTTACGGCCAGATGTTCGCCAATCGGGCCAAGCTGATTGGCCTGACCGGCACGCTGGTCATCTGAAAGGAGGGCTGGCCGTGAACTGGGATGACTGGTATACGGACCTTGCAGACGTCTACCGCGTCCAGCAGGTCATGGACGGAAGCTTGACGCGCAACGAACGCAAGAAGGTGCTTGCCGCGGTCCCCTGCCGAATCTATCGCAGCGGGGACAACCCCATTCGGATGAGCCGGCAGGCCGCCAGCATCCAGCAGACCGATAAACTGGCCTGCGGGCTGGACGCGGATATCCGGGGCGGGGACGAGCTGATCATCACCCGGGGAGCAAAGCTGGGCAAGCCAGGCCCTGTTACAAGGGCGTTCGCGGCGGACCCGGTCTATTATTATGAGCCCTTCGGCGCGATCCTCCCGGGCCTTGCTCACCAGGAAATCCCCCTGCGGCAGGAAGAGCGGACGAAAGGCGGCACCCAATGAGCGGCGCTGTGAGCATCCGGCAGCGGGTGGAACAGCTGCGCAAGCTGCAGGCCGACTTGCCAAGCATCCTGTCCAACGCGGCCAAAGAGGCAACGCAAAGGGCGGTAGAGGCAACGATGGACGCAACCCCGCCTAAAGCGGGAGGGGACCGTCTGCCCGGTGTGAATACCGTCACCGGCGAGCTGAAAGCCCATTGGGAGACGGACAGCGTTACAGAGCCGCAGAAGGTAGGCGGCGGGTATGTGACCTTCCTGGCCAACGACATGGAATATGCGTCCTATGTCAACAACGGCCATCGGATGGACCGGCACTTTGTGCCCGGCCTCTATGTGGACGAAAACGGCCAGCTGAACTATGACCCGGCGGCGAAGGTGGGCCTTGTGGTGGGCACAAAGACCACGTACGTCAAAGGCGAGTTCATGGTGGACAAGGGGAAGGAAGCCTACCAGAAAGCGCTGGAAACCATCCTTGACGATGAGATAGGGAGGCTGACCAAGTGAACCTGACTGTATCGGCCCTCGCACGCTCCCTCGCCGATTACCTGGCCCCCGTGCTGCCCGGCGTCGCCATGTACGAGGACCCCAACCAGCAGGGCAGCCAGCCGCCCTGTATGTTTTTGCAGACACGGCACAACAGGCTCAAGCTCGAGATGGGCGGCTACTGGCTGCGCACCCTCGGGCTTGACCTGACATGCCTGCTGGACTACAACCTTCCGGACCTGCAGCGGCAGTATCAGGCCGCTGCCGAAGCGCTTGACCTTGTGATGGAGACCTTCCCGTATTCGGACGGCTCCGGCGAAGGGCGGGCGCTTTTGCGTACCTATGACAGGGAATGGAAGGTAGACCTGGACGCGCTGCACTACAAGTTCGAGCTGCGCGAGCGGGTAAACATCCCTGAAGCCGCTGTAAAAATGCAAACAATGGACCTGAACGAGGAGGTCAAACATGACGAACAAACCCAAAACACGATTTAAGCGGGAAGTGCTTTTGCGCGACCCGCGCTTTTCGTCTTATCAGCAGGACTTCCTTGCCGTTGTCCTGAAAGACCCGGATTACACGATCGAAGAAGCAGAGGCGGCGGTGGCCGCCTTTTTCCATCCGAAGGAGGCGAAGTAAATGGGAGGCACTTGGAACGGCGTACAGAACAAAGTTCTGCCCGGCGCATACATCGACTTTACCAGTGACCGCGGCCTCGGCCTGACCGTTTCCAGCCGCGGCACTGTGGCGATCGCGGAGGCCATGAGCTGGGGCCCGGTGGGGACTGTGCAGGAAATCGAGAGCGGCGCAGACATGACCGCCTATACCGGCTACCCGATCACTGCGGCGCAGAACCGTTTCCTGAACGAGATGCTCAAGGGCACCAACCGGACGGCCGCCCCCAATAAAATCCTGCTGTACCGGCTGAACGGGACCGGCGGCGCACAGGCAAAGGCGACCATTTCCCCGCTGACTGCGACGGCTGTTTATCCCGGCGTGCGCGGCAACGACATTTCCATTGCTGTGACCGCGCTCACGGACCCCGAGAATTCGTTCCAGGTCTCCACCATTGTGGATGGGAATATTGTGGACAGCCAGGTGGGCAAAACGGTCGCTGACCTGGCCGGCAATGCGTGGGTGACGTTTTCCGGCACCGGCACCCTTACGGCCAAGGTGGGGACCCCGCTGACCGACGGGGCCGACCCTGTAACCGCCGCGACCAATTACACCGACTTTTTGACGGCGATCGAGCCTTACAAGTTCGACGTGCTGATCTACGACGGCACCGACTCCACCGTGAAGAATGCCATGACGGCGTTTATCAAGCGGATCGCCGAGGAGAACGGCGTCTATGCGCAGCTTGTGGCGTCCGGGCTGACCAACCCCGACAGCCGCTTTGTGGTCAACGTGGCTTCAGGTGTTACCCTGAGCGACGGCACGGCGCTGACGCCGCAGCAGGTGACCTGGTGGACCGGCGGCGCACTGGCCGGCGCACAGTATAACGAGTCCCTCACCTATGCGACCTATCCCGACGCGGTGGACGTCTCCACCAAGCTGACCAACAGCCAGATGGAGCAGGCCATTACCGGCGGCCAGTTTATCCTGTTCGCCGACAACAATGTGGTCAAGGTCGTGCAGGACATCAACAGCCTTGTCACCTACACCACCGACATCACCGAGCCCTACCACAAAAACCGTGTGATGCGGCTGCTGAATACCATTGCCAACGACCTGCAGGCCCAGTTCTCGGACAACTACATCGGCGTGGTCAACAACAACGACGACGGCCGGATGATGTTCAAGAAAGCGATCGTCGGCTACCTGCTGGACCTCCAGCAGAACGGCGGCATCCAGAACTTCGACAGCGAGAACAACGTGAAAGTCCTGGCTGGCGAGGACATCGACGCGATCGTGGTCAACATCGGGCTGTATGTCGTCGATTCGGTCGAGAAAATCTATGTGCGGATCACCGTGCACTGAGAAAGGGGTGTGAACTATGGCTTATTTGCTCGCAAAAGATACCGTCAACGGCGCCGAGGGGACCATCGTCATCACCCGTAACGGCCAGAATTACGTCATTGCCGGGATGCGCAACATCCGGGCAACCGGCAACATCCAGAGCGAGGATATGCGCGTGGTGGGGACCCGTGCCATCCAGCAGAAGCCCAACGGGGTGCAGCTGACCGGCACTGGCAATATCTACTACGGCTTCGACCTGTTCCGCGAGATCGTGCTGCAGTACATCAACACCGGCTACATGGAGGAGTTTGACATCCAGATCACCAACAACGACCCCACCACATCGCTGGGTTCGGATGTGACTGCCTATTACGGCTGTCACCTGACGGGCGAAATCCCCCTGTCCATTTTGGACAGTGAGACGAGCATGCTGAACTACGACTTCAACTTCGCCTACACTCGCGTCCAGAAGCTGCAGAGCTTCAACGCTCCCGAGACGCTGGGCAACTAACGAGGAGGTATAAACTGTGTCGAAACTGTCTGCATTCCTGCATCCTGTCCGTCCGGTCAACGAGGAACAGGAGGTTTTTATCTCCGACCGCTTTGTGGGCGAAGACGGCAAGCCGCTCAAGTTCAAAATCCGCGCTCTTTCGCAGGACGAGAATGAACGGCTGCGCAAACGCTGCACCCATGCAAAGAAGGTCAACGGCCAGCAGGTCGAGGCGTTCGACAGCGGCGAGTTTACAAGCTCGGTCATTGTCGAAGCCACTCTGTTCCCCGACTTCCGCTCGAAGGAAATCTGTGACGGCCTGGGCGTGATCGACCCGACCAAAGCGCCCGGCGCGATGCTGAAATCCGGCGAGTTTGCCCGGCTTTCCAACGCTATCCTGAAGCTGTCGGCCTTTGATGACACCCCCGAGGGCGAGGCCAATGTGGAGGAACAGGTAAAAAACTGATCGGCGGTGAGGCGTGGGAGGTTGAAACCCTCGCGGCGTACTACCTGCTTATCAATCACGGCTGGCGGCTCGAGGATTACGACGCCCTGCCGCCCCGTGAGAAGCGCCTCACGAACGAGATGATCCTATACGCCCTTGACAAAGAGCGGAAAGCGGCAGAAAAGGCCAGGAACGGGAGGTGCTCGCGTGGCCGTCATCAAAGAAACGCTCGCGCTTGAAGACCGATTCTCGGCCGCATTCAGCAAGTATGTCAAGCTGGTTGAGCAGAGCACCGCATCCACCAAGGAGCTGCAGCAGGCCACCACGCAGGTCTCGCAGAGCGCCCGGCTTGCCTCCACCGCTTACGAGCTGGCCGCGACCAAAGCCGATGCGGCGGCTGCGGCTGCACGCGCACAGGCTGCTCAGACCGCCGCGCTTGCCGCGCAGGAACGGCTGGAAGCCCAGCGGGCCAGAGAAGCCGCCCGTGCACAGGCTGAACAGGCGGCCGCACAGGACAAAACCGCCGCGGCGTCTTCTGCCCTCACCGGCCATCTCAAGAACCTGCTGGGGGCCTATGTGGGCCTGCAAACGGTGCAGAAGCTGGTGGAGACATCCGACCAGATGACGCAGATCAACGCCCGCCTGCAGCTCATGACCGGCAGCGCCGAGGCGGCCGCGGCCGCGCAGGATAAAATCTACCAGGCCGCGCAGCGCTCCCGGGGCGTCTATATGGACATGGCCGACATGGTGGCCCAGCTGGGCACTTTGGCCCCGGACGCCTTCACCGATACCGACGAGCTGATCGCCTTTGCCGAGCAGCTGCAAAAGCAAATGGCGATCTCGGGCGCGTCCGGCCAGTCTGCACAGGCTGCTATGGTCCAGCTGACGCAGGCCCTTGCGTCCGGCACTCTGCGGGGCGATGAGCTCAACAGCGTGCTGGAACAGACCCCCATGATCGCAAAGACCATTGCGGATTACATGGGCGTCTCTACCGGGCAGATGCGCGAAATGGCCAGCGAGGGCGCCATCACGGCGGACGTGGTGAAAAACGCCATGTTGTCCGCCGCAGCTGAAACGGACGCGGCGTACGAGCAGATGCCTCTTACCTGGAGCCAGGTGTGGACCATGGGCGGTAACATGGCCCTGCAGGCCATGCAGCCGGTGCTGAACCTCATCAGCCTGGCGGCGAACAACATTGATACACTTATTCCTCTTGTTGCAGGTCTTACAGCAGCCGTTGCAGCGTACACAATCGCTCAGACAGCCGCTAATGCAGCTGCCTGGCTTGGCGTAGCTGCAAATCGGGCCCTTGTGGCGGCCATGCTCGCAAATCCGTTTTTATGGGTTGCTGTAGCCATCGGCGTAGCTATTGCAGCGCTTGTGTCCTGGGTTCAGGCGGTAGGCGGCGTGCAGGTCGCATGGCTGACCGCCGTTGACGTCGTGCTTTCTGGGGTGGACAACCTGCGTATCGGCATCTATACCGGCATGTATGCCATCCAAAACAAATTCGGTGAATTCGGCCTGGCGGCGTTCACGATGGGCGTGAATGTGGTCAATTTCTTTGGCGACATGAAGGTCGGCGCCCTGGAACAGATCCAGGGCATGGCAAACGGCGCCATCGACATCATCAACTGGATGATCGATAAGGTGAATCTGCTGCCAGGCGTCTCCATTGACGCCATCGACAAACTGACCTTTGCCTCTACAGCTGCCGCCGCAAACGAGGCGGCCAAAGCCTCCAGGGCGGACACCCTGGCAAAGTCGCAGGCCGCTGTAGCAAAGCAGGAAGCTGACCGCGCCGCAAACCTGAACCGAATGAGAAGTGACGCCTATTCGGCCCACATGCAGCGAATGGTCGGGATTTACAACACCAAAACCAGCGGTGCAGGTTCCTCCAATGCTGCTTTGAGCGACCTGTACAGCGTGCCCTCTTTCGACGAAATGGCGGGCACGCTGGGCGATATCGGCAAGGACGTCAAAGGCATCAAGAAGTCGGTGGGCCTGTCCAATGAGGACCTTAAAAGCTTCGTGGACGTGGCGACCCGGCGTTACGTCAACAACATCAACCTGACCAGTCAGACGCCTGTCATCACCATCAATGGGCAGAACACGGGCCGCACCAAAGAGGACCGGGAGGCCCTGGCCGATGCGATCAAGCTGGTACTGGCGGAACAGTGGGCGGCCGGCGCGACCAACGCTATCGCCATGCCGATTTAAAGGGGGTCCAGAGCTGTGCCAAACTTTTATAGCATCTACTTCACCCGCAACGGCGAAGTCGTGCGCCTTCCGCACAACCCCGAGAAACTGCCGGAGACGCGCAGCGCCAGCAACGGCGAATACAACGTGCTGGGGCTTGGCCCTGTGATGGTCCCGCGCACCCCCAACCTGAAAGAGCTGACCATTTCGGGGTACTTTCCCGGCACACTGTCCAGCTCGCTGACCAGCTTGCTGACCTATCATCCGCCCGAGTATTTCATCAACTTTTTCACGTCGGCGATGAACGCCCGGGAACCCATCCTTTACACGCCGGTGCGGATCAATGAGCTGGGAATCCCTTTCTCGCTGAGCGACCCCGGATATTATGTGCTGGTCACAGACTTCAAGACCGAGGAACGCGGCGGCGAGACGGGAGACTTTTACTATGACCTGACGCTCAAAGAGTGGCGGGACTATGCTCCGAACCGGGTGCAGATCGTGCAGGACGGGACGGCGCAGGCCTCCACGGCCGCAACTGCGTCCGCTGCGTCCCGTCTGAGCACGCGCGCCCGCATTGCACGGGCCGCATCCGCTGCGGCAGACCTTGCCGTAGCGCAGGCCGCCGCCGTGGCGGCTCCGCTGTCGGCGTCGAAAGAGCCGACACGGCAGATCCCGCCCAACCGGATCGTGGTGGGCAGCTTGTGCCGGCTGGATGGCGCATACTGGGCAGGGCCAGAGGCGCAGGCCCCGGAAACCCCCGCGTCCGGCTTGTCTGTATCCGTGGTCCGCATTGTGGACAGCCCAAACCAGGCACGCGCCTACGTCAAGGGCACAGACGGGACCCCTCTGGGATGGTGCAGCCTGGACGCCCTGCAGGTGGTAAACAATGCAGCAAACTATTGAGTTCATCATTGCCAGCAAGGCCGGCGGAATGATCGAGATGTCGGAGCTCGTGGAGAGCTGTGAATGGACGACTTCTCGGACCGGCCAGCCGGGGAAGTTCACCTTCACCTACCTCAAAAACAAGGACGTGACCTTCACGGAGGGCGACGTTGTCCGCTACTCGGTGGACGGTCAGCTGCAGTTTTACGGATGGGTGTTCACCCGCTCCGAAGACCGCTGGGGAGAGATCACCGTCACCTGTTACGACCGGCTGCGGTATCTCAAGGCAAACGCCTCCTACGCCTTTTACGCCCAGACGGCCGGGGACATCATCCGGCAGATCGCGGGCGACCTGCAGCTGGATGTGGGCACCATCGAGGACACCGGCTATGCGATCCCGTCGCTGATCGAGCAGGACCAGTCCTGCCTTAACATCATCCAGGCGGCCCTTGAGCAGACCCTGCTCAACACCGGCCGGCTGTATGTCCTGTACGATGACGGCGCGGGCCTCGCTCTGCAGGAAGCCGCCAGCATGATGTCCGATGTGGTGATTGGGGACAAGTCCCTGCTGACCGACTACACCTACACAACGGATGTAGACAAGCAGACCTACAACAGCGTCAAGCTGGTAAAGCCCAACGAGGAGACCGGGCAGGCCGACGTGTACATCCAGCAGGACAGCGGCACGATCGGCCAGTGGGGTCTTTTGCAGCTCTACCAGAAGGTAGACGACAACCTCAACGAGGCGCAGATCAAGGCGCAGGCCGCGGCCACGCTGGAGTATTACAACCGCGTGCTGCGGTCGCTCAAAGTGTCCTCCCTGGGCGCGCCCGGCCTCCATGCAGGCCAGATGATCCTGGTCAAGGTGGAGGGACTGGGCGACACCGGCGTAAGCCAGTTCGTCCTGCTCGAAAAAGTAACGCACAGGTGGGAGAACAGCGTCCACACCATGGAGCTGGAAGCCTATGAGCTATAGGGAGGGGTGCGTGTGAACCTTGCGGAAACGCTGTACAAGATGATGCAGGACAGCATGAAAGCGGGCCAGCTCACCGACTTTGTGAGCGGCACGGTAACGAGCGAAAACCCGCTCGAGATCACCTGCGACGCCACCATGCAGGTGCTCAAGGCCCCCGTCCTGATTCTGACGGAACCTGTGATCGAAAAGAAGATACCGGTCCTCACCCATAAGCACTACATTTCCACGCTGACCCATACCCACACCTGCCCCACCGGCGCCACCAGCCCCGGGCTTACCGGGCGGTATCTGGGGGAGGATTCCCTGGTGTCGGAAAGGGCATCCACCACTTTGCAGCAGGAGGATATCGTCTGCTACGAAAACGGCAAGGCGCTGCCCATCGAGGATGGATATATCATCCTGAACCGGAAGCTGGAACAGGACGACAAAGTCGTCATGCTGCGTGTCAATGCGGGGCAGCGCTTCATTGTGCTGTCGCGCGTCTTTGAACAGGAGGGCTGACCATGGCCGTATTGCCTACATCATCCATCAACATCACCGGCGGCGTGAACTTTCAAAACCAGCCGTCCTTGTCGTGGTACATCAACAAAGAGACGAACCGCATTGAGGGCACAGTGGACGGGCAGGCCGCCGTCCGGCAGGCCGTCGAGATCATCCTGCACGTCGAGCGTTTCCGCTGGCAGATTTACCGTCCCTACTCCGGCATGGAGTGGGACGGGCTGATCGGTCAGGACCCCGGCTATGTCGGCGCGGAGCTGCAGCGCCGGGTCATCAACGCCCTTACGGTAGATGACCGCGTTACCGGCATATCCGACTACGATTACACCGTGGATGGGTCGTCCCTTTCCGCGGTGTTCACCGTCAATACAGTGTACGGCAGCATTGCCGAGAGCTTGGAGGTGCCTTTGCAATGACCGACTACACCCAGAATACCCATCAGGCGCTGCTCCAGCAGATGCTGGCCATGGTCCCCTCGACCTTTGACAAGCGGGATACACAGCCTATCTCTACCGCACTCAGCCCGGCGGCCTACATTGCGGCCGGCCTGTACATCGACCTCAACCAGGTGCAGCTGCAGGCAGCCATTCAAACGGCCTCCGGCGAATATCTGGACAACTGGGCCGTTCTGGGCGGCATTTCCCGCTACCAGGTCAGCGCCGCCGTCCGGCTGGGCGTATTCAATACGTCCGTGCCCATCGGGAGCAGGTTCTCCACCATCAACGGCGCGGACAGCATCGACTTCACTGTTACCGCCGCGGTGTCCGGCAACCAGTACCAGCTTACCGCCGATACGCCCGGCAGCATCGGCAACGATTACACCGGGCCCATCCTGCCCATTACGGCGATCCCCGGCCTGACGTCCGCCCAGATCACCGACATCCTGGTGCCTGGCGACGATACCGAAACGGACACGGAGCTGCGGGCGCGGCTCATCCTGGCCCTTACGGACCGGCCTTTCGGCGGCAACATCGCCAGCTACCGCACCGAGATCATGGAGATGGACGGCGTGGGCGCGGTGCAAATTTACCCCGTCTGGGACGGCGGCGGAACGGTCAAGTGCTCCATCCTGGGGGCCGATTATCTCCCCGCATCCCCTACGCTGGTGGAGCAGGTGCAGAACGCCATCGACCCGCCGCCAAACCAGGGGCTTGGCCTGGGCCTTGCCCCCATCGGTGCAAAGGTCACGATTACCGCACCCAGCGAGGCAGAGATCAGCGTGTCCGCAACGCTGACCATGCAGAGCGGGTATAACGTGGGGCAGGTCCAGAGCGCTGTAGAAAGCGCCCTGGAAGCCTACCTGCTGACCGTCCGCCAGAGCTGGGCAGACAATATCAGCAGCACCGGCGTGGCCTATGCCGCCAACATCTACCTGGCCAGAGTGACCGCCGCCATCATCGGCGTGACCGGTATCGTCAACGCCACCAACGTTGCGATCAACGGCGCGGCGGCTGACATCTCCCTGCCGCAGACGGGAGAGGCGCAGTCCGTGCCAGTCCTTGGGAGTGTGACCCTGACATGATCCATACAAACGTCGATCTTTTGTCCCTGCTTCCGCCCTGGTACCGCGAGGTGCTGGACTATCAAGCCCTGTGTCAAGCCGAACAGCCTGTTTTTCAGGACATCAAGATGCAAATGCAGGCGGTCCTTGACAATTTTTTCCCCCAGACGATGGACGTTTCTGCCGTCGAACAGTGGGAAGATACGCTCCATATCCTGGCCGACCCGGATTCGGAGACGCTGGATTTCCGGCGCTGGCGCATCATCAACCGCATCTCGACAAAACCGCCTTTCACCCTGCAGTTCCTCTACAACAAGCTGGACGAGCTGCTGGGGAAAGGGATGTACACCGTAGATGTAGATTACGGCAATTACACACTGTACATTTACAGCGAGGCCAAGGACCAGCAGCAGGCGCAGGAAATCATCTTCACGGTCAACCATATCAAGCCCGCGCACATCGTCTTTATTTTCCGGCAAAGCCTGCAGATCGACCTTATCGTCAACGAGGCGATCGGCTACAGCCGCGGCGGGAACTGGAATTACAACCTGGGGCAGTGGGCGCTCGGCGCGCTGCCCTTTGGCAGCGTCCTGGAAGAGGAGGTGGTCAAAACGGCGAACGAAAGCTCGATCCAGCAGTCCCTTATCAACGGCATGACCGCAGACGCTGCGGCCATGATCACGTCGGCGCGCATCAACGGCACAGCGGTTATCAACGCGCTGTACAAGACACAGCAGGACGGCACGCTGACTGTAAGCTACACGGTGTCCCCGTCTACGGCAGAAACCATTACGCAGGTGGAGCTGCTGGCCGCAGACGGCACCGTGCTGACTTCGGCGTCCGTCTATATCCCGGTCGCCGCGGTGGAGACGGTCCAGCACAAAATCACGCTCGAAGAGGGGGTAAACCATGGCAGCAATTAACCCTATTACCGTATCCCTGCCGGCCGACCTGCCCGAGAACTGGACGGCCGGACAGACCGTAGCACCCGGCGGCGAGGAAGCCGGGCTGACCATGCAGCACGGCTACAACTACCTGATGCAGCAGGTCAACGCCGCGCAGACGGCCTTGCAGCAGCTCGCAGCCTACTTCCCCAATCTCAAGACAGTGACCGACGGCGGCGGCTTTGTTGTCATGACCGAGAACATCCCGACGGCAGACCGTCAGCCCGATACCCTTTACGCATCCATAGCAAGGGACTATTCCGGCCCTATCCCGACGTTTGGAGGTAACGGCAATGGCTAACCGATATGTGTGGAACAAGTACAACCGGAACAGCAGGTATGTAAACAACGATACAAGCGATTATAGCATTGGTGTTGACTCTCAGTACGATGACGTTTTCAGCATCGAAGAAACTGACCCGTCACCCATGTCTACAAATGGCCGGTATAGTGTCACGCTCAAAAGAATTCTGATTTTACTGCAAACCTATAAAGGCGACACCAACCGCTGTATTGTTATTGTAAAAAAAGATAAAAATTATAAAACAGGAGATGTCGTCCAAGTCCGCACCGTTTACAAACTGCGGTCATCAAGCCATTACTGGAAATATCAAACCAGTTTAGAAATCATTCCCATCTTGAGTTCAATCGGCACCGACGAAACCTATTGCTGGCGCCGTACCGCTTCCCTGGAATATTCCCAGGGTTCCACCTTGCAGGGGACTGTGTCCAGCGCCAACAGCGGCGCTTATCCCAACAACGGCTCCAGCGGAGGCAGCTGGTACGTCTACCAGGGCTCCGACGTCATCGACCCGGCCGCTGTCACCATCCCCGCAAGCATCCAGGGCGGTACGTCCATTGACATTACCGTAGCCCCGTCCACCGGCAAAAAGTATGGCGGCACGGTGTCCTACACCTACCAATACCGGCTGAATGGAGGCGCATGGCAGGCGCTGTCCGGCCCTACGACCGCTACCACCCAGCAGCTCACCGTCCCGAAAGGCACGGCCAGCGTACAGGTGCAGGTGCGGGCACAGGATAACCTCGGCTTTACCTCCTCCACCTGGGTGGCCTCTGCATCCGTAGAGGTCACGAACAACCAGCCGCCCACGGCCCCCGGCAGCATCAACGTGACCAATGTTGTCAGCGGGCAGGACGCAACGATCACCCTGACTGCCGCCACCGACCCCGACGGCAGCATCGCCAGCTACATCTATCAGCGCTCGGTGGACTCGGGCGCGTGGCAGCAGTTTGCACAGGCCAACACGCTGACCCAGACCGATACCGTATCGAACAGCTGGGGCACCGTACAGTACCGCGCCTGTGCGGTGGACAATGAGGGCGCACAGGGCCCGTTTGCCACCAGCACCCTCTATACCGTCACCAGCGGACTGCTTGTCATTGGCGGCCCGAATCCCTCTCTCGGCGAGCTTGACCGGCAGTTCAAGCTCGCCCTGAACATCAACGTTACCGGCGTGCCCAGCCTGACGGACATCGACGTGCAGGCTACACTGGACGGCGCCAGCATCTATACCGGCCAGGTGGATTCGGGCGGCGTGGCCACCATCCCGGTGGACGCCCGTGTGCTGTACACTGGCGCTCACACCATCCGTGTCACGGTCTCGCACGACGACTACGAACCGGCAATGGCGGAGTATACCTTCACCGTCCCCACCGTATCCATGCCGGACGGCGGCCGTGCGCTCACCGGCCAGACCCCGGACGGCGAACCCGCCTTCTTCTACACGACAGCACAGGCCGTTTTCTGCCAGGGCGGCACCCTGGCGGACGTGCTTGTTACCATGCAGGGCGGGTCTGCCGCCCCCTTGCTGGAGCCGGTGGTCAAGGCCGCGCCGCCCTCGGGCAGCTACGCCCTCTCCCCCGGCGTGCTGTACGACTTCACCCAGGCGAACGCCAGCTCCTTGACCTTTACGTTTGAGGCCCCGGCGGCGGGCAAGGCCGCGGCCTATCATGTCATGTTCAAGTGCGGTTCCACCGCGGCCACCGTCAACCTCCCCGACGGCGTCAGGACCCCCGACGGCTACGTCATCGAGGCAAACCGAGTGTATGAGCTGTCCATCTTGCAAAATATGCTCGCCTATCAGTCGTGGGGTGCATCATGAGGCGGCGGGTACTGCTGGGGGACGGGATGGACAAGACCGTCCTTCTCCGCAACTTTAACGCCGCCAGCGGACAGACCTTCACCAAGTCCACCGGCTTTATAGCCCAGGCGGACAGCGTGCTGACGCTGTTTATGGACTTTACCTTCACCGGCAACCAAGGTGACGGCAGTACATCAACCATCAACAACATCCTTTGCGTTGGCATTGCCCCTCAAGAATGGAACGACACCTGCTGTCGCCTCTACACCGGCAACAAGGTCACCCGGCAGGTGCTGGTGGTAGGTTTTGACGATGCCGGCCAGCGGCACATCTTCGCCAGCGATAGCCTGATCCGCCGGAACAAAGCGGTGCTGCGCATCCATTACAACACCGGTACGTGTGACCTGTGGCTCAACGGCCAACAGCTCGCCCAGAGCCTCGGAGCTTTCGGGACAGGCGGTCAGGCCGCCTGCCTGGGCGCGGTCAGCATCTCCAACGCCGAAGGCAATAACCGCTTTTACGGCACCTACCACGAGGTCAGCATCCTGCCCGCCGCATTGCGGGACGAACAGATCCGGGCGCTGACAGAATGAGGGAAGTATGAACAACAACGAAATCATGAGGGAGGACGCATGACGGCAGAACAACTGCTGCAAGCCATTCGGGACTTGCTTTTCGGCGGCGGGGCGGGGCTTGTGGTGATTTTGAGCTTGATCGAAATCACCCCCGTCAAGGTGAACCCCTGGCGGGCCATTGCCAGGGCTCTGGGGCGGGCCATCAATGGCGAGGTGCTGGAATCCGTTGCAGAAGCCAAAAAGGCCCAGAAAGAGACCCGCAGGGCCCTGGATGAGCACATCCGGGCGGACGATGAACGCAACGCGGATACGCTGCGGATGCGCATCCTGCATTTCAACAACGAACTGCTGCGGGGCGACCGGCACACGCGGGAAGATTTTATCGAAATCCTGGCCGTCATTGACGCCTACGAACAGTATTGCAAAAATCACCCCAATTACCGCAACAACCGGGCCAGCCATGCCATTGCCAATATTGGCCGGGTGTATGACGACCGGCTGAAACTGCGGGATTTCCTGGGCGAAAACAAAGAGGATTGACAAGAGGAGGAAACACCCATGTACGACGTCAAAGTTTACTCCCTCAAGGCCGAGGGCAGCCGCCAGATCACCGACCACTTCCGGGTGTACGAGTTCGCCTGTTCGGACGGCTCGGACGTGGTGTTCGTGAGCCAGGCGCTGGCGGACATCCTCGAAAACATCCGGGTGCATTTCGGCAAGCCGGTGCACATCAATTCCGGATACCGGACCGTCAGCTACAACAAGACCGTCAGCGGCAGCAGCTCCACCAGCCAGCACTGCAACGGCCTGGCGGCTGACATCCGGGTGGAGGGCGTCAGCCCCGACCGTGTGGCCGACTATGCCGAGCAGTTGCTGGGCGATCATGGCGGCGTGGGCCGGTACAAGACCTTTACCCATGTGGATACCCGGGCCAACAAGAGCCGCTGGAAAGGCTGACTTGCAAAGTTGCTGCAAGTTGTTGCAAATTTTGCAACTGTAGTTAGCAAAGGTTGCAACACTTTTTAGTTTCTGTTTTGATTTTCGTTTGATTTTTGAAAGGAGCTGCCATGAATGTACATGAGCTAACCTTGCAAAATTATACAGCCGCCAGCGGTTGCCCGTCCGCCTGTCAGCCCATCCTGTACCTTGGTACGGCGGGGAGCTATGGCAATGAGCAGATCAATGTTGTGCTCGGCGAAGGCTGGCAGGGACTGACCGTCAAGGCCGTGTTCCAGCCGAGCGGCGTGCCTGTTGTCGTCCCGGACGGCGGCGGTGTGATCTCTGTACCGTGGGAGGCCACGCAAAGCGTGGTCGCCTACCCCAATGGCCGCATCTCTTTTCAGGGGTATGTTTCCGGCCGGCTGGTCAATACCTCTGACGTCCCCTTTACCGTGGGCGGCAGCAGTGCCGGCTCTGACAACACCCCCGCGCCTACCCCGGACGAGTTCCAGCAGTTTGTGAATGCTGTCAAGTCGGACGCAGACCGGGCCACGCAGGCCGCAGCCGACGCTGAAGCCGCCGTGCAGGAGGTAACGAACGCTGGGACACAGGCGGTTACAGACATCGGCAACGCCAAGGACAGCGCGCTGGAAGCCATCGACGCGGCGCGTGAAGAGGCGGCAGGAAGCATTTCCGCCGACGTGGAGGGGGCCAAACAAGCCGCCGCGGACGCCGAGCAATCCGCCGCAGATGCCGAACAGTCAGCCAAGAATGCCGCCGACACTCTTGCAAACGTCCAGGCTGCCGGGAAGTCCGCTTTGGACGACATTGCCACTGAGCGGCAGAATACGCTGTCCGATATCCAGAACGAGGGGGCCAAGCAGCAGAGCGCCGTTGCTGGCGCAGGCACTGCCGCGCTGGAAGCCATTGGGCAAACGGAACAGGCCGCGATCAACCAGATCAAACAGACCGGTGAAACGCAGGTCGGTGCGGTACAGTCCGCTGGGACAACCCAAATCAGCCAGATCAACAGCGCCGGCGCCGCCCAGGTGCAAGCGGTCAAGGACGAAGGCGCGGCGCAAACCAGTGCGCTTGACGATGCTGCGGCAGCACACAAAACAGAGCTCGAGGCCATCGCCTCTCACCCGCCCCAGCCCAACACCGAGACCGGCAAGTGGCAGGTATGGAACGCTGAGACAGGCGCATATCAGGACACCGATGCCTTGTATCAGGGCGGCTATTATACGCCTGCCGTATCCGATGACGGCGTCTTCACATGGCAGGGCAGTCAAGCCGGTATGCCTTCGCTCCCAAGCGTTAACATCAAAGGTCCAAAAGGTGACAAGGGGGACCCCGGTCTTGGCGTCCCCTCCCCCACCCAATCCGATGCTGGGAAGGTACCCACCGTCAAGGCCGACGGCTCCGCCTACGAGCTGGCCGGTCCGTATGCGCCCCTTAGTGCGGCCATCCGACCCACCGCCAGCGGCAACCCGGTCAACATCACCGACAGCGTGGAGTGGCCGCTGCTGGGGCTCAAGGTCTACGGAAAATCCGTCCAGGACGGCACGCCGTCGCCTGAAAATCCTGTGCCCATCGTGAGTGCTGGGAATGGTGGCAGCATTGTCTTGACCGTATCCGACGGCGCAGGCCAGAGCCAATCCCTCACCATCTCCACGCCAAACGGGCTGCCCGGTATCCCCGTCCGTTCGGGAGGGAACTATACCGATGCGAACGGGCAGCAATGGGTGTGTGACGAGGTGGATTTTGAGGCAAAGAAAAAGACTCTGAATGTTTATTTCTTACACGTGAGAGAATATCTTTCCACCTTGGCAAGAAGCACTAATTTGAATGGCGACACATACTATATTTCCCTGCCTATCCTAACGATTCCTACCTATGGCGACGGGAGAACGTCAGGTATGCTGTGCAACTACTTTAATGCAGGAAACGCGTATAGAGATGACGTTGCTTTTGATGCTGCAAATATCAGATTAAACCCGATCAATCAAAATCTCCGTTTTTGTTTTGGCCCCACAGGAAACATGCCCACACTAGAAGAAGCAAACGCGTGGTTTGAGTCTCACGATGTGATCGTAGCGTATCCTCTTGCCACCCCCACCACCGCCCCACTTTCCGACGACGAGCTCACCGCCTACCGTGCCCTCCACACCTATGACGGCGCCACCGTCGTCAGCACCGCCGAGGACGTAGCTGGGCTGGAGGTTAAATACGTAGCCGACGCACAGAAGTACATTGACGATCGACTGGCCGCGGCGGAATCGCATATCCAGGAAATCGCAGCCGCACAACTCAATGCCCAGACAGGAGGTTGATACCATGACCCTGAGTTATCGGACCATCAAAGAGGAAATCGAAGCCGGGCGCTATACGGTCAAGCGCGCGCTGGAGATCATCGGCGTGCAGCACGCCCGCCAGCAGATCACCGACGACGAATACAATGAGCTGTATAGCATGGCCACAAACCTCGACGCCAACAACGCTGATGACGAGGCCTCCATCTGGCGCACCCGGGTGGAGCGCCGTCTTGCCGACCTTGAGGAAAGTGTGGGCCAGTTGCTTGAGGGCAGCGGCGGGGACGAGCCTGCGCCGGATGCGCCCGACGGCAGCGCGGACAAGCCCATCGAGGCTTACCGCGGCATGACCTACTACAAGGACAGGTACTACCTTGACCCCGAGGACAGTAAAACCTACCTCTGCACCCGCGATCGGGACGACGCCCCCGGCACCGGCCTTGCGCTGTACTACCTGCCGCATGAGCTGGCGGGCATCTATTTCCAGTTGACTGCTTAATTTTGAAAGGAGCATACTATGAACACCAACATCACCGCCGGCACCATTGCCCGCCTGATCTGCCTTGCCCTTGCCCTGGTCAACCAGGTGCTTGTGATGACCGGCCATAGCGTCTTGCCCATTGAGGACCAGACTATCGAGCTGATCGTTACCAACGTCTGGACGGTCGCCGCCGCCCTGTGGGGCTACT